>Ga0187852_1002177_pt1 | contig 16569 bp, 12 predicted proteins | sample June2016WEW_6_40_FD_134511 | JGI IMG/M metagenome (GOLD analysis project Ga0187852, IMG submission 134511) | Peatland microbial communities from SPRUCE experiment site at the Marcell Experimental Forest, Minnesota, USA - June2016WEW_6_40 | ecosystem: Environmental > Terrestrial > Soil > Wetlands...
ACCCCGTGTCACCACGACGCAGTTGCAGGCTGATTACGAGTTACGTTAGCTCGGTGAGGACTTCCACCTCACTGATCGTGTGCGCTCTCAGGCGCACTAGCCGGGGGCAACGCCCCCGGAAACCTCGTCCCCTTACCCCCATTCCCCTCTCCCCGTCGACGGGGAGAGGGGTGCCGAAGGCGGGGTATGGGGTCGGTTCCGGGGGTTTCACCCCCGGCTACTCAATTTGCTCCCCTCCGGGGAGTAGGGCTTCGCGCTTAGTCGACGATCTACGTTGAAATCGAGGCACAGCAGGTTTTGAAACAGCTTCTAGTGTCTAGCCAAAGATTAAGCTACGGAGCAGACAGCGATCACGGCTTCGATCCGGGCACTTCCGGGGAAGGCATTTTTCCAGACAACTGCAGTGCTTGCTTCTCCCGCGCTTCCGCCTGGAGTTTCTCTGCCATCGACATTTCCTCTTTTGCTTCCGCCTGTCGGCCAGCCTTGAGGTAAGCCTGGCCCAACTGGTAACGGTAACTTCCGATCTCCGGCTCGATAGCGATGGCCTCCTTCAAGTAACGAATACTCTGATCGGTCTCTCCCTTTCGCAGGTAAGCTTTCCCCAGCCCGGCAAGCGATTTAGGCAACTGCGCCCGGCGCGCCAAGGCCTCACGATAGAACTTGATGGCCATGTCCGTTTGACCTAAGTCGAGCGAAACCTCGCCGCGATTCTCATAACTCCAGGGTTCTTCAGGGGTGATGGCCATCTCCTGGTCAAACTCCTTGCCGGCCTTCTGGAGCATTCCCAGGCGCTCGTAAGCCACGCCTAGATTGTAGTGCGCGAAGCTCAGTTTAGGGTCGAGCACAATACTCTTCTGCAATTCGGTAATGGCATGCTGGTTTATGTACAAATCAAGATATGCCTTTCCCAGAAGGAAATGCAGGTGAGCAGTATCGCCTCCCACGCGCACCAATTGATCGAAGGCTTTTTCGGACTCCTTCTCGCGCTTCAGTTTTCCGTAGCAGATGCCTTCAACGAAAAGGAAGTCCAGATTGTCCTGCTCCTCGCTGGCCAGGGGTTCCAGCGTCTCCAAGGCATGCTGGTATTCGTCTTCCATGAAGTAGCTCATTCCCAGCAGGTAGCGAGCCTGGTAATTGTCCGCCTGCGATTGGAGCACCTGTGAGAACTCCGGGATAGCCTTGGCGAATTCTTGCTTATGATAATATGCCAGGCCCAAATTCAAATCGATGGCGCGCACAGCCGGTGCCAGCTTCTTGGCTTCCTGGAGAGCCCGGATGGCAGCGTCGAACCTCTCGGTACGCATGTACACAACGCCCAGATTGGAGTAAGCGGCGGCGGAGTGCGGATCGAGCCGCAAAACCTCCTGAAATCCTTTCTCAGCACTGGCATAGTCCTTGTTGAGTAAGGCGTTCTGCGCGCTCTCGAAGGCTGCGCGAGGATCCTGAGCGAGCGCCGGCTGACTAAGTACCGGTAGGAGGAACAATGCCAGCGCCGTGGCAATTTGGGCAGACATCTTCATCGTGCTCATCATCGGGCGATAGGGCTGACGGGGCTCGCGCCTGATGTTAACTCGCGAGATCGTTTGGCCCGCCAGCGACAATGGCGGTTTCGAGGCCGAGAATCTCACCGACCTCGCGGATAATGCCGGCTCCGTTCCTCGTGCCGATGGCGAAGTGATGCGTGGGGCCTTCGGCTACCCAGCGTTTCAGAAAGGTGCGCACGTCGGGCCGAAAGAAACCGCGCGTGTTGGTGTTGCCGGTCGGGGGAATGGGACCACGAACGCTCCTGCCCTCGGCGATCACGAATTTGAACCGCCCGCCGCGGGTGACGCCGATGCTGAGGATGGTGATGGGCCCTTCCCTGATCCGGAACTCCACGCTCGCGCCCGCGCCGGGCTTGCCGTGGTACTGTAATAGGCTACGAAGGACGGGTCGGCCCTCCGCGATGTTGAGGTGGTGCGGACCGTCGTGCCCGACCAGCACGAATCCTTCCCGGAAATCAATGGGATGAAATTCCGCGAAGCTCCCCCCGATGCCCAGCCGGTCCTCGATCAGCATGGCGAGGCAGGTTTTGAGCTCCGACTCGCCGCACATGGGGAAGCCCGCAGGCGTTCGCTCGAATTCCAGGGCGGCAGCTTTGCTGCCGCAATCCATGACAATCCAGGCATTTTCATGGTTTCCGGGTCTCCATCAGCCGGTGGCGGCGACCCGGCTGGGCGTGAGTTCGGCGCCGACGCAAGTCCCAAGTTTGTCTAGCCGATAATTTGTCAATGCCGCAGCATCCCGCTGGGAATCGCGGGTCCTGCCTTCGTTTTCGCAAAATGTGGCGATTCTTGCTCCTTTTGGGGTCAGATTGCAGTCAATCTGCGCGCAAAACATGCTAAATATGCAGCATTCAAAAAAGTGATGTCATTTGTTTTCAAGCACTTCTTAGCTTCGTTCCCACTATTTTGTATTATCCCGTGTTCCTTCCGGTTTCCGAACCCAGACCGCTTCCGACGCCGTTGGCATTCCTGGGCACGACACCCTGCCTGGATGCGTACTCCGCCGGAATGCTCGCTATTTCGGCATAATCCGCGCATTTTGCACTCGAAATTGGGTTCGTTTTCGCTTCGTTTTTCAAAGCTCTTCCTTTGTTTTCAGGTACTTCTTAGCTTCGTTCCCACGATTTTTCATTTTTTGTATTTCCCAGCCTTCCCCGAGGGCCGTGACCCACCCGCCATCCCTCGCGGTTCGCCGCACACCGATCCTCGCCTACGACAATACGTCCACAAAATGCACACCATTGTAGGCTATCACAACCCTCGAAGTTTGTCAAGCAAAAAATGCGAGAAAAGTGAGCCGACTCTCCCGAATTTCGCCGTCTTGCCTGGCCGGACCTCGGGTGAGACGGTCAGGTGCCGTTTCTCGCGATTACAGTCCCGCCCCGCCGCCCTGATTCGGTCCCTTGACTCCCTGCTGCCTGGTCGGGTCATACAACTGCGTTGTATGAAATCCAGCGAGGTCATGTTGCACGCGACAAAATCCCTGGAGCGCCCGCTCTCCCACGCTTGACTGCGTCAGTTCCGGGGAATTGACCGGTTGGGCTACGATGGAGTAGGGTAAGGTGAGGGAGGAGCCATGACGATCACGCTTAGCCCGGACCAGGAGCACGCCGTCCGCGCTGCCATCGATGCAGGTCGAATCGCCTCCGTCCACGAATTCATTGAACACGCCATCGCCACCCTGCCCTCAGGGTCTGGGGCCGTCGAAGCGCCGCCGAATGCCCGCACGATCTTCGAGCAGGGCTTGGGCATGTTGGGCAGTCCAGAAGACGCTGCCCTGATCGAGGAGGTGGTTTCCATCGCGTACCAGGAGAGACGGCGACCTAGCAAGCGCGGGCCGGCATTCTAAAATGGCGGATAAGGTCATACTGGACACCGATATCCTGTCCGAGTATTTCAAGGGTTATAACGCAAACGTGGTCGCGCGGGCCGCAGCTTACGTGAGGGAACAGGGCGTTTTTGCCTTCACAAGTGTCACCGTGTTCGAAATCGTCTATGGCCTCGAAGTTAAGCGCGCTTCAAGCCAACTCGCCAAGGTGCTAGCCTGGCTCGATCAGAACGAAGAGATCACGCCGGTGGCGTCTCTCCCCGGCCACAGTTTGTTGGCGTCAACCTCATACCCCGCGGTCTTTAACTCTTTGATCAACTCCAGACCTATAGAATCCAGCGCTTCAGTGACTCCCAGCCTCTTGTACAAAACCCCAGCGAGATCCGATGGAATCTCGACGTCGCCTTTGACAACGGCGCACACACGCTCTGGCCCAAGCAAGCCCACTAGCATTCCGTGTTCAAACACAACGTTTTGGCGCGCGCGATTCCGCTTTGTCTTCGGGGTCGCAGCTGCGCTCACCGCATCGTCTGGGGTCAGGAGGGCAAAGGCGTATCCCACATCGGCCAGCTCGGCGCGTAACTTCGACAGGAGCGGCCGTCCCTGATCTGGTTGCTCGTGAAGTATGACAGGCTGAAAGTCGAGCTTTTCCAGGAAGCGCGCCATTTCGTTCTTCAAACCGATATCATGCCCGTGGATAATGAAGAGCCTCCGCGAGAACCGACGACCAGCCTTATTCAAGACGACGCGCAACTGAGAGCACACAAGCCGCGTGACGGTTTGCGCGTCAGCACTCTTATCGGCGAGAAAGTCGAAGTCCCCCGGTTCGCGGTTGTAGTGTCCGGCCTGCTTCAGGCGCTCCCACTCGGCCTGTGCGGCGCCACCTGCAATCGCGATCGGGAACACGGGCTTGCCCGCAAGAACCGCCTTCTGCAGGCAATCTGACGTTCCCTTGCCGCCAATCAGTGCTACCACTGCGTCGCACTCCTTCACTACAAAGGTACGCACTTCCTGCCATCGTCGATCGAGAGGCTCGAGGATCATACCGAAGCCCTGGCCTCCCGCTCTCGGACCATTTGGATACGTTCGAATGCGATCCCGTGGATCCACACCGGCATCTCGACATGCGGCAACTGCCGCGGCTCCGACCGAGGCATCAAGTGAAATTCCGCCGGTCAAGATTAGGTCGAAGCCACTTTCGACGAGCTGCCGCCCAAGCGCAGCCGCAATTGGCTCAGCAATTAGCAGGTCTTCAGGGCGGTCCCGCCTCCCGCGGCTGTCGACACGACCACGGCTTGAGTGACTACCTTGAAACAGAATTCGGTTCCGGCTCATGAGTCTCCTTCACGCCGCGCCCATTGCGCGTTTGATTCTTGTACATACGGAACCAAGGGCCGCCTCTAAGTCTCCATCCGATCGCCAGCGAGTAGCGCAGACCTGCTTTTCAAGGTCTGTGGCTCTTCGCGAAGCCATGTTTCTACCGCAGGCGGCAGGGGAAGTGGCTGGGCGCGACATGACCGTAATTTAGCTGTTGACGTCGTGCCGTGCAAGAGATAGCCGCAGACCTCAAAAGCAGGTCTGCGCTACTAACCACACACCGCAAAACCTATCTTTAGCATCGGACTGCATCTTTATACTACAATCGGAGGCACTTCGTAGTCACTCGGGGAGTCTGAAGATGAGGAAGAACACTTTTTGGCGGTTGATTGCAGCGGTAGTCGGCATGCTGGCGTCGATCTCTGTGATTCTGGCGCAAGGCGGTGATGCAACGCCGGCCTACCTTGATCCGAAACAGCCAATCGAGGAACGGGTTGATAACCTCATAAGCCGGATGACGCTGAAGGAAAAGGTCGGGCAGCTTAATTTGCCGTGCGTCTACGTCAATGAGCTGGGAACGACCATCCCCGCCAAGCAAGAGGCGTGCAAGCGATTCACCGCCGGAACGTACACTCAGGAAATCGGGCCGGCGTGCGGGTTTTTCACACTCGCCAACGAGATTCTCAAGGAGGGTCCGCGCCAACAGGCGGAGTACTTCAACGAATTGCAGAAGATTGCGCTCGCCCAGACGCGCCTGAAGATTCCGGTGATGCAAGACGAAGAGGGCACGCACGGCGCGATGTTCCCCGGCGGCACGGTCTTCCCGGAAGGCCTGGCGGTGGGCAGTTCGTTTGACCTGAATCTGGTGAAGGCGATCTATGCCACGGCGGCAGCGGAGGCGCGCGCAGTGGGAATTCACATGCTCTCGACGCTGGTGATGGAAGTGGATCGCGATCCGCGCATGGGCCGGAACGAGGAAGCCTACACCGAAGATCCATACCTCTACATGCGCATCGGCGAGACCATCGTGCGCGCGACCCAGGGTTACGACATCTCCGCTCCGGACAAGGTCATCGCGGTGCTGACGGATTTCCCCACCCAGAGCGAACCCGCAAGCGGCCTCGAGCGCGGCGCGATCGAAGTATCGGACCGTTCCTTGCGCGAGAACTTCATGCCGCCCTGGATCGGCTCGATCTCGAAAGCCGGAGGCCTGGGCGTGATGGCGGGTTATCCGGAAGTTGAAGATGTGCCCTCGCACGCTTCGGTGAAATGGATGAACGATGTGTTGCGGCAGGAAATTGGTTTCAAGGGAGTGGTTGAAAGCGAAGGCCACGGTTTCCGGACTTTGCAATATGAAGACATCGTTCCCACCCAGAAGGAAGCCGGCCTCTTGGGGTTGATGGCCGGAGTCGACCTGAATATCACTTACGAACCCGCTTACATGGGGCCGTTAGTCGAGAGCGTGGAAGAGGGTCGAGTCCCCATGGCGCTCGTGGACCGGGCCGTGCGCAGGGTTCTGGAACTGAAATTCCGCCTGGGTCTCTTCGAGAATCCCTACGTTGATGTGGAGCGTGCGGTCCGGGTGGTTCATACTCAGGCGAATCAGGAATTGGCTCTGCGCGCCGGGCGCGAAGGGATCGTGTTGCTTAAGAACGACAACAACCTGCTGCCCCTCAAGAAGGATTTCAAATCGGTGGCGGTGATTGGTCCCAACGCCGATGACGTGATGAACCAACTGGGCGACTATTCGCCGAAAGGAGTTTTGCAGCACGTCACGACCGTGATCGAGGGGATCAAGGCCGCGGTTTCACCACAGACGAAAGTCACCCAAGTGCGTGGCTGCGATATTACAGATCCGGACAAGAGCGGGTTTGCGGAAGCCGTGAAGGCCGCGAAGGGCGCCGACGTCGCGATTGTGGTGGTTGGGGAAAGGCAGCACCAGACGAACGGGCGCGACCTGCGCGGCCGGCCCACCGACGGCGAGGGGCACGACGTGGCCAGCCTCGATCTATCAGGAGTGCAGGAGGAGTTAATTCAGGCGGTTTTCGAGACGGGGACGCCCACGGTGGTGGTGCTCATCAACGGCCGGCCGCTCTCGACACGCTGGACATCGGAGCACGTTCCTGCATTGGTGGAGGCGTGGGAGCCCGGCGAGCGAGGCGGGGAAGCGCTGGCCGACGTGCTCTTCGGAAATTACAATCCCTCCGGACGCCTGCCCATCTCCGTGCCCAGGCACTCGGGACAGTTGCCGGTTTACTACAACTACAAGCCTTCCAAGGCATACATGATTGTGAAAGATGGCTACCCGCTGGGGCCAGGTTACGCAGATATGCCCGCGACGCCGCTTTACCCCTTTGGTTATGGACTGAGCTATACCCATTTCGAGTATAGCAATCTGCGCATAGCGCCGGCGGAGATTCATCCGGGCGGCGAAGCGCGCGTTTCCGTGGACGTGAAAAACACCGGCGACAGGGCAGGTGTCGAAACCGTGCAGCTTTACATTCACGAGAAGTACGCGCCGGTAGCAACTCCCGTCAAGCAGCTTCGAGGCTTTGCTCGCGTGGCCCTCGATCCCGGAGAATCCAAGACTGTGAGCCTGAACCTCGGACCGGAAGACCTCCAGTTGCTCGATATTGACATGCACTGGCGTGTGGTGCCGGGTGATTTTGAGATTATGGTGGGGAAGTCGTCAGCGGATATAACTCTCCAGGGAATACTGAGAGTGACGCCGTAGCGAGCGGTGAGCTGTGCGCGGTGGGGTGCCGGCGGCGTGTGTCCTGGGTTATGAGTTCGTTTCAGAACTTAGCCCGTCAGCCGACGGGCGGCAGCTTGTAGCCCACGGCGTGAGCCGTGGGTCCGCGATCCGCACCCTCACCCCCGTCCCCTCTCCCGCTCAGCGGGAGAGGGGTGCCGAAGGCGGGGTGAGGGCCGTCCAACCCAGGGCTTGCGCCCTGGGCTACTCTATGCCGCCCCTAACTGGGCTCCGAAACAACCGCGCGCATGACAAGGACTATCTTGCCGAACTTTTGAGTCACGACACTACTTGCGAACCTCCAATAGGTCCACCTTGTAGTCCGCCGATAGCGGAAACCGCACGCCCTGCCGGAACTGCTGGCCCGTGAAGTTGCCCAGCGATTTGCTTGTCATCGCAGAACTGACGCGGAAGGTTCCATCCGGGAAGGTCGGCAGCTTGACCTCAGCATTGTTCACGCCCGATTCGTTCTTGAATATCGCGATCATTCCTTCTCCTTGGCGGCTCAGACGCGCGAAGCCATCCCAGGTTGCAGCCCCCGGCTGGGCCCAATTACCGAGTGGGAAAAAGCCCTCTTGGATCGGGACCTCTTTACGAAGGGTTTTGAACCATCGAATCTTCTCGCCGTACCAATCCTGTTCTGCGGGCGTCAGCTTCCGCAGGTCGCCGAGGAAGAGCGGGCCCGAACCCATGGCCGTCGCCAGGCGCTCTTCGATGGGGTGCACGTCGGCCTGGAGATTCCCGATCAGCATGGTTTCAGCAGGTATGGCGAGCGAGCGGAGGTAGAGCAACGTTCGCGCCTGTCGCGGACCCGCCGCATCCGCCGTGTTGTCGTCCACATTGCTGAGCCAGTCCAAATCACCGGCGCCCAACAAGCCGTAATCGATGATGTGCTTCTGCCCCCAGAGTTCGAAGGTGAGGTCAAGCAGAACGTCCGGATGATCGCGGTAGATCTGGCTGGTCACGTACTGGATACCCTCGTAGATGCGGTCCAGAGATTCAGCCCAAGTGCGATGGTCATGCCCCTGGGCGTAACAGCCGGGAGACTCGCCGTAGGCGTTGAACACTGTCGTCAGGTCCACCTTGACGTACTTCAGATGATAGCGGCCGATCAGGTCGCTGATTCGCCTGGCGGCCACCTCCCGATACGGTGTTGCGAGGCACATCACGACTTGTGCGCCGGCCATAGTACCCGTAGTCTTGGGATGCCCATGAATGTCCTTGCACGCCCACTCCGGATGCTGGCGATAAACCTCGGTGTTCGGGCTCACGGCGGCCAGTGGCACCCACAGTCCCAAGCGCATTCCCTGTTTTTCAACCGCAGCCTGGATTTCGTCCAGACCGTTCTCGAAGAGTTTGCGATTGATCGTGTTGTCGCCGTAATCGGCTTGCCATCCATCATCGATTGTGAACACGTCTAAACCCATACGCCCTGCGGCGGCGACGAGATCCATAGTGATGGACTTGGTGATGCCGCGCTCGAACGGCTCCCAGGTGTTGTAAATCCAGGGCGGCTGATAATCTGCGCCCTTCTTCATTAAGATTTGAGAGGTGTACGACGGTATCACCCAGCGCGGGTCGGCAGTTCCGCGGCCATCCACACAAAACGCTATCGAACTCTTTGCGCTGGTAAAGGTTTCTCCGGGCGGCAAGCTACGTTCAAAGGGGAAAAGGTCGGTGTCGTACATTACCTCGACGCCCTCTCCCCAGCCGGAGAGTTCCGTGCGTTTCAGGTAGCCGGGAGCTTCGTTCAAGGCGATGAAGCCTTCCCCCGTCTTTGAATTCCGCTCGAGCACGGCGGTGTCATCAACTCTTCCCGTGAAGAAGAGTTCTCGCGGTTGGCTGGCGTAGAACGCCGACGCTTGCAGCACGCTCGCGCGACCGGGGGCTATGTTCACGGCTTCGAAGCTCAAATGTGAGAGTGTTATCTCCTTCTCGCCCCGGTTGGTGATGGCGATCCATTTGCGCACGATGGGATGGCCTTCATACGCCGCATAAGACACCGCGACATCGATGGGCTTCGCCTTCGCCCTCAGCCGAATGATCAGGAGTTTCCCCGATTGTGCGAGGCCCTGGGTTTCTGCGGCCACGAACTGCCACGCCGGCCCGTTCGAACCGGCAAACGAATCTCCGCTTGCGTCGAAGGAGAACTCGCTGCCCGCATATCTCCCGGGCCCGGCAGCGCTCATGAAGTCGGTGCCGGTCACCGCGTGGCGCCAGCTTACCGTGTGCAGGCCGTGCTGCGAATCAAAATGTATTTCGCGCTCCACGAGGGCGTTCCCGATCGTCCAGCTTTTGCCGTCAGCGCCGGTCCGCACAAACACCGAATCGGGCTGAGCATTAACTGATATAGCAAGGCACAAAATTGATAAAAGCATTGAGATGTTTTTCATGGAATCGCCGAACGCTCCTTTTGGTGTGACGCGTTTTCTCACGAGGGCAGCGAAATACGCGGGCTCTGTACCTGGAGTATGAAAGCCTCCGCGCGTTTATAGCCCGAGTCGATGCCCCTAAACAAGGCAACCTGGTCCTGGAGCGCATAGTACCTGTCAGGGGTTTGTGAGGCGTGTGCGTAGCAGGCGGCGCGTTTGATGGGTTCCGTCTGCGTTATATCCACGTACTCGGTGGGCGAGAACTGCAGCGTGTCTTCCCCGTCTGAAACCTCGTAATAGTAAAGCGCGAATTTCCGGCCCATCTGGAGCCACGCGTCGAACGCCAGGGCTGATACGGCGCGATGGTCGCGGTGGTGATCGATGGGCCACTGCGTAAAGAAAATATCCGGACGCTCGTTTTCGACAATCTTGCGGAAATCGTCGAAATGGACGGCATCCAGGACGGCGTGGCCATTGATCTGCCCGGCGAAGGCAGGGCGCGCCTTGAGTATCTCGGCGGCTTTGGCAGCTTCGGCCACGCGCACGTTCGAAGGTGCGCCACCCTGTTCTTTCGGCCACTCACCATTGTTCAGATGAAGAAGAACGACGTCGTGGCCCTGTGCGGTGAAGCGAGCGATTGTGCCGCCGCAGCCGTATTCGGCGTCGCCGGGATGCCCTCCCGCAACGATGACCTTGAGTTTCTTCTGCTGCGGATCGGCACTTTCACCCCCGGCAGCGTTCGCCATTGAGGAGCCGAGAAGGCATCCTGCTCCCACCTGGCCCGCTCGCGCCAGCGCCGCTCGTCGGGTAAGAAATCCCATCTTCAATCCTCCTGGAGGAGTTTTCGAGGCCAGATATTACCACCCGGAGTGAAATGGGGCAATCGGGTTGCTTTGGTTTTTCCAATTGGTTGTCCCCGTCCGGTAGTGTCCTGCTCTGAAAATGGTGGCGCGGGCGTCTCGCCCGCACCACATCCGTCCACGGTCGAGCGATTTTCATGGTTTCTGGGTACCGCCAGCCGACGGGCATGAGCAACTGCTCTGAAAATGACTCCCCTCCTCCGCTGGGGGAGGGGCAGGGGTGGTGGCGCTTCGGTCAACCAGCCCTAACCCCTCCTTATCAAGGAGGGGAACCGGCGCTACTTCTCGAGCACCAGGACCCAGTCCACAGCTTTCTTACTATTCGCGCCGGGGGTGGTGAAGGTGCGAGAACCTGAGTTGGCTATTCTGCCGATGGTCCTGTATGTACCGTCTGTGGGATCGTACCAGCGCGCAAGTGAATTCCCTGAACTAGCTGCCATCTTCGACATGTTGACGGTAAGCTGAAACTTTTCGCCACTTTCGCCGGGGTAGTAGCACACGCCCAGGGAGCCATCGCTCGAGAGCGCCGCGGAGACGTAGGTGAAATCGTCCTTCCGTGGAGTACCGTGCAGGCTCGTCAGAAACGAATGCGACCAGTCCGGTAGGAGATCGTACCATTTACGACCTTGGAAGAAAGCGGTGCAATACTGGGCCTGCTCGACGCCCGGAGTTTTGCCCAACCATCGGATGGGGTCCTCAGTGCAGTCCGGAGAGCCCAGAATGCCAAACCCGGAACCGCCGTTCAGTACCGTCGCCCAAACTTCTTCGCGCATTGTCTCGGGAGGGGTGAGAATGTGCTTCGGATTTCCGGCCTCGACGTGTTCGTACATGGTCTCGAAAATGCACGTCGGCATCACCGGATCGACCATATTGTAGTGATACCAAGTCGCCCACTGCGGCGAGTGATATTCATACCACGCGTTCAAGTTGACCCAACGGTGACCGGCATCGTAAAACTTGCGAGGGCCTGTCGCATCGCTGCTCCAGTCCGGCGGTCCACCAATCCAATCGATGGTGATCAGCCGATCCGGCATGTACTTCGTAAGACCGCTCACGAGGCTGTCGACCTGCGGTGAAACCAACCTGTCATTTCCCAGCGCAAAATTAACATGCGAGTAGTTCTTGTAGCGATTGCCCCAGAATTCACCCCATTGACGCATTTCGTCGGTTGAATGTTGGGTAGGATCGAAACCTCCCGATCCAGGTTCGTACCCGGAACTCATCGGATCAAGGAACAGGTAAATGCCGTGGTCTGCCGCAGACTGGACCATGGCGTCAACCGACGCCACAAAGGCGGGGTTCAGATTTCGCGGGTTCCAACTCGTGCCGTCGAGCAGCATGGAATTCCCCCGCGCATCGGTGGGATTCGTCAAAGCCTGCTTCCCTTCTGAGTCAAAGGCATTGATCACCACCCAGGCAAAGTTGAAGAGGCGCTTCTGCCGATCCGCGAAATAGGCGTCCATTTGGGCAGGCGTGCACCAATGCAGGATGCTCTGAGGGCAGACTCCGGCAACGAAGAACGGCACTCCGTTTTCATCCTCGATCAGATGGGGGTTGCGGGCTCGAGTTCGAAGCCTGAGCAAGCTGTGATCCGCGGCCGCGCCGCCTGCCCCGCCGATGCCCGCGGCTGTTTCGGATCGCTTCCCGATTTTCGTGCGCTCAGACGCACGTGGTGTGCGCAGTCCGGGAGCAGCCAGGCATCCCAATGCGGAGATCGCGGCGATGATTGAGAAGGTGATTGTCGATCGGCTCATGCGAACTTGTCTCGGCATATAGTCTCCTCGTTACCGGGCCGCCCGCTATGGGAGCACCTCTCGGTAAAGCGTCACGACGCACGTTTCCACCAACTTGGGCGGGACGGCGTCGAAGAACTCTTTGATGTAAGGGGTATTGCAGTGGAAATCGAAGGCCTCCTGGCTTGCGTATTTCTCAATGAAAGTAATAGTGCGCGGCGCATCGATGGCCTGGTTCAGTTCATATCGCATATTGCCTTTCTCGCTGCGCGTGGAAGGAATAAGCGCGTGCAGCGCTTCGAGCAATTCTTCCTCCTTGCCTTCCTTGGCTGTAAACTGCGCTACGCATACGATCTCTTGTTCAGCCTTTTTCAACATGCTATTGCCTCCTTTGGGTTCCCCTCCTTCGGAAGGAGTGGTCAAACGTTGGTTGATGGCGTCGTGGATTCTGCGGCCACCCCGGATGTCGCTGCCCGGAAGATGACCCTTCATGAATCCACCTGGTTCCGGGATCCTATGACCTATATTCGTGCGCGGTCCGAATCGCCGTGCGCAGGTTCTCGATCGGTGTCTTCGCACTTACCGTACAATCGGCGCCCAGAATCACATTGGCCGGTGCGTCCTTGAGCACCTCCAGCGCAGCTTTCCTCACGTCCTCCGGAGTGCCCGTGCTCACGATGCCAAGCCGGTTGAGCCCGCCCATGACCGGTCGCTTGAAGATTTCGGCCGCCTGGCTGAGCGACAACGGCTTGCCGTCGGCCGAAAGCGGTACGTTCACGACTTGGCCCGGGTAATCGTGAAATCGCGGAATGAAATCCTCGTAGGAACCTTCGTAGTCGCAGATATGCATGATGTTGTACGACGTCAACTGCGACACTTCTTTGTACAGCAGCATGTCGTAGGCCTTAACCGTCTGATTGAAGAGCCTGCGATCGGCGATGTGGTTGGCTTCGCCGCCCTGCGTGCACATGTAGAACCCATCCAGCCCAGCCCGGGAGGCGGCCTGTACGAAGTGCAGGAGCGAGAGAGTGATGTTCTCCATTCCTCGGCACACTGAATCGGGATCCTGCTCGACGTGCTCGAGCAGCAATTTCACCGGCACCGCCTGCTTCGCCATCTGGTAGGGTGAGTACAGGGTCTGGATGATCAACGCCTCAGACTTCGCTTCCCGGATCAGGCTCTTCAACAGATAAAGGGAGGGCTCGAACCAGGTTTCAGGAAGGACCGGTATCCTGGCCCAGTCCTCCGGTCTCTGGACTTGATTGTCGGGCGGGAGGGTCTGTTCATCGAACTGGATTTTGACAAAATCCATGCCGGTGGCGTGGAAGTAATTAAGATGCGCCTTTACAGCGGCGTCGCCTCGCACTCCAAAGTGCATAAAGAAGCCGGCGGGCACATAACCCGGCTTGGACCCTATGTTCAAAACTTCGAGCATTAAATCCCGCTTCGATTTGGCGGGCTTGGCGGACGGACTGCGTGCCGGCTGGAAGCCCGGCGTGCCGCCTGCGGCTTGCGCCTGGCGTGGCAAGGCAGCCTTGGTCCCAATCAACGAACCAAGGCAGGCCAGCGACGTCCGCTTGATGAGCTTTCTTCTGCTGACTGTAATCATGAGGCGATCTCCTTCATCACTTATATTTGCTGATGATTCAGCGTACGCCCAATGGGTACCAACATGGTTGTTTGAACCGGAACTTCGACCCACCAGACAGGGCCAGACCCGAGCACAGGCGCCACCGCAGCTTCGGGTTGACCGGGAACGACCTTCGAATTATACCCCTATCGAAGAGGCTTCCTCGCAGTATCGAATATAGGCAAAGGTGGCTCGACCATTGCGCGTATCGTGATTCTCAACGGCGTTCAATTTCCTGACCTTGCGTTTTGCGATTCCCATCCCCGATAATACTGGCTGGACCCCAACAGGGTCGGAATAGCTCTTGCCAGAGTGAGTGAATTCACGGTATGTTCGCAAGTTTGGAAGGTAGGGGGAAATACCGTCCTAGGCGGGAAAACCCCGGGGAAGCGTTCGTCATCTCAGAGAAGAGTTGCAGGTAGACGGATCGGGGAGAAGGCGGTTTGTAGGGTCGTCAGCCAGCCTACGGAGAGCAGTCCGGGGAAAATGATCCGCCCTTTGGCGGATTGCCCTAGCGCGCCTCGCCAGTTCGTACTCGGGTCCAACTTCATTGTCTAACCGGTGTTCAATGTACTTGAGTCGCTTTTTAGAGTGCAGGAGTGGGGGAGGAAGTCGAGACGGAATGGTCAAATGGAGTGGCACGACGGCACTGATGGCTCTATTGGCCGTGGCGTTTCTGACCTCCTGTGGATCGTCCAAGCCGAAGGTGACGATCCCCACGGGTTCGCTGACAACTCTGGTTGGCGACCTTCCTGGACTTTGTGATGTCGTGTCGTACCCTTTCAATATTACCGACCTGGTTTTCACCGGTCCATCTGCCAATGGCGAAACCACCATTTCGACAGTCCCTATCAACGCATCCTCCGTTGCCGAGCCTGAAATCAGAATCAACCTCGGTTGCTTGCGGGACTTTACGACCCCGCTCTCCATGGGCACAGCGGGTGTCGGAACCTACAACCTCGCTCAAATCTATCTCAGCGAGCCTTCTGTAATCTTCTACGATCCGACGATCCTTCCGCCGAATTTACCTATAAATACCGCGGAACTAACCATGCAGCCGTTGAAGCTCTACCAGCTTCCGGTTAATCCTCCCTTGGTCGTCGCCAAGAACGCACCCAGCGTCATTCAGATTGATTTTGATATGTTGCACATGATTCAGAGCATAACTTTAGATCCGTCGAACCTGAGGACCCAGGTCAGTGCGACGCCGGAAATCACTCTTACGCCCATTACGGCGTTAGGAAGCCAGGGCCAGGGGTTTGGCGAACTCGACGACTTGGTGGGGTTTGTGCGCTCGGTGACGATTCCTCCTCCAGTGCCGCTCACTCAGTATAACGGCAGCTTCACACTGCAACTGCTTTCCGCTTCCATCAGTTCACCGCCGCTTGCCACCGTTTATCTCAACGGTTCAACCAAGCTTTATGGCTTTTCCAACCTCAATGCACTGTACACCGATAGTTTCATGGAAGTGGATGCTTACATCGACGACGTGGGAAATTTCGTGGCAACCTCAGTCGAGGACGAGTACACGGAGGTCATCCCCCCACTGGCGAGCAGGGAGCCCGCTACACTGGCTATTATTGGGCCGGTCACATCACTGACCCGCGATGCCCACGGCAATGTAACGAGCTTTAACCTGTGGGCGCGCGATGTCGAACCCAACGATCCGAGCGTGATTTCCCTCGATTCGATACCGGTTGTTAACCTTTCGGCCTCGACGATCTATCAATATTCCTCAAGGTCCGTCAATTTTGCCAATCTACCGTTTGGTCCAAGCAACATCAACGTAGGCCAGGACGTGATTGTCCACGGGCAAGTCACCGTGCCGTCGGCATCGAGCGGCTCGGGCGCGCCAGCCTTGCCTACGATCGTCACCGCTTACAAGGTCTACGACAAGTTGCAATCCATTCAGGGAACCTTCTCGGCGTTGCTCCAGGTCGCAAATGACGATAAGACGGGAGGTTTTACGTTCACCCCCTGCGGCGTCATGTTTCAGAACACGCCAGCCATCGTTCTGACGAACAGCCAGACCAATTTCGTCAACGTCGGCGGTTTGTCAGAGCTGAATGGAGGCGGCGGAACGCCCACACTGTTGGTCAAGGGCCTCCCCTTCTACGAGGAACAAGCGCAGACCGTCGCCGGCGTGAATGTGCCGGCGGGTACCATGGTTATCCTCGCCAAACAGGTTCACCGGCTATAGATAATACCGCAGATGCCATTACCACGAGTGGCTCTAACCGGTTCTCTCAGAGGGGAGGAAGGCCCTGCGGTTTCCCTCTTTTTTTCCTTTTTTGCGGCAATTGCGTGAACTTCAGGTCCTTCCCAACGAGCAATTTGGTGAGCAGAATGATCTGCCCGGTGTGATGGGAAAAATGCTCGGCCACGTGGAAGACTGCGCGCAGCCCGCTAACCCCACCTTCGCAGTTCCGCACATTTGTGAGGGGAAGTTGAGCTCCCTATTGGTCTAACCTCTTATCCATCAAGCAGGCTTTTCAGAAAGCCGTTGTAGTGCCGACCTACCCTCTTTACAAAC
>Ga0187852_1002182_pt1 | contig 16504 bp, 17 predicted proteins | sample June2016WEW_6_40_FD_134511 | JGI IMG/M metagenome (GOLD analysis project Ga0187852, IMG submission 134511) | Peatland microbial communities from SPRUCE experiment site at the Marcell Experimental Forest, Minnesota, USA - June2016WEW_6_40 | ecosystem: Environmental > Terrestrial > Soil > Wetlands...
GCCGCGACGATGGTCACCTCGTAGCTCTCGAAGATGTCGGCGGCCATTCCCGCGCAATCGCCGACGTTGTCGCCGACGTTGTCCGCGATGGTGGCCGCGTTGCGCGGATCGTCCTCCGGGATGCCCTTCTCGATCTTGCCGACCAGGTCCGCGCCCACGTCGGCCGCCTTGGTGTAGATGCCGCCGCCCACGCGCATGAACAGCGCCAGCAGCGTGCCGCCGAATCCGAAGCCGAGCAGCGCCTCGTACGCCTGCTCGCCGTAGATGAGGAAGATCAGCGTGCCGCCGAGGAGGCCCAGGCCGTCGGTCAGCATGCCGGTGATCGTGCCGGTGCGGTAGCCGAGCTGCATCGCCTCGCCGTAGCTGCGCCGGGCCGCGGCGGCCACGCGCAGGTTGCCCGTGGTCGCCATCTTCATGCCGACGAACCCGACCGTCCAACTGAAGAGCGAGCCGACGAAGAACGCGCCCGCGCGCCCGAAGGCGAACTTCGGCTCCGCCATCTTTGTCAGGTAAAGCCCGATCGTGATCAGCGCGATGAGCGGGCCGATCTTCCGGAACTGCGCCGAGAGATACGCGCGCGAGCCCTCGCGGACCGCCGCGGCGATCTCCTGCATCCGGGGCGTGCCCTCGTCGGCCGACTTGACCTGCTTGACCAGGAACCCCGCGTAGGCCAGCCCCAGGCAGGCCACCGCGAGCACGCAGAGCAGCGCGACGCGCTCGCCGGTGTTGAACGTGTCGCTCGTGAGCGGCGCGAACCATTGGAACTCGCGCGCCGCCGGCGCGGCCGCCGCCGGAGCCGCCGACATCGCGGGCTGCGCGTGCAGCGGACCGTATATCCACAGGCCGGCGAAGAACACCAGCATCGCCACCATGAACCACGTTTGCCTTCGCGCCTTGCGGAACTTCTCCAGCAACATTTCAGTCCTTTCTTCTATCTGACCGGTGGTTCCGGAGGAAAACGGGAAGCAAAAACGGGGGTACTATAACGCACCGGCCCGGCCGAATGCAACCCTACTGCCGTCCGCGCAACCCATCGTCCTCGACCTACCGTAACCAATCGTCCTCGTCGTCGTCCTCGTCCTAGCGCAACCAATCGTCCTCGTCCTCGTCGTCGTCCTCGCCCTCGAACGTCCGTAACGAACGGCCGAGGACGAGGACGAGGACGAGCACGGCGCTCGCAGTGTGCCCGTCAGGGCATACGAAGTAGCGCCTGACGGCGCCACTACGAGCGCGGCCTCATTCCCGCGAAGGCAGGAATCCAAGCGATCTGCGTGCGTGTTCCTCGCCGACGGAGGGCTTGCCCGCCGAAGGCGGGTTCTGGATTCCTTCTCCCCGATCAGAGTCGGGGACAGGCTTCGAGGGAATGACGGAAGGAGTTTCAGCGGGGTTTTCGCCGGAAATTGGATTCGTTTTTTCAAATCGCTTTTGCGCAGTATTCCCCTGCGCGTCAGCCTCTTGCGACTTCTCAGGCTCGGGCGCCTGCGGCTGCTCCGGCGAAGCGGATTCCGCCTCGGGTCCTATTTCCGCATCAACCTGCACGGTCACATCGGCGACGACCGGCGGCGGCACGTTCTCTCCCGCGCGCAGCCGCTGATACCGCTCGATCTCGTGAAGCGTTTTCAGAAACTGGTTCGTCAGACGCACATTGTACAGGCCGATGAGCTCGACCATGCGCTGGAATTCCGGCTCTCTGAAAATCACGACCCGCTCGCCGCGCTTGCGCCTCTTCGCCAACTCCTTGACCGCGTACGGGTCCTGCTGCACGGTCGGTTCCTGCCAGGTGCGGACGTGGTATTCCGCCTCAGCCCGGGCGCACCGCTGCATGCGCAGATAGGTCATCGCCAGCGTCTCGACCAGCATTTCCTCCACCCGGCCGGCCGGCTGCAGGTCGGCGACGAGGTCCTCTTCGATGACGCGGAGTTCCTCCGAGTCCTCCGGCGTCAGCGCCGCGGCGAAGATGCCGTGCCGGCGCGCGTTCAGGCGCGAAATCGCTTTCCCTTCGGGCGTCCTGACGCCTGCCTTCAGCGCATTCTCCCGATTCGCCGCGACCTGTGCCGTCGAAGCCATAGCCGTTGCCTCCACCAAAACCGGTTTAGAGACCGTCAAAAACGTTTGGAACCACAGATGGACACAGATGAACACAGATACGAAGACTTAAAAACGTTTGAAACCGCCGATGGACCGAGAGCGCGCAGTGTACTGCGCGCATGATGAACGCCGATACGAATTGTTTTTGAATTTCCTATCGGCGTTCATCGGCGTCCATCGGCGGTTAAAATATGTTCTCGTTGCCGTACATTATAAGTCCGGTTTTGCGCCGCGGACCGGGCGGGAGAAGTGGGTGCGCTTGCCAGCGGGTTCGGTGCGCTTCGGAGCGGCTTGAGTGCGCTTCAGTGCGCTTCGCAGCGGTTTCAGTGCGCTTTTTCCGGCGACCTGGATTTGACAAGGGGTCGCATTTCCGCCGGCGGCTCCTTGTAGTGCGCCCGGCGGCGGACTATAATCGGCTGTGGAGCGGCAAACTCTGCGAACATCCTGGAGGGACACGAATGGCGACCGGCGAGCGGCACGACCTGGCGGTGTTCATTGACTTCGAGAATATCGCGCTGGGCATGCGCGGGCGGGCGGACCAGGTGTTCCACATCCAGCGCGTCCTGCAGCGGCTGCTCGAGAAGGGCAACATCCTCGTCAAGCGCGCGTACGCCGACTGGTCGCGCTTCGGCTCGTACACCAAGCCCTTCCACGAGGCGGCGATCGAGCTGCTCGAAGTCCCGCGCCGCGGCGATTCCGGGAAGAACTCCGCCGATATCCGCATGTGCGTGGACGCGATGGACCTCTGCTACGCCAAGGAGCACATTGACACCTTCGTCCTCGTCTCCGGCGACAGCGATTTCTCGCCGCTGGTCTCGAAGCTGCGGGAGAACGGGAAGCGCGTGATCGGGCTGGGCCTGCGCGGCTCGACTTCGGAGCTGCTCGTGGCCAACTGCGACGAGTTCATCTTCTACGAATCGCTCGAGCCGCAACCGGCCCCCAAGCCGGAAGGAGGCGAAGGCGCGCCGGTGGACAAGGAGTCGCTGATGGACCTTATCGCGCAGACGGTGGCGGCGCTGCTGCGCGAGGGGCGCGACCCGATCCAGGCCTCGCTCGTCAAGGACACCATCAAGCGCAAGCAGCCGTCGTTCAGCGAGAGCGAGTACGGCTACAATTCGTTCACCGCCGCGCTCGAGGACGCCATGAACCGCAAGCTGATCCTCCTGCGCGAGGACCCGCGCAGCGGCACGTACCTGGTCAACCTCGCGAAAGCGCCGGCGTCGCGATCTCGACGGTGATTTTTACCACCAAGACACCACGGCACCAAGAACGGCAACTGATATTGCAACCACGGAACACACGGAAGACACTGAAGCTGTTTAGGAAATTCATTCCGTGTGCTCCGTGTATTCCGTGGTGGCAGCCGTTGTTTCTTTGTCCCTTGGTAACTTGGCGTTTTATGAAGGACGCGCGACGCGCACGAGCTGCTTCCCGATGTTCTGCCCGGTGAACAGCCCGATGAACGCCTTCGGCGCGTTCTCGATGCCGTCGGTGATCGTCTCGCGGTACGTGATGCGGCCTTCCCGGATCCACTGCGCCATCTGCCGCAGGCCTTCGGGGAAGCGGTCGGTGAACTGGTAGACCATGAAGCCCTCCGCGCGCGCCCGCTGCGCCAACAGCCGCCAGAGCACCCGCGGCCCGCGCGCCAGCGTGCGGTTGTTGTACTGCGAGATCTGCCCGCACACCACGACCCGCGCACCGGCGGCCAGGCTCCCGAACGCCGCGTCACTCACCGGGCCGCCCACGTTGTCGTAGAAGATGTTCAGGCCGTCCGGACACATCTCCTCGAGCTTCGCCGCGTAGTCGCGGACCTCCTTGTGATTGAACGCTCCGTCGAAGCGCAGTTCCTTCTCGAGGTAGGCGACCTTCTCGTCGGAGCCGGTCGAGCCGAAGACGCGGCAGCCCTTGAGCCGCGCGATCTGGCCGACCAGCGAGCCGACCGCGCCGGCGGCGCCGGAGATGAACACCGTCTCGCCCTCCTTCGGGCGGCCGATCTCCAGCAGGCCGAAATACGCCGTCATGCCCGGCATGCCCAGCACGCCGAGCGCGGTGGAGACCGGCGCGACGGAGGCGTCCACGCGCCGCACGCCCTGGCCGTCGGAGACGGCGTACTCCTGCCAGCCCCATTCGCCTGCGACGGCATCGCCGGGATGATAGTCCGGATGCTTCGACTCGACGACCGTCCCGACCGCGCCGCCGAGCATCACGTCGCCGATGTTCGTCGGCTCGGCGTACGATTCATCGCTGATGCGGATGCGCATGTACGGGTCCACGGAAAAGAACTCCGTCCGCACCAGGAACGTCCCTGCGTGCAGCGGCGGCAGCGTACGCTCGACCAGCTTGAAGTCCGACTCCTGCGGCACGCCCTCCGGCCGCGCGGCCAGAATGACCTGACGATTCTTCACCGCCATGGCACTTGCTCCTTTATCTCGTCACATGAAGGGCACGAAGAACAGCCGATGAAATCAACATCTTCGATCAAGTCCTTCGCGCCCTTCGTGTCCTTCGTGGTGAAACATTGCCTGCGCCGCTTACTTAGCGCGCAGGGCCTTCGTGATTTCCGCCACGCGTTTTCCCAGCACCTCGGCGACGCCCAGCTCTTCCGGCGTGGGCTTTCGGGTGTTCTCCGGACCGGCCACGGTCGTCGGCCCGTACGGCGTTCCGCCGCGGCCGTCGGTGTGCAGCAGGCCCGGCGTCGAGTAGGGCACGCCGACGATGATCATTCCCAGGTGGATCAGCGGCGGCACCATGGAGAGCATCGTGGTCTCCTGTCCGCCGTGCATCGTGGCGGTCGAGCTGAAAACTCCCGTCGGCTTCCCCTCGAACGCGCCTTCCAGCCACAGCGCGCCGGTCGAGTCAATCAGCCGCTTCATCTGCGCGATCATATTGCCGTAGCGCGTCGGCGTGCCCCAGATGATCCCGTCGGCCGACTTCAGGTCGTCGAGCGTGCAGACCGGAATGTCCTTCTGCTGCTCCCAGACCGGCTTGCTGTGCTTGCCCGTCTTGATCTGCTCCTCCTCGTCGGCGAACTCCGCCACGCGCCGGAGGCACGCCTCGACGCCCTTGACCGACTTCACGCCCTTCTCCACCGCGCGCGCCAGTTGCAGAATGTGGCCGTACCGCGAGTAATAGACGATGAGGACCTTCATGTTCGGCCTCCTTGCACGTTGATTGTCCTTGAATCCCGCGCACCCCAGTGCGCCGGCCCGCGTCCACGATGCTATCACTACGCAGGCGGGCACGCAAGGAATTTTCCGGCCGCCGAATGCGCTCTTCCACCACGACGGCAACGTCTTTCACCACGACGACACAACGAGCACTACGGTAACGGCATTTATGGCTTCTACTCTTATTGACGTTCGTCGTGCGTCGTTCGTCGTGCTCGTCGCGTCGTCGTGGTGAGTTTACGGATTGGCTTGACTCGGGCCGGCGCGCGCGGTCTAATATCTGCCATGATGGAACGCGTCGCCATATCGCTCGAGAAGAAGCTGCTGGATCAGTTCGACCGGCTGATGGCGGGAAAAGGGTATTCGAACCGCTCCGAGGCCGTGCGCGACCTGATCCGCGAGAAGCTCGTCGAGCGCGAGTGGGCCGCGCCCGCCGGCGAGACCGTGGCCACCGTGCTGCTCGTCTACGAGCATGACACGATGGAGCTTTCGCAGAAACTGGCGAACCTGGAGCACAAGCAATACCGCCGGATCGTGGCGGGCCTGCACATCCACATGGACCCGGAGAACTGCCTGGAAATCCTCGTCCTGCGCGGCCCGGGCAAGACGATCCAACGGCTCGGCGAGCGGCTGATCAGCCTGCGCGGCGTGAAGCACGGCCGGTTCATCCCGGGCACCGTCGGGGCGCGGATCTAACCGGCGTTTCTTACCACCAAGACACCAAGACACTAAGAGACAACGTCTTTCACCACGGAATACACGAAGCACACCGAATGACTTTCCTAAACAGTTTCAGTGTCTTCAGTGTGTTCCGTGGTTGCGATATCCGTTTGCGTTCTTGGTATCTTAGTGTCTTGGTGGTTGAAAAGGCGCTCTGATTTATGGTTGACTCGCTCCGCCTCGTTTCGTAAAATATGTTAATACGAAATCGAAAATCGTAGTCAACTCACGTGGGGTCTCGCATGCACATTCCGGACGCATACCTCAGCGCGCCGGTTTTCGCGGCGGGCTACGTCGTCTCCGGCGCGGTCTGCGCGGTGGCGGTCGCGCGCGCGAACCGCAACCTGGGCGAGCGGGAAGTGCCGCTGCTCGGCATGACGGCGGCATTCATCTTCGCGGTCCAGACGCTCAATTTCCCCGTGGTCGGCGGGACGAGCGGTCATTTCCTGGGCTCGACCTTCGCCGCGGTGCTGCTGGGGCCGCTGAACGCCTGCCTGGTGATGGCGGTCGTCCTGCTCATCCAGTGCCTGGGTTTCGGCGACGGCGGGCTGACGGCGCTCGGCGCCAATCTCTTCAACATGGGCATCGTCGGCGCCCTCGGCGGCTGGCTGCTGTTCCGCGCGCTGCGGGCGGTCCTTCCGAAGAGCCGCTGGGGATTCCTCGCCTCGGCGGGCGCGGCATCCTGGGTGGCGATGGTCGTCGCATCCGCCATCTGCGCCGGCGAGCTGGCCGCGTCGGGGCCGCCTTTCCAGTTGCGAGTCGCGTTGCCGGCCATGGCCGGCGTCCACGCGCTCATCGGCATCGGCGAGGCCGTGATCACGGTCGCGGCGCTCTCGTCGGTCCTGGCGGTTCGGCCGGACCTGGTCGCGGCGTGGGACCGGACGCCGAAGCTCGAGGAGGCCCGGCCATGACGCGGAGAGTGTGGGGATTCGTCCTCGCCGGGCTGCTGGTCAGCGTTCTGCTGGCCGCGTTCGTTTCGCCGTTCGCCTCGCAGGCGCCCGAGGTGCTGGAAAAACTCGCCAAGGACCACAGGTTCGCGGAAAAAGGCGAGGGCCACGCGGCGTGGCAGCATCCGCTGATGCCGGACTACAAGGTCCCCGGCGTCCGGAGCGAATCGGTCGGCACGGCGCTCGCCGGAATCGCCGGCACGCTGCTGGTCTTCGGGGTCGCCTTCGGCGCAGCGAGGCTGATCTCCCGGAAGCGGCCCGCCGTGCCTGAAGGACAACAACGGCTTTGACGGGATAACAGGATAGACCGTCATTCCGAGCGGAGCGAGGAATCTCACACGGCGCTTGTAGTGGCGCCGTCAGGCGCTATTCCGTATGCCCTGACGGGCACACTACGAGCAGAATGACGCGGGTTGTGCTTATGCGTATTGTTTTGCCGGACGGCACGCCGGATATGAGAACAGAAAAATCCTTTCGATCCTGCAATTCTGTCCGGTCGTTCGTTCGAGGGCAGAAGTGAGACACGCCTTTCTCGACCAATATTCCGCGCTCGAAAGCCCGGTCCATCGGCTGGACGCGCGGGCGAAGATCATCGCCTTCCTCGCGCTCATCGTGATCGCGGTGAGCACGCCGCCGGAGGCCTGGACGGCGTTCCTCGGATACGGCGCGTTCCTCTTTGTCATGGCCGCGGCCTCGTGCCTGCCGGTCGGACATATTCTGCGGCGGGCGTGGGTCATCGTTCCGTTCGTCGCGATGACCGCGATTTTCATCCCCTTCATGAAAACCGGCGGCGCGGGCGGCGGGTACAGTTTCGGCGTCGGGTCGCCGGGCGTCCAGCGGTCGGGGATGATGATCTTCTGGAACCTGCTGATCAAATCCGGCATCGCGGTCTTCTCGATGATCCTGCTCTCCTCGACCACGCCGTTTCCGAGCCTGATGCGCGGGTTCGAGCGGCTGAAGGCGCCGCGGGTGATGGTGATGCTCGCCAGCTTCGCGTACCGGTACATCTTCGTGCTCGTGGATGAGGCGGAGCGGATGGAGCGCGCGCGGGACTCGCGCTGCTACGCCGGGCGGTGGCTGTGGCACGCGAAAGTGATCGGGCAGATGATCGGCACGCTTTTCCTGCGCAGCTACGAGCGCGCCGAGCGCGTGTACGTGGCGATGGCCTCGCGCGGGTTCGACGGCCGGATCGTGACGCCGGCGGAGGCGCGCATGGCGGCGGCCGACGGCGCGTTCGTCGCCGCATCGGTGGGATTCTTCGTGGCGCTGAGGGTGTGGACATGAGCGGGTCCAACTTGTCCGCCACAGCTCTCGCTCTTCGCAGCTCCGCTGCTTCGGCGGGCGAAGAAGAGTCAGCGACGGCGGACGACGCCGTGATCCAGGTGAACGCGCTTTCCTTCACCTACCCGGACGGGCAGCGCGCGCTCGACAGGCTTTCGCTGGCGGTGCGCGACGGCGAGAAGGTCGGCCTGATCGGCGCCAACGGCGCGGGGAAATCCACGCTTCTGCTGCACCTCAACGGCATCCTGCCGTGCAACGGCCGCGTGCGCGTGCTCGGGATGAAAGTCGAGAAGCCCAACCTGAAGACGGTCCGGCAGTCGGTCGGCCTCGTTTTCCAGAACCCCGACGACCAGCTCTTCTGCCCGACCGTCGGCGACGACGTGGCCTTCGGCCCGAGGCAACTGCGGCTGCCGGAGGCGGAAATCGCCGCGCGCGTGGAGCAGAGCCTGGCGGCGGTCGGCCTGCGCGGTTTCGAGGCGCGCAGCGCGTTTCACATGAGCTTCGGCGAGAAGAAGCGCGTGGCCATCGCGACGGTGCTCGCCATGAACCCGAAGGTGCTTGTCCTCGACGAGCCGACGAGCAACCTGGATCCGCGGTCGCGCAAGGAACTCATCCGGCTGCTGCGCCGGCTCGGCGGCACGCAGATCATCGCCTCGCACGACCTGGACCTCGTCCGGACGCTGTGCGACCGCGCGGTGCTGCTGTCGAAGGGCAAGGCCGTCGCGGAGGGCGAGCCGGCCAAGATTCTCGGCGACGTTGCGCTGCTGGAGGCACATGGGTTGGAATAGCGGTTGACGGGCTTGACAGGGCGCGTCATTATGCTACGCTGCCCGTCAGGCAGGATGAATAATGCGATGGGGAGCACGCGATGCCCACGATTCTGACGCTCTTGGGCTGGCGGTTTTTCTTTTACGCCAACGAAAAGAACGAACCGATCCATATCCATTGTCAAAAGGCAGAGGCCGAGGCCAAATACTGGCTTGATGTGGATTCTTTCGAAGTGATCGAGGCGCATAGCTACAATATGAACTCGGCGGACAAGAGGACTGTCAGAAGGATTATCTTTGAGCACTTCGACTATATTGTCGCTGAATGGAATCGCTGGCAGGAGATGACAAATGGATAAAGCGCACGAAGTGCGGGAAGTCTCGTTCAGCGGCAACAAAATGCGGCTGTGGGTGGACGGGCGGAAATACGAGGTGGATATCTCGGAGCATTCCAAAAAGCTCGCGGCCGCTTCGCCTGAACAAAAGGGACATTTTGTAATTTCGCCCTCCGGTTATGGGCTTCACTGGCCGGAGTTGGATGAAGATCTTTCGATTGACGGCTTGATCGGCATAAGCCACATATGCCCCGTCGCGAAGACGGCCAGATGACCCGCCATGACGGAAGGCGATAGACCATAGACGATGGACGATGGTCCATGGGCTCCCGTCCATCGTCCATCGTCTATCGTCCATCGTCAGCCGTCCCGTACTGCGCCAGGACCAGCCGGATGGCGGTGTCGCCGTGGGAGAGGACGCGGATGCGCAGGCGCTCGATCATCAGCGCGGGCGCGGCGGAAAAGCCGTAGCAGAAATCCACGTAGCGGATCGCCTCGAGGATGTCCTCCAGGGTGGTCTGCGAATCGCCGCGCGCGACCGTGCGCGCGCGGGCGTACCACATCACCGCGCCCGCCGAGAGCAGCAGGAACTCCAGCCCCGACCGCAGCGGATAGTCGAAGAAGAGCTTGCCGAAATGCTGCTTGCCGTAGAGCTTCGCGGCGAGGAACCGCGAGATGGCCATCTCGGCCTCGGCGTCGAGCGGCTGCGGGCTCAACGCGGCGACCTTCGCCAGCGGCGCCGGCCCGGGCATGGCGACCAGCGGCGGCGCGCCCGCGCCGAAGGTGAACTGCACGCCGGTCCAGAACGTCCGCAGCCGCGCGCCGAGCTTGCCGAACAGGTTCATCTCGCGGTACGATCCGCCCTGCCGGCGCTGGAACAGGAAACAGAACTGCCGGAACAGCATCCGCGAAAGCGCGTTCGCCGGGCCGGGCATCGGCTCGGTCTCGGCTTCGAGGAGCAGCCCGGTCTCGAGGATCCCGATGAACTCGCGGAACTTCGGCCCGCGCACGCGGGCGAGGTTCGCCTCGTGGAGCACGTCCACGAACTTCTGCGCCAGGAACAGCCGCCGCGCCAGCGGCAGGTCGTCGCGCAGGAAGACGCGGATCAGCGCCTCCTCCAGCGCCAGGTAATCCGCCCACGGCAGCCGGCGCCGCGCGTCCCAGGCGACCTGGTCGCCGTAGCGCGGCACGCGCCCGGCCTCGACGCAGAGCGCGAGCTGCTTCTGCAGGCAGTCCATCCGCCGCGCGAGCGGCTCGCCGAGCCCGTACGCCATCGCCTTGCAACTGAACCGGCAGCCGGTGTAGACGCCGCTGGGCGTCTCGGCGAACGTGAACGGATACACGGAGCAGCCGAGCGTCTTGCCGAACTCGCCGACGTGCTTGTGCATGCGGCACTTGTTCCCGTCGAGGAAGACGCAGGCGCCGTCGGCGGCATAGCGGAGGCGATACGCGTCGGGATTCCCGAACTCGCGCAGCGGCGCGGCCCATTCCTTGCCGGCGAGGGCGGGCTCGAGTTGGCCCCAGTCGAGCTTGGACAGGCGCTCGAAGTCGGCGCGCGAGAAGCTGATGTCGTACTGGTGGCAGCACCAGCCGCAGAGCTGGCAGGCGTAGTTGACGAACCCCGGCGCGTGAAGGCTGGCGGGCACGGAATGGCGTCCTTATCAATCAGCAGATTGGAGACAAGCCGCTCGCAGTGTGCCCGTCAGGGCATACGAATTAGCGCCCGACGGCGCCACTACGAACCGCTCCGCGTTCTGTCTCCCGCACTCTCTATTCTGAATTCCGAACGTTCGGCTCGAACGACAGCTTGCGGCAGATTTTCTCCGCGCCCTTGAGGCCGGGCCTTATGCGGAAGGCGATCTCGAGATGGCGGCGGGCGCCTTCGGTGTCGCCGATGGCCAGGTGGCATTCGGCGACTTTTTTGTGGAGGAACGCTTTCCGCTGAGGCGTCAGTTCGAGGCCCAGCGCGCGCAGGTAGTATTGCGCCGCCGCGGCCGGCCCGCTGGTCGGCGCGGCGTCGCGGCAGCAGACGTGCAGGATCCGGTCGCGCAGCTCGTGCGCGAAGTACGAGAACCGGGTCCGCGCCGCCTCGGAATGGTAGAGATCCTCGTACAGCGCCAGCGCGCGCTCGAAATCGGAGCGCCGCTGGTACTCCTCGGCGAGGAGGAACTTGCAGTCCACCCAGTCGCGCAGCTCCAGGTGATGGCTCAGGTCGTAGCCGCTGTTGGCGCGGACGAGGCGCTCGTACAGCTCCATCGCCTGCGCGACGTTGCCGCCGAGCAGGTCGTAGAGGACGCGCTCGGCCTGCGCGCGGGGATGCTCGCCTTCGGGGCGCTGCTTGGGGCGGATGGAGGACTTGCGGCGCTCGCGCTCATGGAGGACGGCGTGACGGCGGTCGTACGCCTCGCGGAGGCCGGCGTGCGAGAGCACGCGGTGCGCCTCGATCAGGGACTTGATCTGCGCGGTGGCCCATTGCGTGCGGCCGGCGTTGCGGTCCGGGTGATACTTCTTCGCCAGCGCCCGGAACGCCCGCTTGATCTCCTGCCGGGAAGCGTTCGACGGCACGCCAAGGGTTTTGTAGTGGTCGAGCATGGGTCAATAATGCCGATTGCCGACTTCCGAATGCCGAATGTGGGAAAGAGGTCGGGCTTCGCCCGTTCTAAGCGCGCTGCCGCGCGCATGAACCGGCCATTCTCTGCTCATTTCCATTTTTCCTTCAAATCCGGCATTCGGCAATTTCAGGGCTACTTCGCCGCAGGCGCCGCGGCCGGCGGTTGCGCGGCGGGCGGCTCGGCGGCGGGTTTCCGCTCGCCGGCGATGCCGCCGGAGAAGACGAAGGCCATGACGTCGGGCGTCGGCTTATCCACCGGCCGCACGCATTCCTTCGGGACGACGACCAGGTTGCCGCCGAAGTTGAATGCCGCCGGGATGTAAACGGCCACCTGGTCCTTCAGGCCCCAGCTCTCCATCGTCGCGCAGGTGACGAAGCCGACGAACTTGAGGTCGCTCTGCGGGATGGCGCTGACGAGCACCGGCCGGTTGAACCGCTTCTTCTTGCCCACGAATGAGCCGAGCAGGTCTTTAAGCGACGAGTGGAACAGCTTGATCAGCGGGAACCGGTCGAATTGCTGGTCGGCCAACTGCATCAGCGGGTGCGTGAGCAAGTTGGACGAGAGGAACCCGATGATCGTGAGCAGCGGTACGCCCACAATGAAAGCGATGACGAACCCCACGCCGATCGTTTGCAGGTGGAACAGGCTCCGGACCGGCTCGTCAATCATGTTGAAGAGCCAGTAGAGGACCAGCATCGTGATCCACGCCGGCGCCGCAAACAGCAGTCCCTGAAAGAAATAGCGCGCTAACCGTCTCATCGGTCGTCTCCTTCGCTCCGGGCCATCGGAACCGTCTCTGCCATCCTAATCGGAATATGTTTCAAAGACAACCGGAAAGCTATTGACAAGCGGCACGAAAAAAGCCTAGAATTGCTTCCCGAAACAATTTTTGATCGAGTTGATGACGGTGCAGGGTTATCGAACTGGGTTCGGCGTCGTCATTGGCAGATCTTTTTTTCGGAAGGAGCGCGCGATGAGAAGGACGATCGTGGCATTAATGGTCGTGGCGGGAATGACGATGGCGATGGCGATGGCGGGCTGCGGCCCGAGCGCCGACGAAAATGCCCCCAAGCATCCGGCCGGCATGCCCACAACCACACCGCAGCCTCCGGCCGAGAAGGCTCCAGCCCAGAAGTAATGCGGCCATCAAGTCGGCCCGCCTCGGTTTAATCCGAGGGAGCCGGTCGTATGCAATTCCGGCGCTCGCGCAATCGCAACGCGCGCAGTCCTGGTCCGCCTTTCCATCGCCCGCTGCACGGCGGGCGATGGAAGGCGGATTGCTTTTTAAGCGGCCGCCTGCGATGACGGCTTTGGGCAGCCTTCCGGAACGCCGCCTTCAAGCGCCGGGCTTGCAAAACTTCGTCGCAAGGTTACAATGATGCTGCGCTCCGAAGGCCGGCGCGGACAGCGAGACGCGCACCTTCGAGTTCAAGGAGGGGAAATCATGGGCGGGCACGTGCAATACATCGGCTGGACGGTGGTGATCGCGCTGGTGGGCGGCGTGGTGGGCATTGCGCTGGTGCTGGTTTCCTCGGCGTTTCTGCCGTGGTTCATCGGCCGCATGACGCCGGCGATGGACGAGGAGAAGGAGATCGCGCGCGGCAACGTCGCGGCGGCGGAGTACTTCGGCCGGGTGGTCGCCGCGAGCATTCTGGGCATGAGCGTGGTGGTGGCGGCGGCGATCCTCGGCGCCATCATCGCGGTGCTTTCCTCGTAACCGCCGAGGAGGCAAGCCGATGACGGACTCCGGAACCGGAAAGAAGTTCGGGCGCGGCGTCATCGCGCTGATGCTGGCGCTCCTGGCGGCCGGCGCCGCGTTCGCGCGCGGCGGCGGCGGCTGCCTCGAAGAGGGCACGGCGGTCCTGACGCCGTCCGGCCCGGTCGCCGTCGAGCGCCTGGCGCCGGGCGACGAGGTCCTTTCCGTCTGCGGCGGCCGGTTGATCCGGGCGACGGTCGCGGCGCGCACGCAGGTTCAGCCGGAAGAATACATTGTCCTTCGCGTAGCCGGGCGAGTGCTGCGCGTGACGGCCGAGCATCCGCTGGCGGTTGCGCCCGGCACGTTCCGCGAGGCGTCTTATCTGCGCGCCGGCGACGCGCTGCTCCTGCGCGAGGGCGACTCCAGCCGCCGGACGCCGATCGAGGCGGTCGCGCGCGTCGAAGCCGGGCGGCCTGCCTACAATCTCCTGGTCACTCCCGGCGGCACTTATCTGGCCGACGGCCTGATCGTCCATAACAAGGGCTGCTTCCTGCCGGATACGCCGATCCTCCGCGCCGACGGGAGCGAGACCGCCATCGCGGACGTGCGGCCGGGCGAGAAACTGCTGGCGTTCACTCCCGCGGGCGAGATCGTGACCGCCACGGTCGCCGCCGTGCTGGCGATCGAGGTGGACGAATATGCCGTAGTCACTACGGACCGCGTCACGGTGCACGTCACGGTCGAACATCCGTTCTACGTCGGCGACGGGACGTTCAAGACGCTCGAGGCGCTGAAGGTCGGCGACTCGATTTTCGCCTGGGACGGCCTGGGCCTGAGCGCGCAGCCGATTCGCAGCATCGAGCGCGTCCAGAGTCGCACGCGCGTTTACAACCTTCAGACCGACGCTCCGCACACGTACTTCGCCTCCGGCATCGCCGTGCACAACAAGGGCGGCGGTGGCGGCTGTTTTCCTGCGGGCACGCAGATCAGCACGCCGGGCGGCAGCGCGGCGATCGAGACGCTTCGGCCGGGCGATATCGTCCTCTCCGTGGGGCCGGATCGGCGGACGGCGGATTCGCAGGTCGAGGCGGTCCAGACCGCCTCCACGCCGATCACGGTCGTCTCCACGACGGCGGGCGAGTTGAAGACCACCGCCGAACATCCGCTGATGACGGCCGACGGCTCTTTCCGGCCGGCCGGCGAGTTGCAGCCCGGCGACCGGATCCGCGTTTTCCGCGCCGGGCGCGTCGAGTCCGCCTCGGTCATCGAATGCCGCTCGACCGGCGAGGCGTGCCCGGTGTTCAACCTGCGCGTCGGCGACCCGCACACGTTCATCGCCGACGGATTCGTGGTCCACAACAAAGGCGGCGGCGGTGGAGGCTTCGGCGGAGGCGGCGGGTTCCACGGCGGCGGGGACCTGGACGCGACGGGCGCCCTGTTCCTCTTCGGCTTTATCGCCCTCTTCATTTTGGTGTCTGTCGTAAGCCAGAAACTGAAGGCGCGCGACGAGAACCTGGACTTTTCGTACAGCCCTTCCGCAAGTGCGAACAAGGCGGACAAGACCCGAAAGCTGCTGGAGTTCATCGCGAAGAGCGATCCCAAGTTCGCGCCGGACCTCCTGGCGGGCACGGCCCGGTCCACGTTCGTGCTGCTCCAGAAGTGCTGGCAGGCGCGCGATTATGGGCCGATGAAGCCGCTCTTGATGCCCGATCTGTACGCCGAGCACCTGGGGCAGATTCAGGGCATGATCCGCGACCACGAGATCAACGTCATCGAGGGACTGCTCGTCGACGGGGTGGACCTGGTGAACGTGCGCTACCCGAACGACCCCAACGGGCGCGAGTTCACTGCGCTCATCAGCGCCACCGCGCAGGACTACTACATTGACGACCGGACGCACAGCTTCGTGCGCGGCGACGAGGAGGCGGAGCCGTTCCAGGAGTTCTGGACGTTCCACCTCGTGGACGGGCATTGGCTGCTGCGCGAGATCGAGCAGACGAAGGAGTCCGACGCGCTCAAGACGGACAATTTCTTCGAGCCGTTCACCGATCACGGTGTCAACCAGGTCTATGCGGAAACGGCCGGCCGCGAAGGGCCGGTCGGGCCGTCGGTCGAGGCCGGCGAGGAATTGAAGGTCACGCGCGTCGAGCGGCTGCTGAACTATCTCGTCGAGAACGACAAGCTCTGGGACCGGCAGGCGATGTCGGAGCGGGCGCGCAAGGTCTTCCTCGAGGTCTGTCTCGCGCGCGAGGAAGGCGATCCGGAGCACGTCCCGTCGGCGGACCTGTTCCCCGAGATCGCCGCGCACCTGAAGGAGGAAATCCGCAGCCGCCAGGCGGAGGGCGCTTCCATCGAGTTCCGCAATCTCTGCGTGCGCAAGGTGGACCTGGTCCTGGTCCGCAATTACAGCGACAAGACGCAGGACGAATTCACCACGCGGATCAGCGCGCACGCGCAACAAGTCGTGCGCCGCAGCGGCCAGGTCGTGAGCGAGCAGCCGTACGTCACGCCGTTCGAGCAATACTGGACGTTCGGCCGGCTGGACGATCAATGGAAGCTCAAGGAAGTGGAGCCGCCCGCGAAGGGCCTCGAGATGGTCGGACAGGAGAATGTGGACGAAGGCGTCCCCGCCGCGCAGCTCGAGTGGTACTACCAGCACCCGCGCGCGACTTAACGGCCGTTATTGAACCACCAAGGCGCCAAGGGGCAAAGAGACAACGTCTTCCACCACGGAATACACGGAGCACACCGAATGACTTTCCCAAACGGCTTCAGTGTCTTCCGTGTACTCCGTGGTTGCAATATCAGTTGGCGTTCAAGACACCAAGGCGCATAGAGATAACGGCTTCCACCACGGAATACACGGAGCACACGGAATGACTTTCCTAAAC
>Ga0187852_1002185_pt1 | contig 16499 bp, 17 predicted proteins | sample June2016WEW_6_40_FD_134511 | JGI IMG/M metagenome (GOLD analysis project Ga0187852, IMG submission 134511) | Peatland microbial communities from SPRUCE experiment site at the Marcell Experimental Forest, Minnesota, USA - June2016WEW_6_40 | ecosystem: Environmental > Terrestrial > Soil > Wetlands...
AAGCGAGACGCCCGAGGCGATCGCGGCTATATCGCCGTCTATCCTCATTTTGGCCATCGCTGTGCCGATGAAAACGGTCCAGAACAGGATACTGAAAAAGCCGAGACTGCTGCGCCGCCAAGCGATAAAACCCATGGCCTGCTGCGCCAGCATGACGCCGGAAACGGCCAGCACAGGCAGCGATGTGTCGGCTGAGTGGGGAAAGTACTCGTTCAGGCAAACAAACATTCCAAAGGGCTGGAGGAAAGCGGCGACGAGAAAAAACGGCGTGGCGGCTTTCTCAGAGCGTTGGTCCTTCAGGCACAGCGCGCCCATGATGCCCCTGGCGGGCGCTCCTCCCTATTACGGGACCGCTCAGTTGATCGTCTGGGTCGGCGGGGAAAAGCCATGAGCGCTGCGCGAGAGGAAGCGCTGGAGCAGATTGCGGCGCTGGTCCGGCAGCATGGCATCGGCATTGGCGAAATCGCCGCCCGCCTGAAAGAAGACGAACCGTCAACCGTCATAGACACGGGCGGCAGCGTTTTGAAAACCTCGCTCGGCTATGCCAGCGGCAAGGCGGCGCCCGCCACCAAAACCACGTTTTCCTTCAAAAATTGCTTCATGTCAAAGCGCCCCAGTAAACCAAAAGCCGCATGGCTCTAGCTGCAACCGTGTTTCGCCGTCCGCAACGGCAGCGCCGCGATCTTCCGCAGCATGCTACCAAAGAGCCGTCCCGTCAGATGCCCCTCGGCCAACAGCAACCGCGATACTTCGGGGTCACGCGCAAAAGGCACGCTAGAGGCCCGTGCTTTCGATGAATTGACTCTCATGAAGCCTGCTCCAGGCGTACAGCGCCTTGCTTCGGCGGGACTTCGCGTCCCTGGCTGCGTACCCATACCTGAGTCAATTCGACTCCCAGCAGAAAGATCAGCGCTGAGTAGTAAGTCCACAGTAGAATCACAGCCAGGGACCCCGCAGCCCCATAGGCGCTGGCTTTCCCGGCGTGCGCCAGGTAAATCCCGATCAGAAATTTCCCGACTACAAACAATACGGCGATAAACAGGCCACCCACCCAAACGTCGCTCCAGCGCAATTGGACATCCGGCATCACCTTCAGAATCGCCGCGAAAACTACCGTAAACATGACCAATGATGTGACAATCTCCCCAACATGCGCAGCGCCGGGGAAAGGCAACATATGCGCCAGCGCCGAAATCGCGGAACTCGCTGCCACCGAAACCATCGCCAGGATCCCGGCTCCAATCAGCAGAAGAATTGAGCGGACGCGTTTCATCGCGAAATGCCTTATGCCGGAACCAACCACCCTTACTTTCCACGCTTTGTTGAGACACTGCTGAAGTTGCAGCAGCACGCTGGTTGCGGAAAGTATGAGCCCGACAAGTCCCAACGCCGTCGCGACCAATCCACCAGTATGGTTCTGAGCCACGTTGCTCACCATGGTCTGGATTTGCGCGGCGGCCTGTGGGCCCATCGCGCCGCTCAGCTTCGATTCGATCTGGCCGCTCGCAGCCTGCGGACCCAGAACGAGGCCCGCAATGTATATGACGATTAGTAAGAGAGAAGGCAGCGAGAACAGCGTCGCGTATGCCAAAGCCGCGGCCATCGACGGGCATTCGTCTTTGGAGAAATCGCGAAACACCTGCTGAAGGAACTCTTTTGGAGTAGCTAGCATCTGAGGCCTACCTCAGAGTAGCTTCCCGAGAAAGCTACTCTTGAAAATCGTCACCGGTTGTTCAAAATCTATGACGCGGGAAAACGCTGGCATATTCGGCCGGGTTCAAAGCTAGGACATCCACCCGTGGCTCGCCAGAAATTCCGAGACTGCGGCTTATGATGTGTTTGTCCGACAACAGAGTCATTGTCAAATGTTGTGGATCGGGTGGTATGGCAGGCTTCGCGCGGAGCCGGTCCTCAATGCCGGCGGACCGCCGGAATCACTTCTTCGGCGAACGCCTGAAACTCTTGCTCGACGAGAATCGGCCAGCGCAAGCTGAAGATGAAGTGCGTGACGCCGACCTCGGCGTACTGCGCGATTTTGTCGAGGCATTCGTCCTTACCGCCGATCATGATTCGATCGCGCGCCTGCTCCGGCGTGATCCGCGCCATGCTCGCCACGCCCCCGGAGATCAGCCGCTCGCGCTCTTTGGACGCCTTGTAGCACAGCGGCATCATGATGGTCTTTTCGATTTCATCGGTGTTGCGACCGACCGCGTCGCCGTGCCGTTCGATAACGTCGATCAGGCGCTTCATCTCGGCGGGATTCGCATGCATCGTATTCCACATATTGGCATGCTTTGCGACGATCTTGAGCAGGGATTTTTCTCCGCGTCCGCCGATCATCAACGGGATGTGCGGCTTCTGGAGCGGCTTGGGATTACAGACCGCGTCGACCACGTGGTAGTGCTTGCCCTCGACGGTGGTTCTGTCCTGAGTGAACATTTCCTTGATGATCTGGCACGACTCGTCGAGCGCCTCGAGGCGCCCGCGGACGGTTTTGAATTCGATCCCAAAGCTCCGATGCTCCAGTTCATACCATCCGGCGCCGAGACCGAGATTGAGTCTGCCGCCGCTTACGTGGTCGAGCGTCGCCGCCATTTTCGCCGTCAGGCACGGATTGCGATAAGTATTGCTGCTGACGAGCGCGCCGATGCGGGCGCGCCTGGTGTGCTGGCTGAGCGCGCTCAGCAGCGTCCAGTTCTCCATGCAGGGACCGGCCGGGTCGGGCGTGAAGATCGGATAGAAGTGATCGAAGGCCCAGAGCGAGTCGTAGCCCCAGGCGTCGATTTTCCCCCAGACGTCGCGCATCCGCTCCCACGTGACGTTCTGTTGTCCGGACTGGAATCCAAATCGAATCGGAGGCTTGCTCATTTTCCTTGTGACCTCCCTTATGTGCCTTATATGGAAACTCTGAAAAGGGTCTAACCTTTGTACATTTCGCAGCTTGCGGAATTGTTGGAAGCCACAAGCTATTTCCCCTTCTTCTTGCGCTCCGCCCAGCGCTTCTTCATCGTCTCCGATAAGCGCCTGCTGCGCGGCGAACGCGACGATGTGACGATCGACGCCGACGCGAATATGCCGGTTTAGCCCCTGCGCGCTACCGCAGCATCAAAAGCTTCAGCATGAAATCGGCGAGTTTGCCGAAGGGCGGACGCAGCATCCACGCGCTGTTGAAGCGGCTCTGCAAAAACACGCCCTTGCGGTGCGAGAAGGTCTGGAAGCCGAACTCGCCGTGATAGGCGCCGATGCCGGAGGCGCCGATGCCGCCGAACGGCAAATCATCGACCGCGAGATGCATCAGCGTCTCGTTGACCCCCACGCCGCCTGAAATCGTCCTCTGTAGAACTTCATCGCGCTGCTTGGGGTCGAGGCCGAAATAGTAGAGCGCCAGCGGACGCGGCCGGCGATTGACGTACTCGATCGCTTCCTCAAGCCGGTCGTAGCTTTTGATCGGCAGGATCGGGCCGAAAATCTCGTCGCGCATCAGGCCGAGCCCGTCGTCCGGATCGAGCACAAGGGACGGGGTGAACTTGCGCGCGCCCGGCTCCAGCGCCTCGCCAGCCGGATTAATTTCGACGACTGCGGCGCCTTTCGCCCTGGCCTCGTCGATATAGTTTGAGAGGCGGCGGTAATGGCGTTCGTTGACGATACTGGTGTAGTCGGGATTTGACTTGAGGCTTGGATAGAACTTGCGAACCGCGGCCTCGGCCTGCCGGACGAATTCCTCTCGCCGCGCCCTGGGCACGAGAACGTAATCCGGTGCGACGCACGTCTGACCGGCGTTCATCAATTTGCCGAAGATGATGCTTTCAACCGCGGCGGGCATCGATGCGTCGTCGCCGACGATGCACGGCGATTTGCCGCCAAGCTCCAGCGTGACCGGCGTCAGGTTCTCCGCGGCCGCGCGCATCACATTGCGGCCCACCGCGGTCGAGCCGGTATAGAAAAGATGATCGAACGGCAGCCGCGAAAACGCCTCGCCGACCTCGGGCCCTCCTTGCACCACCGCGACCTGATCGGCGGGAAAGAGACCGGAAAGAAACTCGGCCAGGAATGCCGAGGTGCACGGCGTCAATTCCGACGGCTTCAGCATCACGCAATCGCCGGCGGCAATCGCCGCCATCAGCGGCAAAATCGAAAGCTGAAACGGGTAATTCCACGGGCTGATGATGCCGACGACGCCGACCGGCTGATAAATGATACGCGCCTGTCCCGGCATCAGTTCCAGGCTGACCGAAACCCGCTTTGGCTTCATCCATTTGCCGAGATGACTGCTGGTATGGCGGATTCCTGCCAGCGTAGTCCAGATCTCGGCAAACCGGCTCTCATGCGTCGAGCGATTGCCGAAATCCGACGAGATTACCTCGGCGATCCGTCCCGTATTTTCCTTAATCGCTTGCTTGAGCTTGGCGAGGTCCGCGCGCCGCGCTTCGAGCGAAGGCGCTCCGTTGCGAAGAAACGCCTCGCGCTGGCGGGCAAGGATCGCGCCGAGATCGGTTGCGCCATTGGATTGCGGGAAGTGCTGTACAGTTGCGGCCGTCATGATCGGGATTATCGATCTTTCCCGATTAGCAAGCGAGACCCAGACCTTATGAGATTGCGACGGTAGTTGGCTTTACGTCGAGAAGCGCGAGCCGCCGGCGCGGTCCCACGATTCGAAAACCGGCGCGGAAGCGAATGTCCTCCGAAGAGGCGCCGACGAGAATTTCCATCTCTCCCGGCTCGACCGAAAATTCCATGTCGCGGCCATGAAACGCGGCCTGACTCGTGTCGAGCGTGAACACTACCCGGCGCTTTTTGCCCGCGAGTATCGGCACCCGCGCGAATCCTTTTAGCTCTTTCACCGGCCGGGTCACACTGCCCGCCACGTCGCGCAGATACAACTGAACAACTTCTTCGCCGTCGCTCGGCCCATCGTTTGCGACGCTGATCGAAATTGACAAACAGCCGTCCGGCGGAACCTCGGTCGCATCAAGGCTCCCATCCGAATAGGTGAAGCTTGAGTAACTAAGGCCATGTCCGAACGGGAACAGCGGCTTGCAACTCATGTCGGCGTAGTCGCCCCAAAACTGGCTGCGCTGGCCCGATGGCTTGTGCGAGTAATACAGCGGCATCTGGCCTTGATCGCGTGGCAGCGAAACCGGGATGCGTCCGGCGGGATTGACGCGGCCCGTCAACACATCGGCAATGGCAGTCCCGCCTTCTTCGCCGGGAAGGAAGGCGAAAAGCGCGGAATCGGCCTTTTCAACCGCCTTCGTCAGTGCGAGCGGGCGCCCCTCGATCACCACCAAGACGATCGGCTTTCCGGCCGCGCCAACAGCGGCGACCAACTCCTCCTGCACCCCGGGCAGACCTAGAGTCGCGCGATCGGTCGCCTCGCCACTGGAGCATCCTCTTATCAGGCCCGACTTTCCGCCAACACACAGCACGACGACTTCCGCCCAGCGGGCGATTTCCACTGCTTCGGCGATGCCGGAACGGTCGTCGTCGAAAGCATTGCAGCCGTAAGTCGAGCGGATTTCGGTCTGCGGACCGACAGCGGCGCGGAGGCCCTCAAGCGGCGTCACCATGCGCGGGAATCGATCGCCGAGAGGCCGCTTTGGCGCCTCCAAGAATGGCTTAATTTCTCCGGATGCGCCCAAGCGGCCGGATCCGGGCGGAGCCGACTTCTGTGGCGCCGGCCGCTCGGCAATCGGGCCAAACAGAATCTCCTGATGGCTCGGGAAGTGGTAGTCGCCTTGCAAGAGCCGCTTGGAATCGGCCGTCGGTCCAATCAGGGCGATACGCTTGAGATTGGCGCGCAGCGGCAGAAGCCCGCGCTCGTTTTTCAGCATCACAATTGATTTGCCCGCGAGTTCCCGCGCAAGCGCGCGATCATCGATGGTGTCAAACATGGCCGGCGCCGCCGCGGCATCAACGTACGGATTCTCAAACAGGCCGAGTTCGAACTTGGCGCGCAAGACGCGCCGGACGGCGCGATCGACCAGCTCCATCGGCACTTCGCCGGCTGCGATGGCCTCCTTTAGCGGCGCGCCGTACACGTCAAGCTGCGGCAACTCGACATCGAGGCCAGCTTCGAGACCGAGCTTCGCAGCCGCCCGGGGGCTCGCCGCGATGTTGTGGTATCCGTGCAGGGCAGGCAACGTGAAGTAGTCTGATACCACAGTGCCGGTGAAGCGGAGCCCGCCGCGAAGCAGATCGTTGAGAAGATAGGTGGACGCGCCGCACGGGATTCCATCGATTTCCTGGTACGCGTTCATGATCGATCGCAAATTGGCTTCGCCGATCATTGCGGCAAATGGCACAATGAACGTATCGAGCAATTCCCGCGACCCGATATCCGAGGGCGCCCAGTTGAGTCCCCCCTCGGAAAGACTGTAGCCGGCATAGTGCTTGCCGGTGCAGATCACGCCGGCCGCGACATTGCCGCCCTGCACGCCCCGCACGTATGCGACGGCCATCCGCGAGACGAGATAGACATCCTCGCCGAAGGTCTCCTCGCAGCGGCCCCATCGCGCGTCGCGCGCGACGTCGGCTACGGGGGCCAGCGTGTGGCGCGCGCCGACGGCGGTCATCTGGCGGCGAATCGCCGCGCCCATCCGCTCGACCAGATCGGGGGCGAAAGTGGCAGCTAGGCCCATCGGCATCGGAAAGCACGATGCGTCCTGCGCTTGATAGCCCGCGCAACTCTCCTCATGGAAGATCGCGGGAATGCCGAGCCTGGTCTGCTCGACCAGCACGCGCTGGATCGCATTCATGGTGCGGGCCGATTCAGCTGGACCCATCAGTTCGGCGGGACGCGAAATGTGCGCGATGCCATTCTTCAGCAACTCGCGCGCCCGATCGCCGTCAATCTCGCCGCCTTCTTTGAGCAGGAAGCGACTGAACATTCCGCCCAACTGGGCGATCTTCTCATCGAGCGTCATTCGCGACAGCAGGTCTTCGATCCGCGTCTCGAGTTGCAGGGAAGAATCTTTGTATTTGTCCGCCATTGGATATTCCGCTCCCACTACCGAGTCATCCGGGATTTTTGTTTTGCCTCTCCGATTCCAACTCGCCGTGTAGACCAGACGGCCTCCCTCTGCAAGGTTTTAGCCCTGCTCAGTATGCTACCCTGTCGCTTCTGTTAAGTTCCGATTGCCTCCCGCTGAATTAGAGTTCATTCTCTTGTTGAACTATGTAGTTCGGTAGATGAACTTAGGAGAATCGCCATGAGCGACGACTGGCAAAAGACCGTGTGCATCCTGTGCAGTGTTAACTGTGGAGTCGAAGTGAAGCTCGACGGGCGCCATATCACTCGCGTACGTGGAAATCGCGAACACGTCGCGTCGCACGGGTACGCCTGCGAGAAAGCGCAGCGGCTCGACTACTACCAGAACGGACGCGATCGGCTCACATCGCCGCTGCGGCGCAGACCCGATGGCACGTTTGAGGAGATCGACTGGGACACCGCGATTTGCGAGGTCGCCGCAGGTTTCGTTAGCGTTCGCGATCGATGGAGCGGCCCCAGCATCTTCTATTACGGTGGTGGTGGCCAGGGAAACCATCTCGTCGGCAGCTACGGTACATCGACCCGGCGCGCCCTTGGCTCGGTATTCAGCTCCAACGCGTTGGCCCAGGAAAAGACTGGCGAGTTTTGGGTGGACCATATGCTCTTTGGAACGGGCCTCAGCGGCAGCTACCAGCAGGCGGAGGTCGCGGTATTCGTCGGCAAGAACCCATGGCAGTCGCATGGCTTTCAGCGCGCCCGTCCGATCCTCCGCGACATTGCGGCCGACCCGAACCGTGCGCTTATTGTGATCGATCCGCGTCGCACTGAGACAGCGGAGATGGCGGACTACCATTTACGGGTACGTCCCGGGACCGACGCTTTCTGCCTCGCAGCGATTCTTGGGGTCCTCGTGCAAGAGGATCTGATCAATCAAGACTTCATTCGAGGCCGCACTCAAAATGGCGATGAACTGTTCGCAGCGTTAAACGACGTACCGGTCGCGGACTACTGTGGGCGCGCAGGCGTCACCGAGGAATTAGTTCGCGACGTGGCGCGCCGAACCGCCCGGGCTTCGAGTGTTTCGGTCTACGAAGACCTCGGCATCGAGCAGTCGCTCCACAGCACGCTCAACTCCTACCTGGAGAAACTTCTCTTCGCCGTGACCGGGAATATCGGGAAACCCGGCGCCATGAATGCGGGGACAAGTTTGACCGGGATGTTCGGCGGCGCGCTCTCGTCTGTGGCCAGTCCGGTCGGCGGACATCGCATCATCGGCGGGATGATCCCGGCCAACGTGATCCCTGATGAAATCCTGACCGACCATCCCAAGCGTTTCCGCGCGATGCTGATTGAAAGCGAAAATCCCGCGCACTCGGTCGCCGACAGCACCCGGATGCGCGAAGCGTTACGTGCGCTGGAATTCGTCGTCGTCATTGATGTTGCGATGACCGAGAGCGCGCGTGAGGCGCTCTATGTCCTGCCCGCGTCGTCACAATACGAAAAATGGGAAGCCACCTTCTTCGGGGCGGCTTCCCATGCTGAGACGCAATACGCGAACACGTTCACACTCCGCGCCCCGATTCTCGATGCGCTGCCTGGAACGCTTCCCGAAGGGGAAATTCATCGCAGGCTGGTTCGCGCGATTGGCGCGATGACCGATGACGACGTGGCGCCTCTGCATGCGGCCGCAGCGAAAGGAATGGCCGCCTATGCGAGCGAATTGATGCGAGTCGTTTCAGAGCGGCCGCATTTGGCGGAGGTGATGACCGTGCTTCTGTATGAGACCCTCGGCCCGACGCTCGGAGCTGGAAACGAAAATGCCGCGTCGGTCTGGGGTATCGCGCACAATTTCGCGCGCAGGTATCCGGAGTCGCTGCGCCGCGCAGGCTTCATCGGCGAAGGTGGCGAGCTCGGTAACGCCTTGTTCGACGCGATGTTGAAGAATCGCTCGGGAGTGGTCGTCAGCATTGATCCGTATGAGGAAACCTGGCGGAGAATTCACGGGGGGCGGATTGATCTTGCGATCCCCGAGTTGATGCCCGAACTTAAGTTACTTCGCAACGAGCATCCGTCCCGCGACCCCGAGTTCCCGTTCGTACTCTCCGCAGGCCAGCGGCGCTCCTCTACCGCGAACACCATCATCCGCGATCCGCAATGGCGTCCGAAGGATCCAGCGGGCGCCCTCTGGATGAACCCGGCGGACGCCTCCGCACTTGGAGTCCAAAGCGGTGGCCGCGTACGGATCATAACGAAGCGTGCGAGCGCCGAGAGTGTAGTCGTGCTGACAGATACAATGCTGCCTGGTCATGTCGCGCTGCCGAACGGAACCGGCCTGTGGTACCCCGACCGCGAAGGCCAGGAATTTCAGCACGGGGTGGCGCCTAATGAGCTTACGGTGACCGAGGACCGCGACTGGTTCGCGGGCACCCCTTTTCACAAGCACGTGCCGGCGCGAATCGAGGCGGTTGCCTGATGCGGCGAACTCGCTTCGACCGGTGGCCGTGCCCCATCGCACGCACCACGGACCTGGTTGGCGATTGGTGGACGCCGCTCGTGATGCGCGAGGCATTTGCCGGTCGCCGCCGCTTCGAGGATTTCCAGCGCGCGCTAAAAGTTCCGCGCGCGGTGCTCGCCCGTCGGCTCGATCGACTAGTCGATGAAGGCCTTCTCAAGAAAGTTTCTTACGAAGAGCATCCGCCCCGCTACGAATACCGGCTGACGGACAAGGGCCGCGCGTTCTGGGACGTGCTAGCCGCGATGTGGCGATGGGGTAGCGATTGGCTGTGGGGCAAAAACGGTCCTCCGGTGATTCTCGTGGACAATGAAACGGGCCGCGAAGTTCGCCCGCTGGTGGTCGACGAAAACACCGGGATTCGCCTGACGGGCCGCCGCCTGCACATCGGTCGCAAGCAGGACGTCAGGCCACCTTCATGATACTCTGTGTGAGCCACCCACCGGTCTTCAAAATCAAAATCGGCTATGGGGCTGCCGGCGGAGATTGCCTGCGGGTGCGTGGCCGCGCCTTTCGCGAAGTATTTGACAGCCAATTTGACAGCCACGGGCTTGGACAAGGGCGGATAAAGGGTACGCGGGCGGAAATAAAATCCCGCTGTTTCGTTTGATTTGGACGCCCGCGGACGCCTTTCCCACCACCTCTCACGTCGGGAACGCGGGTTCGACTCCCGCTGGGATCATTCAAGAAAAAACTTCGGATCGTCGGACCCGGATCGACCTCCTGCCGCCGGCGTTAACATTGTGCTGGCAACGCGTTTAGACCCCCCTATCTTTGTCCGCGCAAATAGCGTACGGTAATTATCTAAACGCTCGGATTGTTCCTTTCTCTAAGCCCGGGAATTAGCCCGGGTTTTCTGTACGAGAGCTTCCCGGCAAATACTTACGGAGGGGCAAAAATGCCCAGTAAATTGTACGTAGGCAATCTGGCCTACTCGGTGTCGAACAGCGATCTGGAAGAACTGTTTTCACAAGCAGGCCAGGTTCAGAGTGTGGCGGTAATCACGGATAAATTTTCCGGCCAATCGAAGGGCTTCGGCTTTGTCGAGATGGCGAATGCGGAAGATGCTTCCAAGGCAATACAGACCCTGAATGATACGGATCTGAAGGGCAGGAACATCAAGGTTAGCGAGGCCAAGCCCCGCGAGTCGAGCTTCGGCGGCGGCGGCGGTGGCGGCGGCAACCGGCGCGGCGGCGGTGAGAATCGCGGCGGCGGTGGCGGCGGCCGCTGGTAAATTAGTCTGAGACTGAGCGGGCACGCGATGCCCGCTCAGTCGTTTTCAGGGGTCGCGGAAACTCCGAGTCCCGCGGCCTCTGCAATTTGTCAATTTTTCAACTGTCTTCGAGCTCCCGTTCTGGGAGACGAAAGACGCTTGCACGTCCACGAGGAGGCCCGGTGCCCAGAATATATGTAGGAAATCTCGCCGAGTCAGTCACGCGCGACGATCTGCGGGCGCTGTTCTCCAAAATCGGCCGAGTAGGCGGCGCGCTAGTGATCACCGACAAGCTCACCGGCAAATCCAGGGGATTCGGCTTCGTGGAAATGATCGAAGTTGACGACGCGATTAACGCCGCCGTCTTCTTCAGCGGCGCCGAACTCGAGGCCGCAAAATTCACGTCGATCCATACCGTCCCCAGGAACCCGGTGCTCAAAAATATCGCGGCGAACGCAAGCGCCGCGCTCCTGCCAAGCGCAGCACCGGCAATGGCGCCGCGTAGCCGGGTCACAGTGTCGGGGCCGAGCTGAACCATGAAAAGTGAAAAAGTGAAAAGTGAACAATTCAATCGGGAGACGATATGCGCGATGAAGGGCTGACGCCGTGGAGAACGCACGACTGGAAAATTCGTACGATAGAATCGATTGCTCCGGGAGGCGGTTCGCGGCTCGCCTTTACCTGCAGGAGTTGCGCCAGGGTGTTCAATCAAACCACAATCAATAGCCGGACCTGGGCGGTTGATGCGAGCGGCGTTGCGCTGTCCGATACGGTTACGACGCGATGGCTCGCGGAAAGCTGCCAGCATCGCCCGGCGGACGGCGACGAGGACGACCGCAGGCAATTCAAGAACGGCCCGGCGCTGCAAAATTAAAATATTTTTCCGAGCGATGCCGCGATTGAAATTGACAATCCGGGCAATCGCGCTTGGAGCGCTGATTTCAAGTGCGGTCGCTGCTTCCGCCGCCGCGCAAGCGACCGGCCTCTCCCCGCGGAAAAAGCCGGATCGGGGACCATAAAAAAACTTCGAAATAGGGCGTAGCCGCCGCCGCGCGGCCATCTGGTCCGGCATCGGCGAGGTCATCGCCGCCGGCGCCGCGAAGCGCGGAAACCGCCGCCTCATCGCGGCGCGAGCTTTTTCGCTTTTCATGAGCGTATTTGTTAAACCGCAAGGATGACGAACATCCACGACATTCAGACCCCGGCGCTGCTCGCAGATGCCGACGCCCTCGAACATAATCTCAAGACCATGGCGGCCGCTGTCCCGGGGCCGCGACTGCGCCCGCACGTCAAGGCACACAAATGTACGGCTCTTGCCAAAATGCAGGCACGCGCCGGCCATAAGAGCTTCACCTGCGCCACAATCCGCGAGATCGAAGGGATGGCGGCGGCCGGACTCGGCGACGATCTGCTGCTCGCCAACGAAGTGCTCGATGCGCGCCGCCTGGCGGCCGTCAAGGCCCGCGTCACGGTTGCGGTCGATTCCGCGCCCACTATTCTCGCCGCCGCGCAGGCCGGGATAAGGGAAGTTCTCATCGACGTGAATGTCGGCTTGCCGCGATGCGGTTGCCCTCCTGGCGATGCGGGGCGGCTCGCGGACCTGGCGCGCGGCAAAGGTCTCAAAGTCCGCGGTGTGATGGGCTACGAAGGACACGTTGTGGGCCTCGACGATCGAACGACTCGTGAAAAGCTGACTGCGGATGCAATGGGATTGCTGCTTCAAGGTCACCAGGCCGCGGGCGGCGACATAATCTCGGCCGGCGGTACCGGGACATACGACATCAACGTCTGGGCAAATGAAATCCAGGCCGGCTCCTACGTACTGATGGATACGACTTACGCCAAACTGGGTCTGCCCTTTCGTCAGGGGCTTACCGTGCTGGCCACGGTCATCTCCGTCTCATCCTCATACGCGGTAGGGGATTGCGGATTGAAGGCGCTTGGAATGGATCATGGCAACCCGTCGATCGACGGCGGTCATCAAGTGTTGTTCGTATCCGACGAGCACATCACTTTCGTGCCTTCTTCACCGATGAAGCCGGGCGACCGGATTCGCGTCATGCCGGCCCATATCGATCCGACAATCGCCTATCACGAGCGGATGCATCTGGTCCGCGGCGAAGAGATCCTCGAAACATGGCCGATCGATCTGCGGGGATGGTAGGGGGTTGCCGTTGGGTGCTCGGAGCCGGCCGCGAGCCTCAGCCGGGCGACCTTTTGCGTTTGAACGGTAGATGCCGGAATCATCTGCGCGATTGTTCTGCTGAGCGCGGCTATCGACTTAGCTCAGACCTATCGTTCTCAACGGGCAATCGAACAACTGCGCGAACGAGTTGCCCCGACGGCAACCGTCCTACGCGGCGGCGAGTCACCAGCATCGCGCGACATCGCGATCCGCTTCAATCTTCTCGAAACCTGATCGACGCGCGCGGGTCAGGTTTTGAGGAGCCACCACCGATGGCGCCACACGTAGATGATCAGGAACGGCCCGAAGGTCAGCGAGAAAAGATTGATCATCACTTCGACCGCCATCGCACCGTCAATCGACGCATACTTGCCGTTTTCGAGGTCGTAGAGCACGTCGAGCAGCCCGAGGTAAACGAACGAGCTGCCCGCGATCAGTCCCCACAACAGCGCACGTGGGTCCCGCCGTGCAAGCATCAACGCGCAGGCCGCCGCCGCGATCGCAAGCCACGCATCGGCGGCCGGAAACGCGCGTTCGAAAGCAATGTAGGCGGCCCCGCTGCTGGTCTGCACCGCGCCTGAGGTGAAGAAAGTCATCCAGTACAGCACAGTGGCGCCGGCGCTCATCCAGAGCATCACAGTTACCGCGCGCAATGCCGCAGGCGCATCCGCCCCGGTCTCACTCCTGCCGATCTGTCCGGCTTGAACTCGCATGGCTCTCCGAAGTGTGGCGGCCGCAGGTCATTCATCGGCTGCCAGCGCCGGTATAATCTATGCGACAGCACGGCGTTGCTACAATCGTGTCTTTTGCTCGGCGGCACGGCGAAGTGAGGTTGCGCGATGATTTTGAAAGTTGCCCGTCTCGGATTTCCGTCGCTGAGAATCGTATCCGGTCCGGTGCCGGCCGATCGGATCAAAACCCGCGAGTTTCAGCGGCTGATCGATGACATGATCGAGACGATGCACGAGTACAACGGCGTCGGGCTCGCGGCTCCGCAGGTACATCTTCCGATTCAACTGGCGGTACTCGAAGTCCACGACCATCCGCGCTATCCCGACATGCCGGACGTGCCGCTTACGGTGCTGATCAACCCCGTGGTAACGATTCTCGACAGGACATTGGTCGAAGAGTGGGAAGGATGCCTGAGCGTGCCGGATCTTCGGGGGCGGGTGCCGCGATTCAAGCAGCTCCGCGTGACGGCGCTCGGGCGCGATGCGGAGATGGAAGAAATTGTCGCGTCTGATTTCCACGCGCGGGTGATACAGCATGAGACCGACCATCTGAAGGGCGAAGTTTACCTGGACAGGATGCCGGATATGCGGGCGCTGGGGTTTCTCCAGGAATGGCAGCGCTTCATGGTGAAGGCGGAGAAGCAGGAGGAGTGAGAGGGCACCGCGCGTGCCTACTTGGGGGGCGGGGGAATCTCCGGCATCTTGCCGGTGGCCTTGAACGACGCGATCGCCTTGCGCATCTCTTCGTTCTGTGCGGCGAGAATGTTTTGCTCGCCCTGAACTTTCGTGAGCTCGGCTTTGAGCTGCTCGTTTTCATTTTGAAGCTTGAGCAGCTCGGCGTTGAGTTGCGAGACCTGCTGGCTCTGCTCCTCGATGCGCGTGCGGTAACTGCTCGAATAGAGAAAGAAGAGTAGAGCTGCGACTATCGCGACGATCAATCCGCCTATGAGCAATCGTGCCATCTATGCACCCTTCCTCAGGAGTCACGAGCCGATTTTGCAAGCGCGCGCATCAGACAGATTAGCCGATCGGCACGCGAAAAAACTGAATTGACTTCCCTGGCCGGCCGTCCCTAAAATGCCGTGGTTCGCACTTCTGGTCGGGAGCCATTTGCACTACATTAAGAATTATGCACGATACCCGGCGCCGATGAACGTGGGGATCGCTGAATTTCGCACACCGGCCAAAGCAGGCTTTTTTGCATGATAGAGGTCCAGGAGCTAACCAAGTATTTCGGCGCCACGCTTGCCGTAGACGACGTTTCGTTCAAGGTCGAGAAGGGCGAGATCATCGGATTGCTGGGCCCCAACGGTTCGGGCAAGACGACGATCATGCGGGTTCTGACGGGATTTTTCCCGGCCACCTCGGGACGCGCGCTAATGGCGGCCTCGACGTGGCGGAACATTCGCTCGAAACGCGCCGCCGCGTCGGCTACCTGCCGGAAAACATGGTGCTGTACCCCGATCTCAGCGTCGATGCGCTGCTCGAGTTCGGCGCGCGCGTGCGTGAGATCGATCCCGGGACGACGCGCGATCGAATTGAATATTCGCTCGATACGTGCGGGCTCAAGGACGTGCGGTGCAAGCTGATCGGCAAGCTCTCGAAAGGCTATCGGCAGCGCGTCGGAATCGCGCAGGCAATCCTCAGCGATCCCGAGGTGCTGATTCTCGACGAGCCGACGGTCGGACTCGATCCGCGCCAGGTGGTCGAAATCCGCGATCTGATACGTTCGCTGGCCGGGCACTCGACGGTGCTGCTGTCGACGCACATACTGCCCGAGGTCAACATGACGTGCCGGCGCGTCGTGATTATCGACCGCGGACAAATCGTCGCGCAGGACACGCCCGAGCACCTGACGGCGAAACTGCAGGGAAGCGACCAGACGATGATCACGGTCGGCGGTCCGTCGCCGGCGGTGCGCGAGGCATTGACGGCCGTCAGGTTCGTGCAAAGGCTCGAGGATCGTCCGGTCGAAGCCGGCACGACGGGCGTGTGCTCATTTGTCGCGTACTCGAGCGGGCACGGCGAAGAAGTCCGCTCGGCGCTCGCCGCTTGCGTCGTGCAGCACGGATGGAATCTGCTCGAAGTCAAACCGATGGCGCTCAGTCTCGAGGATCTGTTCATGCGGCTGGTCACCAGGGAGGAGCGGGTTTAGGTGCGCCGCAAGCGAAGTTCAATGTGCATTGAGGTAGTCGTAGTCGATGTCTAACCGTGCGGGCACGCTGGAAGTCGCTGGCGCCGCCGCCGAGTCGCGACGCGCCGCGATCCGCGCCGCGGGGACGGGCTTTTCAGTGGGCAGGATGCTCGCGGTGACGCGCAAGGAATTGCGCTCGTACTTCGCCTTTCCCCTGGTCTATGTGCTGTCGGGCGTGTTCCTGGTTTTGGCGGGATACTATGCGTACACCGACCTGGTTTTCTTCGTCACGATCGCGTTCGCCCGCGATATCATCCAGAACTACTGGCAGTTGCTGTTCTCCGATATCCGGCTATGCCTGCTGCTGACGCTGCCGTTCATTACGATGCGGCTGTTCGCCGAGGAGCGCAAGCTCGGCACGATCGAATTGCTTTACACCTATCCGCTGCGCGACGGTGAAATACTTGGCGGCAAGTACCTCGCGTCGGTCGCGATCTTCATCATGATGCTCGTGCTGACGACGCTCTACCCCGTTTTCATTTACAGCATCCACTGGTTTCCGCTGTTCCCGCTCATCGCGGGCTACCTGGGCCTGCTGCTGCTCGGATGCGCGTTTATCGCGTGCGGCGTGTTCATTTCGTCGCTGTGCGAGAGCCAGGTGATGGCGGGGATGGGCACGATCACGCTGCTGCTGTTCTTCTGGATTCTCAACTGGAACGAGGCGGCGTTCACCAAC
>Ga0187852_1002193_pt1 | contig 16451 bp, 10 predicted proteins | sample June2016WEW_6_40_FD_134511 | JGI IMG/M metagenome (GOLD analysis project Ga0187852, IMG submission 134511) | Peatland microbial communities from SPRUCE experiment site at the Marcell Experimental Forest, Minnesota, USA - June2016WEW_6_40 | ecosystem: Environmental > Terrestrial > Soil > Wetlands...
ATCCCCAGTTCAGCAACCCGGGCACAACGCTTGGCACGGCAAACTTCGGTGTGATCACTCAAACCTCGGTGGCCCCTCGCCTCATCCAGTTCGCACTAAAATACATGTTCTGACGGTGCCGGATATGCCCATTTGATTGGATTCAAGAGCTGCTCTGCATCGCAGCCCACTCGGGCGACGGTTTCTGGGCCCTCCAGGCGCGCCCGGCGAATTTTGGATTCCAGCTCATCCCTGCGGATACGCACGTCCCGAGTTATGCCGAGCACACCGGGAGCGCAAAGTGGTGGGCGCATTACTATTTTGGCGTGACGACGCTCGTGAACGGCACGGAAGACATGGCAACCCGTGCCCAGCGGTTGCGAGCGCATGCCTGCGCGATGGCGGGGCAACCCGCGCCCAAGCACAAGGTGCCGCCGGCACCAGCCATCACCCTGGTGGGGCTTGCCGGGCTGGTCGCCTGGCGAGGCTCGGCGGGCGCGGCGCGTTACTCAGTTGAGCGACTGGACCCGGGCGCGCGTAAGTGGAAAACCGTCTGCGACCGGTGCGCGATCACCGCAGTTCGGGATCTCGCGGAGGACATGCCGCTCATCATCGGTACGCTGGGTCACGCCATGGTGTTGACGGGACTCACCTACAATCGGGACGTGCATGGCAGGGGCGTGGTGACGAGTGCAGTGGTGCGTGATCCTTGACCCTACCCAGGCCTCCCTGACGGCCGGCGCGTGCTTGAGCGCCCGGAGGTGGTTCGGTACCAGCTTTCTAGCTCGCATCCGGGCGCAAAAGAACTATTCGGGCAGCCGCCCCGCTGCAAGAACGAAGTTGGGTGTGCACCCCCGCAACTCGCCCTTCCGCATCGTAGGGCCCGTCTGCAGCGAATACCGCATGGTGGCCGACGGATGGAAGGGCGTGGGGAAAAGGGGCGGGAGTGAAGCTCTCCCGGTCGGAGACGGGAGTCCCGCCCCGGTTCGAAATCGCAGCGGAGAACGCCCTCATGGTCTTATCAGGATCTTCGAAGTGCCGCCCCCGGTTGTTACAGTTCCTCCATGGGCGTCCTTGTTGAGGTAGTCATGGTCATAGCTGTAATAGCCACAAGCCTTGCAGCTTACGTGCGCCATGAGCACCGTACCGTCATGTACCTCGAACTTTAAACCTGCAGACGTGTCGAAGGGGGAACCTTCGTTATATTTGAAATTAACCGATTTGTCCTGATGGTCATCGTTGACGTTCCACTTTACATTGTAGCCGGCAAAGCCGTAGGCATTCCCATCTGCCACCGTGGCGTCTTTGTCGACTCCCGAGGTCGGGAGTGCTGCCGGTTGCAATGCTCCATTCCCTCCAGGACCCGAAATGGTGACCTCAACATCAACTCCGGCAATCTTGACGGTAACGTTGATCAAGTCTATGCCGCCTGGAAAGAAAAGAGCGGGTTGGCCGTTGCCAGTCACTTCACCTGGCTCCTCAGCGTCTAGTTCCGGTTTTACAGGGAGCTCCAGGTTCTGGACAATTGAATGGAGCAGGTTTTTCGCTTTCGAGGTCGCATCGTCGATTCCGGTTGCGGGCAATTGCTTGTTGTTTTCCATTTGTTTCTCCTCTTGAGCGGGAATTTGGAATCTTAGCGTTCATTGAATTAGGGTTTTCGATGTAGCGTCGAGTCCTGGCTGTGGGTGACGGTCACGGGACGCATTGGAGCTTGCGTGGCGCTTGCCGCCGGACCGGAAATCTTCACTTCCACGCTGTCGGTCCCGAATCCCACAGTTACGTCGATGAGAGTGATACCCTGCGGGAAAAAACGGCGAGGCTTCCCGTCCTCCTTTGCTGCAGGTGCTTCCCGGCCAGGTGTGCGCGGAGTGGCGTGCTGCGGGAAATCACCGACAACGGCATCCAACACCTGCTGTGCTGCACAGGCCAGGTCCAAGGTGTCGCATGGATTCTCGTTTTTCATATTCGATGTCCTCCTTAGCATGAAATCAGAATGTTGTACTTAAAAGCCCATCTGGGATCGGTCGAACGAATATCCGTGTCAGACTGCCTGATCGTCCACGGAAAGCCTTACAGATTGCCCTTTTGCTCAGTTCCGCCATATCGCTTTAACAACGATTGTAGTTTGCCATTCTTGCGCAGGTTGTCGAAGGCCGGGATCTGAAGTATCGTGCTGGCGGTGAGCCCATGTCGCAGCGCATTCTCGAGATAGCGCACCGCCAGGTCCGGTCGAGAGTCGGAATAAACCATGGCAGCATCTTCCAAGACATCCGGATCGGTGGGTGCAAGTTTAAGCGCGCGGCCTATCGTTTCTTCCGCGCGCGCGTCTTGCTCCAAGGAGGAATAGTAGGACGCAAGGTTACCCAACACCGTCGCATCGCGCGGATTGACCGCGAGTTGTTCCTGGGCTAACGTGGCGGCCTTCGCAAAGGCCTTTGCGGCCTCGCCCCGCTGCCCGCCGTAGTAATAGGCAGACGCCAGATTTCCCCAAGTCATATAGTCTCGATCATCCAGTTGGAGGGCACGCAGGCACTGGGTTGCCGCGTTCTGGAACTGACGCAGATCGAAGTATGCCGTTGCCAGGTTAGTGTAGGCATCATAGTCGGGGCGAATCGAAATTGAATGCTGAAGAGCCTCAATGCCCTGCTGGTAGCGGCCTTCCATGATGTAAGCCCCCCCGAGATTGCTCCAGCCGAGGGAACTGTCTGGAGCTATCGATACGATATGGGCAAACATCTCAGCCGCATCGCTATACCGCCCTTGGTTGAAGTCGAACGCACCCAGCGCATTGTACCCATACCAATATTTCGGGCGGAGAGCAATCGCCTTCCTGTATGTAGCTTCGGCCTCTTTCGGTTTGTTGAGACTCGCGTAGGTCTTCGCCAGTCCGGCGACGGCGTCATCGCTCGTTGGCTCCAATTCCAACGCGCGCCGGTATTGGACTAAGGCCTGCTGATACTCGCCGGTGCCGCGCAGGACCTGTCCGAGGCAGGCGTGGCCGGAGGATTCGGATTCGCCCAACTCGACGGCATGCGCGCAATCCCTTTGGGATAACGTGCTCCACTGGGGGTCGCGGGTGGCTTCATATTTCTTCCAATAAGCTTCACCCAGACCCGCCAGCGCGCGAGCATAATAGGGATCCTGCTTAAGCGCACCGCTGAACTCGGAAATTGCCAAATCGATATTCTCGGGCTTGGCAAATTCCTCCAGATACCCCTGCCCGCGGAGGTAGTGAGCGAAGGCGCTCGACTCGCTCGTGCCTTGCCCGTTAAAGGAGGCTTGCTCTTTGGGCTCAAGTTCAATTTCCAGCATGTTAAGCACGCCGGAAGCTACTTCTGACTCGAGACCAATGGGATCGCTGGATGCCGCGACGAATTCGCTCGAGCGCAATTGGCGGTTCGTGGTCGCGTCAATCAGAACGGGCATAACGTGCACGGAGCCGCTCACCTGTAGCCAGGTTCCTTCGATGACCAGGTTCACCCCGAATTCCTTGCGGGCGTCGGTGGCGGTCGTGACGTGCCTGTCGCGCACTTCGCTGGCTGGAATCACCTGGAATTGCGGCCGCCCGGTAAGCTGGGAGAGCTTGGCGCTTACGACCTCCGAGAGGCCATCTGCGAAAGCCTTGCTGCCGGCATCCGCGCCGGCGACAGTGAAGGGCAGCACGGCCACTTGCTTCTGCCCGGGGACCGGGTGCAGCAATCCATAGACCCACGGCCGCACGCGAGTCACAGCCACCCAACTCAGCAGTACCGCTAAAAACAAGGCCGCGGTTGCGATCGCAATTCTGCGGACTGTGCGAGGGTGTGATTCCCGCACTGTCTCGAGGTCCCTTAGCAACTCGCCGGCGTCGGAATAGCGTCGCGCGGGGTCTGCCTGAAGCATCTTGGTCAAGATGCGCTCAATCGCCGGCAGGGTCGCTGGGCGATCGAAGACTGCTCGCGCGGAAGCGTCGGAGGAGGCCGTTGGACGTCTGCCGACGCTGGCCTCGAAGAGGGTAACGCCGAGCGAATAGATGTCGGACCTGGGGTCCGGGGCCGTACCGGCGAGGACCTCCGGCGCCATGTAATTCGGAGTCCCGATCAACCCTTCCAGTTCCGAAGTAGTCGTGGTGCTGCCGGCCTCGCTGGCCGGCAATCGTTTAGCGATGCCAAAGTCCAGAATCTTCACCAGCCCCGACGGGGTCAGCATGATGTTATCCGGCTTGATATCGCAATGGACGATCCCCTTCTGGTGAGCTGCCAGAAGCGCTCCCGCACACTGAATGGCGATATCGAAGAACTCGGGCACCGTCAAGGGAGAGGAGATCCTCTGGCGCAGGGTGTTCCCCTCGACGTATTCCATCAAAAGGAACGCCTCGCCTCCCTCCTCCAACAGGTCGTATACGTGCGCGATGTGCGGGTCGTTGAGAGATGAGGCGCGCCGGGCTTCGCGCAGAAGATTGCTCCGGAAGCGGTCGTCCGTCCGCATGGCCGGGGGCAACCGCTTGAGAGCCAGCGAACGCTTCAGCATGGTGTCGTCAGCGAGGTAAACCTCTCCCATGCCCCCTGCACCCAGCTTGCTGCGAATGCGAAACCGCCCCTGGAGCACTGTGCCGGTAAGATCAGCTTCGCTGCTGGGCGCGCCCGATTCGGCGCTCTTGAATCCTGCGGTGGTCTTCGCGCCTGCGACGACCGGCCGTTCCAGGAAACCTGCCGTGCGCCCATCTTCGGCCAGCATGCGTTCGATTTCCTGGAGAAGATCCTCATCGCCGCCACAGGCCTCACGGAGGTACGCACTGCGGCCCTGCGGCTCCACTTCCAGCACCGCATCGAAAATCGCGCTGATCTGGTTCCAACGCTGAGGGGTCATTTCTTTTCCACGCGGACCTGACTGTTAAGCCAGTCCTTGGCTCGTCTCCAATCGCGTTTGATGGTCTTTTCGGAAATCTTGAGCACCTCTGCGGTTTCCTCCGCTGACAGCCCGCCAAAGTAGCGTAGCTCCACTACTTGACTTTCCCTGGGGGCAAATTCGGCAAGCTTTTTCAGTGCGCCGTCCAACGCCAGGAGCTCCGTTGACCGCCCTTCGGCGAAGACCAGCGACTCCTCCAGCGAGAGGTTGACATGGCCGCCTCCCCTCTTTTCGGCGTTGCGAGCGCGGGCATAGTCAATCAGAATGGAGCGCATCGTGGTCGCGGCGATGGCAAGAAAATGGGCGCGATTTTGCCAGTTGGGTTCCGCTTGTCTGGCAAGCTGAAGGTAGACCTCATGTACGAGCGCAGTGGGTTGCAGCGTATGGTTCGGGCGCTCACTCCGCATGTGACGAGCGGCCATGCGGCGCAATTCGTTGTAAATCAGGTTGAAGAGCTCGGAGCGGGCATGCTCATTGCCCTCTCTCCACTCGGCGAGTAAGCGGGTGACCTCTCCAGTTGAGGACATACCCTTCCCCTTGGATGCAAAAGCTGCCCTGGACGAGAATACCTAATGTTAATATACCAACTTGTCCTGGAGGGAGGAAAATTCTTTTTCCGCCTGCATCGACGAAAGTGTAGGGGATGCACTGATACCTAGCGATAGCGGTTAGATTAACGCATTCAATTTCACCATTTCCAGTGAATAACGATTCGCGGCCCTTTGCGATCCTCCATGTTGTGGGGGAAGTTCACCCCGCGTATATTCACGTCCCCGCCGCTCAGTTCGCGGGCCAGACGCACGTAACCATCGATGTCTCCTGATCTTGACAAATCCCTCGCCTTGGGGGAGAAAGTGGCAAGCGTAGCGAGCCGAGTGAGGGGGGGGTGGCAGACACATCATGATTCTCAAGAATTATGCAAAACACCACACTAGCGCCCGCATGGCGACGGCTAGTGAGGTTGACTCATGACCTTCAATCTGGTGGCGCTGGCTCTGGCGGGCATTGCGGGCGCCTCATTTGCCTTGCCGATGATGTACTTCCGTGGCTGGCGGTGGGAGCACGTCTGGGTCGGCCAGGCGCTCACCAGCAATCTTGCCTTTCCCCTGCTGAGCCTGGCGCTTTTGTGGGGACAGTTTCGAATGCAGCTCACGGAGTTTTCCGTGGCCCGTTTGGCAGTCATCGTCGCGCTGGGAATGGCCTGGGGATTGGGGGGTACCGGCTACGGGCTGTCCCTGGTCCTGCTGGGTTTGTCGTTCACCTATTCGGTAATTTTCAGTGTGACGACCCTATTCGGCGCACTTCTCCCCATGTGGATCGGCCTGCGGGGCCGGCCGGAGCATCTGATTTGGTTCAGCCTGGGTTTGGGTCTGTGTGTGGCCGGAATCATCATCATCGCCGTCGCAGCGGCACGCAGGGAGAAAGAAACCTCCGGCCGGACGATTACCCCGGAGACGCTGGCCGTGCCCGTTCCTCCCCTCCCTTACAAGGCGGCCCTGCTCATTACCGTAGCTGCGGGATTCTTTTCCGCCGCAATGGGACTGGCCCTGGTGGTCAATGAAGACCTGGTCAACGACCTGGTCGCGCACGGTGCAATGCCCGCAGTCGCCCCACTGATCGTCTGGGCTCCGCTGGGGGTGGGCTCCGCCGCCGTCAGTCTGATTTTTGGACTCTGGTGCGCGTGGCGTTCCTCAAGCGCGCGCAGCTTTATCGACGCGCACCCTAGGCGTAACTGGCTTCTGGCCGCACTGATGGGAGTCCTCGGTTTCGGCGTGCTGCTGCTTTACGGATGGGGTTCCACCGCCCAGGGGCATCCGCCCAAGAACGTCTCGTGGGCGGTTTACATGACGTGCTTCATACTTGCGGGAAACGCCTTTGGACTGCTCACGCGCGAATGGAAACACTGTTCGCGAGGCACCTACGCGCAGTTGACGGCGGGGATTGCACTGCTGCTCGGAGCGATCGTTTCTCTCGCCATGGCCTAAAGCCGCGCATTCCTGCGGTTGCGCGCCGGGCGAGGCGGGGCGGTTGATTCCCGCACGATCAGCTCAGTTTCCAGCTCAAGTTCTCGCCCTGGCTCCTGGTTCTCTACATTCCTTACCAGACAATCTACGACCATCTGCCCCAGTCTCTGGCGGGGAATGTTGACGCTAGTGAGGGACGGGTACAAATACTCGCAGAGATAACTATTATCGAACCCCACCAGCGACACATCGCGGGGGATGGCGATGCCGTGCGCCCACAGGCTGCGGAAGACCCCCAGCGCCACCGGGTCGGCGATGGCGATCACCGCCGTGAAATCGACATGCCCGAGCGCCTTCTGCATGGCTTGTTGCCCGGCTTTGGGTCCGGGGCCGGAGCCGGTGACGATAGCGGCCTCCAGTCCCCCTGGTTTGAACTGCTGCATCGCCTTTTGAAAGGCCTGGGTACGCATGCAGATCGATAGAAAGGCGCTTTCATCCTGCCGCGTATCCGGGTAACTGCGAACGAACAGAATCCTGCGATGACCCAGGTCGAAGAGATACTTTACGGCCTTGAAAATGCCCCCTTCGTAATCGATACGAATGTTGCTGACCGTTTCGCTCACCGTTCCCACGTCCTCGAAGACCGCCGGCATCCTGTGCGCGCACAGCATCTCCAGGACCCTCGGGTCCATCTCCGTGCTCATGATCGCCACGCCGGCCACCCGCATACCAATCATGCGGCGGATGGCGGAGACAAGTTCGGCCTTTGAAAACTGCGTGGAAGCCAAGAGGACTTCGTAGCGCCGCGCCTGAGCCTCCTGGCGGATGGCCAGCGCGATTTCCCCAAAGAAGGGATTCATGATGTCCGACAACACCAGTCCCAGGGCGCGCGTCTTTCCACGCGCCAGGTTTGCGGCATACAGATTGGGCTGATAATTCAGCTTCTGGATGGCATCCAGAACCCGCCGGCGGGTTCCGGATTCGACAGTACCCCTTTCGTTGACGACTGCCGACACCGTGGCGGTGGAAACTCTCGCGCGTTTCGCTACGTCTGCTATGTTGGCCAAATGGGAATTCCTCCGGTTGACCGCTTACTATACTCCCATAAGGGCGTGCAAAACAAGCCGTGGGAGTGTAATTTATAGAAGCGCTTAACTAAACATTTTGTCCGACTGCCAAGATTCCTTCCTAATCTCAAATCGCCTCACGAGACGCACGACACCATCTAAAAATGCGCCTGTGCGGCCCTGCCATGACCAACAATTTTTGCCTTGACAGAAAGCGAGTGAAAGAGTTAGTGTTCATCCCGGCAAATCGCTTAGATTTCGATTGCCTGAGAGTTCTCGCAACCAAGGGTACAATTTATGACCTTACCCGCGCAGTTCCGGGCAGCACGGCGGAGGCGGCCGACGACTGTCCGGAAACCGGGGGTGCAGGCGGCATCGATTTTCACTGTCTTAATCTTGATTCTCCTGGCTTTCGCTCCGGGAATCAGCGGCGAAATCCTCGCCCAGAGGAGCGACCCGTATCGAGAAGGAATTCAGGCTTTTCAGCAAGGAAATGCGGCTGAAGCGCTTCAGCTTTTCCAACAGGCGGCGCAACTCCGCCCCCACGATGCACGCGTGGCGAACGCGTTGGGAAACACCTGGCTTACATTGAATCAGCCTGGCAGGGCTCGCCAGGAATACATGCGCGCACTGACGCTCGATCCGAAGCTGGCGGCGGCGCGGAAAAATCTTGGGATCCTGGAATACCAGCAGGACCACTTTTCAACTGCCCAACGCCAGCTCGAAGCAGCCACCCAGGCCTTACCGCAAGACGCCGTGGCTTGGCGTTTTCTGGGCCTGTCGCTCGCGGGAGAGCGACGGCCAAAAGAGGCGCGGGTCACCTTCGAACGGGCGATCGAACTCATGCCGGAGAACGCGGAAGCGCGTCTTGACCTGGCTCGAGTCGAAGCCCAGAGCGGGGAGCGAGAGGCGGCGCTCGCTGACTACCGTCGGTTGGTGCGGAATGTGGGGCTGGATCCGGGAGGCCAGAAGTCCATCGGGCTCGCGCTCGCCGACTTGGGCGATCACGCGGACGCCATCTCGCAATTCCAGTTTGTTTTGGAGAAACGCCCCGGCGATGACGAAACCTCTTTGGCGCTGGCGCAGAACTACGCGCAAGCGCAACAACCGGAGCAGGCCATCGCGACGGTGCAGCGAAGCCTCCCAAACGCCTCCGATAAGTGCGCCTTTTACACTCTCCTCGGGTGGATCAATCAGCAGAACGGTCATTCCAATGAGGCGGCGGAAGCCTATCGCCAGGCGATCCTGGCTGACCCGAAACGTCCCGAGGCGTATCTCCAACTGTCGTGGCTATACGCGGAATATCGGCACTTCGATGACGGGGCCAAGACGCTTCGGGAAGGGTTGCGGTTCGTTCCAGACCCTTTCAGCCTGAAGCTGCAATTGGCGACGATTCTGACCTTGGGTGGACATGAGCCGGAAGCGGAGCCAGTGCTTCAGGAGGTTATCGCGGCCGACCCTCACAACCCTGCCGGCTATACCACCTTGGTTATCACGTACACACTGCTCGATCCGTCCTACGTGCGGGCGCTTGAAATCGCCGAGAAGGCTGTCAAGCAATGCCCGGAGAGCTATTTGACGCATTACTTGTACGCCGGCTTGTTGTTCCGAATGCACCGGCAGGACTTTGCCCAATCCACGCCGCCCGCCCTCGTGCAGCGGATTAGATCCGAGCTGATGGACTCGATTCGCCTCAATCCTGATTTTCCCCATTCTTCGTATGATCTGGCGCGAGTGGATTTTGAGACCGGGCGTTACCCGGCGGCGGAGCGTGAGGCCCAGGCGGCCCTGCGCGCAGATAAAGAGTTCAGCGAAGCCCGCTATCTACTGGGGAGGATCTACATCAAGGAAGGGCGCAAAGAGGAAGGCCAGGCGGAGATGGCCCGGGTTGAACAGCAGCACGTCGATGATATCCATCAAGTGGAAGCCATGGGCCAAGCTCTGCTGGCTCAACAGGCGGCCGCCACGGGCTCCGCGGCGCGCGGTGTGGCAGGCCCGGCGGAGGCAGTGCGTAATAAGTAGCGCTGTCCTCGAGAGCGGCATCTGCCGGGGCGAAGGCCCGCGCTGGACGGGGAGTGCTGATTTTCTACCGAGGAATCTCGGTTGCTTTTGTGTCGGGTTCGGCGGGTTGTTTACGGAGGATATTATGCAGAAGATGCTGGTTCGATGTCTGTTTATCGTCACGCTGTGGGCGTTGACGGGAATTTCTCCGGCGTGGGCGCAGTACAACGCAGGCTTCCAGGGAGTGATTACTGACTCAACCGGCGCGGTGGTTCCGGCAGTAAAGGTCACCGCCCGCAACCTCGCCACCGGAGTCGAATACCCGGCCACTTCCAACTCCTCTGGGGTTTATCACCTCACCGACCTCCCCCGAGGGACCTACAGACTATCCGCAGAGAAAGAGGGTTTTGCAGTCGCTCAAACCGATGCTCTGGAATTGCACACGGAGGAACTCAAAGGTGTGAACCTGATCCTCACCTTGGGCACCATCACGCAGACGGTCAACGTCACCGGCGCAGCGCCGCTGCTCAACACTGAAAAGGCGCAGCTTTCCCACGACATCGGCTACACGGCCATGGATAGCCTGCCGCTGGAAGGCGAGAATCCGCTCGCCGTGGTGGCCTTGACGCCAGGCGTCACGGGAAGTTCTCCCGGTAACAGCACCATTTTTTCTGTTGCCAACAATGTCTCGGTCAACGCCAACGGGCTTAATTCGGCCTCCAACAATTACAAGGTGGACGGCACCACCGTCACCGAGACTCCCAACGGCGGCACCATGAACATCTCGCCGGACCTCGACGAAATCGCGGAAATCCACGTCACCACCAACAACTTTTCGGCGGAGACGGGGCGCAGCGGAGGGTTCCAGCTTGACATGTCCACCAAGAGTGGTACGAACGAACTCCACGGCGACATGTTCTACTACGGCATCACTGCCCGTTTGGACGCCAACAGCTTCTTCTCCAATAGAGTCGGCAGCGCCACGGGCGGCAACGCTTACAAGCCGCGCTTTGACCAGAACATGTTCGGGGGTACTCTGGGCGGCCCCATCAAGAAGGATAAGGCGTTCTTCTTCGTGTCGTATTCCGGCCTGCGGGAGGTCGGCGGCCCGTCGGCCACCACCGGCTCACCCGTGGCCATTGATACGGTAGAGACGCCGGCTTTCGCCCAGTATGTCGAAAACACTTTCCCCAACAGCATTGCGGCGCAATTGTTCTCCAAGTTTCCACCCAGCCGGTACCCGCAGTTCAATATCACCACGGCGGCAAATTACGCCCCCGGCTACTTCACGTCCAATACCGCCTTCCCGGCTGACCTTCCGGTGGCCGGCAGCGCCGTGTTCTCTTTCCCCACTTACAGCAACGGGGACCATTACCTTGGACGCGTCGACTACAACCTTCGCCAGCAGGACCGGCTGTACGGCAGCTTCATGCAGACGTATTTGAAAAGCCCGCAACCATACGCCCGTACGGCTTTCGAATACCCGTATCCGGAAGGCGACTCATTCCTGAGCTTGACTGAAGATCACACCTTCGGCTCGAACATGATCAACGAGCTGAAGTACGGCTTCTCGCGCACTGGCGCCTTCGTTCCGGGCTCTGAGCCTTTCATTCCTCAAATCGGCCTCAACGACGGCGTGCAGGGCTTCGGCATATCGGGTTCCATACCCTTCGGGTTCTTCCAGATGAACTACGAATGGAAAGACATCCTGACGCGCTATCAAGGCAAGCACAACCTGAAGATGGGCGTGGAATTCCGCCGCGGCCACGACGATTTTGAGAGCGTTTCCCGCCCGGCCTATACGTTCCAGAACATTCTGGACTTTGCCACGGACCAGCCCCTGAACGAAGGACTCTATGTGGACGCCGTTTCAGGTCTGGCGCGAGGTCCGGGATACGAGGAACGTACCTTCGAAAGTGCGGCTTTCGTCCAGGACGATTATAAATTGACGCCGCACTTGACCTTAAACTTGGGCCTGCGCTGGGAGGACTACCGGCATCCCACCGAGATCTTCAAGCAGTTCAGCAATTTCATTCCCGGCACCGGCTCGACCTATGACCAGCAAATCGCCGCCGGCAGTATGCAGCTTCGGCAGGCGCCGTGGAGCAGCAAGGACCTGAATTTCGCTCCCCGCCTGGGCTATTCCTGGAGCCCGAAATCCAAATTAGTGATACGGGGCGGCTTTGGCATCACCTATGACCGCTTCCCCAACGCCGACTGGGAGTCCCTCGCTTACAACCCTCCTAAGGGTCCAGCCTTTGTAAATGCTGGCCCGCAGTTTAAGACACCGATCGTCTACCAACTCGGCTCAGCCGGCCCCAACTACGGCTTCACTCCCAACCCGGCGTTTGCCACGGGGTTGAACCCTCAAAACGGCATCAAAGGCGCGCGCGTGGGCGTTACGGCCGCAGAGCCTAACCTCTCTGAGCCCTATGTGGAGAACTGGTTCCAGGGTATTCAGTATGAGTTCACTCCGAGTTGGGTGATGGAGGTAGACTATCTCGGCAACACCGCTCATCATCTGATCTGGAACCGGAACATCAATCGCTTCCCGGGTGACTTGATTGAAAACCAGGGGGCGTTCACAGGCTTCAATCCCGCCTTCGCCAACATCACTACCATGTTCAGCGACGGGAATTCCTCTTACAACGCCCTCGTCTTCCACGTGCGGAAGCGACTCGCGAATTCCTTCAGCGTCGACGCCGTCTACAACTACAGCAAGGCGCTGGATGATGCGGAGTATGGAGGAAGCGACGCACAGATCCTCAGCGATCTGGCGCTGGAGAAGGGGCTTGCCAGCTTTAACCATACCCAGCGCGTTACCGGCTATGCCGTCTGGCACACTCCGGTTTTAGCCCACAGCGGTCGTGCCTTGCGCGCCGTGGCCGGCGGATGGCAGGCGAGCCCCATCGTGGTTGTGCAGTCGGGCGCTCCCTTTACCGTAAACTGCTCCCTGGGGTTCAATTACGGAACGAATGCTGCGGGACAGGTCACAGACGCAGGCGGCTGCGGTTGGCTCGCGGACGGCTATACGACGGCGCGACCCGACGCTCCGTCCTTTGGGAGCAAGACCATCCCCGGGCGCAGCTTCAATAGCTGGCTGCACGGAGCATTTGGATCTAATCCGTTCGGCACCTTCCCTGCGCCGGCGCTCGGGACAGTGGGCAACCTGGGCCGCGACACCTACATCGGACCCGGCTTTGGTTCCGTGGACTTCTCTCTTCGCAAGGATTTCGACTTGTCCAGCGAGCGCTGGAAGCTGCAAGTCCGCGCCGACGCTTTCAACCTGTTCAACCGCGTCAACCTTGTCAACATCGACGGCGGCATGCAGGATGCCAGCTTCGGCCAGGCGCTCGGAACACAGAATCCGCGCGAAATTCAGCTTGGGTTTAAGTTGCTGTTCTAACGCCGTGCCCCAGAGGTTCGTCGAACATGTCAGCCCGCAAAGCGGGCGTAAGCCAGTAGCCCACGGCGTAAGCCGTGGGTTTGTGAGGACCTCCCTCACCCCCCTCCCCTCTCCCGCTCGGGCGGGAGAGGGGTGCCGAAGGCAGGGTGAGGGCCGTCCAGCCCAGGGCTCACGCCCTGGGCTACTTTATGCCGCCCCTGACGGGGCTGCTGACGTGCGGCCGAATCGTCTCGACTTATATCGCGGATTATTGGGACACGACATTAGCGCCCTATGTAGAATCCTTTACCTCCAGGGCTCTCCCGGCTCGTTCGGGAGGGCCCTGTTTCATCTCGAATCATGAACCGACGCGAATTCTCGAAAAAACTGGGTATGGCAGGCGTGCTGGCCCCGACGGCGTGGAGAGAGCCCGAAAAGGTTTCGGGTGCGCAATCCGCAAGTCCCGCGCAAGCCGCCTCAGCGACAGCTTCAAAATCTCCGGACGCGCAGTTTCCGCCCGGCAATTACACACCGTTCGGCTACCTGGACAATCCCTACCACACGTGGGACCTGCATCCGAGCGGCGTCGTGCGGTCGGTTCCGCCCCTTGGCATCGGTTGGTATTATCCCGCCGGACCCGGAGGCTACTTCTATTACAAAGCTGACAGCGTTTATCGGGCCAGCCTGCGGCTGGGCCTCGAGATCGGCGGCAGGAGTTTATTTGAGCACGACGATTTCCGCGCCGCCGGCGTCGAGATCACGTCGCCGCATCATTCCAAGGATCTTCTGACGCTCGAATTCAATGTGGCAGAGCTTGCTTTTTCTGCGGCGTTTTTCCTGATGGGCGAGAACACCATCACCTGCCGCCTTTCACTCCACAACACTGCCAGTGAGGCGCAGGAGCTTCGCGTCTTCGCAGTGCATCGCCTGGAACTCGGTGACGCTCAATGGTGGGGCCGCGATGGCATTTCCGGTTCCTTTGACGAGCGCGCCCAGCAATCGGTCATCCGCTCGTTCGCAGCGGGGCCTGTCTTCGTTCTCAAGGCGGATCATCCTGTCCACTCGCACTTCGCAGGTGCGGACGCCGCGCTTCAGGGTTGGATGGCCGGCAACGGCGCACCGGCTTCGAGTTCGACGACCTACTTTCCCGATCCGCTGAATTCTGCGGTCAGCTTGCGCATTAACGTCGCAGCGGGCAAGAAATGGACCGGCGCAGTCCTGCTGAGCCGTTCCCAAAATGCACGCTTCGCTGCGCGCGAGGCTGCTGCTTCACTGGCGCAAGTTGAATCCGTTCACGCCTCGAAGATCGAAGCCGACGGTGACTTCTGGAGCCGCGCCCCGCGTCTGGAAGGCGACTTCCCGGAGCATTGGAAGCATTCGTGGGTCTACGATTTTGAGACGCTGCGCATGATGGTCCGCCGGCCGTTGGGCGTGTACAAACATCCCTGGGACGCCATGCAAATTCAGGCTCCGCGCAACGTTCTAGCCGAGACTTCCATCGATATGTGGGCGCTCAGTTACGCCGACCCGGAAAACGCTCGGGCCGTGCTGCTGGGGCAATTCCAGGATGCGGTCGAAGCCAACGTCCCTTGCATGCGCGAAGACGGAACCATGAATATGGTGGCGGCTGATGGAAGCGAATGCGGGACCTCTGTGCAGTGGTGCTATCCCTTCTACTGCATTGAGTCTGTCTTTCTCCGCACGGCTGACAAAGCTTGGCTGGGCAAACTCTATCCTTATTTGACCGCCTTTCTTGACTGGACGCTTAAGAACCGTACTGACTCCGAAGGCTGGGTCGTACCGAAGTGCAGTTGGGAATCAGGAATGGATGCGTCGTCTCGCTTTCTCATCAAGCAACCCACGGGAGGAGAGTTAATCGATTTCATCCGCGTCGCCGAAATCCAGGCGGCCATGGCCCACGCCGCAGGCGCGATGCGGGCCTACGCAACGCTTTTGGGGCGAGCGCAGGATATCCCCCGCTGGCAAGACCTCTTCGCAAAATACGCCGGCAAGACCCGCGAGTTGTTCTACCAGGGCTGGTTCTACGACGTGGATGGCCGCTCCGGAAAGCCCATCGTGATTCCCGGACATCGTGAGGTAACGCAGACGGCCCCGCTTATGTGCGGCGTCGCCACGCCCGAGCAAATCCGCACTATGATTCCGGCGATGCTCGAGTACACTCCCTTCCAGGAGTATTGGCTGGAATGGCCTTCCCTCGTCCTGCCTTACGCGGAATCGATGTGGCGGGCCGGCCAGCGACGGCCGCTCGCGAAAGTCCTCGGTGAAATCGTGGACCGTGCGTACCGGTCAATGGACCGGCGCGAGCTTGAGCCCGAGAAGCATCTGGGGTGGCCGGGAGTCAGTTGCGAGTACTGGGGGCAGAACGGGGCAGCAGGCGGGGAGGGTTATGGTTGGGGCGCAACCCTGCCCGCGCACATTATTCGCAGCCTCTTGGGCTTTCGCGAACTAGGATGGGCTGAGGGAGACCAGTTTGAACTCGGCCCGAATATCCCTGATAACTTGACCGCTGAAGGCAAGTCGTTCTCGCTGCTTAACCTGCACTTCCGATCGCGGCGCTTTGACTTGCACTACCGGCAGACTGCCGAAGGCGAGCTTCGTGCAACCTTGACGTGGGCGGAAAGAGCTCGAGGGCTTCGAGTGGCCGACGAGGCCGGGCATGCGGTGCCCGTCGAATGGACTGGCACCGCGGCCAACTTCACGGTGAAAAACCACGAAGTGTATCGAGTCCTGCTGAGTTCCGGATGATAGAATCGAGCGACCCATGCGAGGCTACGAAGGGGTCACTTCTCGAACTGCACACGCACCGTGCAACTTGTGCACTCTGACTTCGTGAAGGAGTCGATGAATAGCAGAGAGCGAGTTCGGCGCGCCATCCGGTTTCAGGGTCCCGACCGGGTTCCCATTTCGCACGCCGTCCTTCCTGCCGCTCAGATAAAGTATGGGAAAGCGCTGGACGAAATCCTGACGGAGTTTCGCGAAGACTTCGGCTGGGATTATATGCAGGACCTTCCCGTCGCAGACTTTCCAGCGGTTTACAAACAGGGCACCAATACCGACGACTTTGGCACGATGTGGCGCTCCGAGTGGCTGGGGGTATGCGGAATCCCTATCGCATGGCCCCTTCGCGACCTGGACGGTTACGAAGAG
>Ga0187852_1002194_pt1 | contig 16444 bp, 6 predicted proteins | sample June2016WEW_6_40_FD_134511 | JGI IMG/M metagenome (GOLD analysis project Ga0187852, IMG submission 134511) | Peatland microbial communities from SPRUCE experiment site at the Marcell Experimental Forest, Minnesota, USA - June2016WEW_6_40 | ecosystem: Environmental > Terrestrial > Soil > Wetlands...
GAGCTTCCCGAAGCCCAAAGGATGAAGATTGCGGCCCTCGGTGAAACCCTCCCTGTGTACGAAGGTTCTTTCCAGGGCCGGGGCTCGCTACTTCTCAAATTCCCGGTCGAAGCGGGCCGGATTGTGTTGTCGGGCAAACTCCGCTTTCAGCAGTGTAGCGCCACCGTTTGCGAGGCGCCCGAGACGGTCCCGTTCGAGCTGCCGCTGACCATCGAACCGTTTGTGGTTCCTACACTGAAGAAATAGCCCGTCCTGCGTCGCTCGGGCATACGTCAGCGGCGAAGTCCGTAAAGACGCCAGTCGCTCCGCGCGGGCGGACAGCACAGTGCTCATCGCGATGTCGCAGATCTTTCCCGTGCGTCCTAGCGATGAAATTTGCCAAGAGTTCGCCTCTTGCCGGGGCTCTCGACGATGCCCTATAACAGTCATCGGCGCGTATCCGCGCCGAGCAGACCGTAAGCAGCCCTCACCTTTTTTCTAAGCTGATCCGGGGGAGACGGGTAACCAGGATATTTAGTTGGCGAAGCCGCTGGCTTTTAGTCATGACACTTTCAGACCGAGCCCGGATCATCGGGCAAAAGATTAACGACACCGCCGGAGCGAACCTCGGACCAGAACTCAATGCCGGCATCGCTGAGTTTGTCGGCTGGCCCTTTGTGGTCTCAGCCGGCCGTGTTGAAGACACCACCGGCAAAACTACCGCGTACTTCGCCTGTGTCGTGCATACAGCCACAAACGGCGGCCCCGCCGGCGATGTCATCGCGGCCGATAACGCGGCCGTCGTCATCGATGTGATCGAAGAAATGGGTCTCGCCGAATTCCGCACGGCATATGAACGTATTGCGGAAGTCAAGCGGTTGCAGAAGTCGCCCGCGCCCAATCTTGAAAAGACGCCCGTAGCAACCCTGACACTGGCCATGATCTTTGCGCAACGGGCCACTGTATCGCTCGAAGTCCTAGCGGAAGAACTTCAGCGTCTGAATGAGAGCCGTCCCAATGAAGAATGGCCAGACATGATCGCAGTGTCGGGTGTAGGAGTCATCAGTTTTGCCTGCCAATTTCCAGGCCATTCCAACTTGGGCGACATTTTTCCGCCCGCTGAAAAAGGACTAAAGACTGCCTTGCCTTGGTACGTCATCGTGACGATGCGACCGACCCTGGAAGGCACCTTCAACAAGCTGGTCGCCTTTATTGCCGGTTATGCCGCGATCTTCTCGCCTGGTGCAAAGGTCCCAAATTTCAATCTGCTTCTTGAGGGCGTTTGCTCCAACATCGTCACGCTTGGGGGATATCAGTACAATCTGGCCGGCGAGCTGAAACCAGTGCCGCGCCAGTTCTACGCGGACCGCTACATTCCGCCGCTGCCGATGCGAATCGAAGACGAGCGCGGTGAGCTGCTTTCGACCATAGAATTCATTCCCTGGCAGGACGGCGGGGTCGTTCTCATGCGGGGCAAGCTGCCGTTGGAAGGCATCCTAGTTTTTCTCGGTAAGGAAGCGCTCAGGGGCATCGTGAAGCCGACACCGGGGCTCCAGCTTTCATATGTTCTGCCTATCAAGCAGGCGAACTTTATCGAAATGCTGGCGCGGCTAAGCAAGCAATCGAACATGATCGTCCGGCCGACCGAGCCAAGCTTTACCATTCAGAAAATGGCGGATGAAGGCACATCCACGCCTTTCATCGCGCGCATATATATGGGCCTGATGCGCCTGCGGGACGCGGTCTACAAAGATCCGAAAGAGCGCTTCGACTTCGATAAGGTGCTCGACCAGACCTACTCTGCCCTCATGGCCGCACGAACCACGGCCAAAGAGATCAGCGAAATGTGGGAGGCGCACAGCCGTAAGGTCACATCCGGCGAAATCGCACGGCTGGAGAGAAGCAATATCCATGTCGAAGAGGATCTCAGTCGTGACTTGCGCCGCCACGTCGAAAGCTTTGTCTATTCGGCCGCGCGCGCCTTTAAGGAAGGCATGAAAACTTTCGGCCGAGAGATGGGCAAGGAGATCGGTTTCATGTTCCACAAGCAAGCGAACTATGAGCGCAGCCTGCAGGCTCTGCTGGCCACCGATCCTGCATTGGCGGACTATCTGCGGGAAACGCGCACTTCGTGGTCGGAACGCCTTATCAAGACCCGCAATGCCATTGATCACGACGGATGGGCATTGCCCCGCGTCGAATATCGGCCGCGCAACGGGAAAGTGGAAGCGAAGCAGCCGCTTATTGATGGCCAGCCGACGGTGGAGTTCGTCGAATTCATGTTGGACCGGCTCAGCTGCTTCGTCGAGGACTTCACCGCCCATTGTCTGCAATGCCGAATGCCGCAGGGTGTAACGATTGCAGAGCTTCCCCTCGCAGAGCGCCTTGCGGAATCTCCGGAGCGTTTCAGGCTGACGCTTCGCCAAGGCGGTCTGCCCGAATGGAAGATTTTGTATCGAACCGCGACCTTCGACAATATTTAGTTGCAGCTAAGGCAGATAACCACGCCGAGCAGACCGCAAAGCGCTCCTCACGAGACAGCGAAGCTGATCTGAGGGCGGCAGGCATCAGGGGTAGCCGATGATGTTGGGCTCGGCAAGACCATCGAGGCCGGCCTTGTCATACAGGAGATGATTCTCCGTCACCGCGTGCGGTCTGTTTTGATCGTCTGCCCGTCGTCTTTGCAACTCCAATGGCAGGAGGAAATGCGCGATAAGTTCGGCCTTGAGTTCCGCATCATTGATAGTGAGACCATCAGTCAGCTCCGCCGCAAACGCGGCATCCACGTAAATCCGTGGAGCCACTTCCCGCGGCTCATCACTTCGATCGATTTCCTCAAGCGCGAACGGCCGCTTCGTTCCTTCAGAGAAACACTCCTGGCGGGAGGGGAGGTAGCCTACCCCCGGCCGTATGACCTGCTGATTGTTGACGAAGCCCACAATGTGGCTCCCTCAGGTCGCGGAAAATACGCCACGGATTCCATGCGCACTCTAGCAATTCGTGCGCTTACGCCACACTTCGAGCACAAGTTATTTCTCTCGGCCACGCCACACAATGGCTACAGCGAAAGCTTCACAGCGTTGTTGGAGCTTCTGGATAATCAGCGCTTTGCTCGCACAGTTCCTCTCGATCGCACTCAGCTAGAAGCCGTAATGGTCCGGCGGATGAAGAATGAGCTGAAACTGCGCTGGGATGGCAGCCGGCGCTTTGCCGAGCGCTGGGTCAAGCACCTGGAAGTTCCGTATACCGAAGAGGAAAAGAGAGCGCACCGCACGCTGCAGGAATACACCTCTATACGCCTCAGCAACGCCCACTCCGCGGAGGAGCGTTTCGCCAGCGAATTCGTTCTCAAACTGCTTAAGAAGCGCCTGTTTTCTTCTCCCGCTGCCTTTGGTATCACACTGGAAAAGCACATTGCCTCGATTCGCGGACAGGCCGTCCAGACTGGCTGGCAGCGTGATGTGGCCGATTACGGCGACGATTACTCTGACGACGAATTGTACGAATCTGAGACGAGTGATGTCGTCAGCTCAGCGAGTCAGGCGCTTTCACCATTGTCTCAGGATGAACGACAGCTTCTTAAGCAGTTGAGCGAGTTTGCGGCCAAATCCAACCAGCGGCCTGACTCGAAGGCCAAGACGCTGATTGACTGGCTCGAGAAGACTCTCAAACCAAACGGGTCCTGGAATAAAGAGCGCGTCATTATCTTCACCGAGTATCGGGCTACCCAGAAGTGGCTCTATGATTTACTCGCACGCCACGGGTTTGCTGAGCAAAATCGTCTGGAGCTGATTTACGGCGGCATGCCCAGTGACCAGCGCGAGCGCATAAAGGCCGCATTCCAAGCTAGCCCAAATGATGCCGCCGTTCGCATTCTGCTGGCCACGGACGCCGCTTCTGAAGGCGTGAACTTACAGAATCATTGCTCCAGGCTTATCCATTTCGAGATTCCCTGGAACCCCAATCGAATGGAGCAGCGTAACGGCCGCATCGATCGTCACGGTCAGCGAGCCAAAGAGGTCGACATCTTCCATTTCGTTGGGCGAGGGTTCGGCTCGGCACAGATGGAGGGCAAGGTTGGCGATCTTGAAGCCGACTTGGAATTCCTCATGCGGGCCGCGCTCAAAGTGGAAACAATCCGTGAAGATCTCGGCAAAGTGGGACCGGTGATCGCCGCGCAGGTCGAAGAGGCCATGCTGGGCAAACGCACGCAACTTGATACGGCCCGCGCTGAGCTGGAGGCAGAGCCGGTCCGCCGCCTTCTGAAGTTTGAGCGCAAATTGCGTGAACAGATGGAGAAATTGGCCGCGCAGTTGGACGAGACCAAGCGCGAGCTGAATCTTACGCCGCAACGTGTTGAGAATGTGGTCCGAGTGGCTCTTGAACTTGCCGGCCAGCCGGCGCTGATCCCGGTCGACGTCAAGGAAATCTGGCCTGATCCCCTGGGAATACGGAAGACTTGCCCAGTGTTTAGGCTGCCAGCCATGTCCGGCAGCTGGAGCCAATGCGCAGAAGGTCTTGCCCATCCTCATACGCGCGTTATCCGGCCCATGGTTTTCGATGCGGATTTGGCCGCGGGTCGCGATGACGTGGTCCTGGTCCACCTAAACCACCGACTGGTACAGATGTGCCTTCGACTTCTTAGAGCTGAAATCTGGAATCTCGAGAGCACAGGCAAACGACTCTCGCGTGTAACGGCATGTATCGTCGACGATGCAGCGCTGTCCAACCCACTCGTTATCGCTCACGGCCGGATTGTTGTGCTGGGTGGTGACAACCACCGGATTCATGAAGAGATAATCACCGCGGGTGGTGCCATCATTGAAGGCCGCTATACCCGGCTCAATGTCGGTGAGACCAGGGCTGCACTGCAAGCCGCTACTGACGTCGCCGTTCCGGAGCAAATCCAAGCGCGGTTCCGGGCTCTCTGGCCCAAGCATGAAGAACAGCTCATGGCAGCGCTGGAGGTGCGCCGTGCGGAGCGCACCAAGAACCTGGAGAAGAACTTCGAAGAAATCGCTGAAAGAGAAGTGAGCAAACTCCGCACCATCATGACCGAATTGCAACGCTCCATTCGCGAGGAGTTGGAACGAAAGGACGGTCTCCAGATGCTGCTGGACCTTGGCGGCGATGAACGGGCCCAGCGCGATAGGGACTTGGCGGCCCTACGCCGCCGATTAGACGAGATTCCGGGTGAAATCAAAACGGAATCAGCTCATTTACGCGACCGCTATCGCAACCCTAGCGCGCGCCTGTTTCCCGTGGCAGTCACCTACCTAATTCCGCGCCGGCATGTTCTGGGCGTCGTGGGAGGCCGTGCATGAGCGTTTCTCGGCACCACGCAGATTGGCTCTCACTGGTTGAGAGCTCCGGCCCCTTTCTTGCATTGCCGGTGCTATTGAGGGTCTTTCCACAGGGCCTTGACCCGCGTGACCCCGAGCAGGCAAAGCAACTGCGGCTGGCTTACGAAGAATGGGAAGAGAGCCCCAGCTTTGCCGGCAGGCAACGGGCCTGGATCATGCATGTCCTGACGCAGGCGCTCGGCCACCCGCAGGAACTGCTGGCTGAGGGACAAAGCCTTCCTCCGGGGCTGACCGCCACCATGGCGGAATACGCTGAGACCCTGCGGCCTGAAATTGCGCTTATCGGTCCCGCGGGCAGCGATTTGGCTGGAAAGCCACAATTGCTGATCAGCATCTATTCCCCGGAGCAGTCGTTGGACAAGCCGGTGGCCGGAAAACATTGGAAGGCGACGCCGGCGACTCGGATGATGGAACTGCTCCATGCGGCAGATGTTGCTTTGGGCCTGGTGACTAACGGCGAGCAATGGATGCTGGTGTTTGCGCCCCGCGGTGACACAACGGGCTTTACCACTTGGTATGCGTCGCTGTGGCTAGACGAACCCATCACCCTACGTGCCTTTCAATCCCTTCTATCTACGCGCCGGTTCTTCGGCGTTGCTGCCTCCGACACGCTATTGGCGATACTGAAAGAGAGTGCCCAGGACCAGCAGGAGGTCACCAACCAGCTCGGTGAACAAGTCCGCGATGCGGTAGAAGTATTGATCCAGGCGTTTGATCAGCTTGATCAGGGCAGTGGGCGCACGTTGCTTGATGGCGTGGATGAGAAGAGCCTTTATGACGCCGCGCTGACCGTCATGATGCGTCTGGTGTTCCTCTTTTCTGCCGAAGAGCGCGGCCTACTTCACCTGGGAAAGCCAATCTATGACGACAATTATGCCGTCTCGACCTTACGGGAGCAGTTGCAGGAGGTAGCCGATCGGTACGGCGAGGAAGTCCTCGAGCGCCGGCATGACGCCTGGGCGCGACTGCTCGCTGTTTTCCGCGCGGTTCACGGCGGAGTGAGCCACCAGGACCTCATGCTGCCAGCCTATGGCGGCTCGTTGTTTGATCCGGACAGGTACCCGTTTCTTGAAGGCCGTCCGCAAGGCACCAGTTGGCAAACGAAACCCGCGGAACCGCTTCGGATCAATAATCGCGTGGTGCTGCACTTGCTGAAGTCATTGCAAATGTTGCAGGTCAAAGTTCCAGGTGGGGGGCCGGCGGAGGCACGGCGCATCAGCTTCCTTGCGCTCGACATCGAGCAGATCGGCCACATCTACGAAGGATTGCTCGATCACACTGCTATACGGGCTAAAGAAGTCGTGCTCGGGCTGGCAGCCTCCCGGAAGAAGCCCGTCGCCTCCATGAGCTTGTCAGAGCTGGAAGCCCTGCACCAGCGGGACGAATCGAAACTGATTGAGGCGCTGGAAGAAGCGACCGACCGCTCCGCCAAAGCTTTGGAGAAGGCACTGAAGAATGGGGAGTGCATAGAAGACTCGCACAAGATCCTTATTGCTTGTGGCCAGGACCAGAAGTTGGTGGACCGTGTTCGAGTCTTTAGTGGTCTTCTCCGCCAGGATTCGTTTGAACGCCCGGTGATTGTGCTTCCAGACAGCATTTACGTCGGCCAGGGGAGCGCACGACGCAGTACCGGTACTCACTACACGCCGCGCAGCCTGACCGAGCCCCTCGTTCAGTACACGCTAGAGCCGCTGGTTTACCAGGGTCCCGCGGAAGGACTGCCCAGAGAACAGTGGCGACTTAAGTCGCCCAAGGAGATTCTTGATCTCAAGATCTGCGACATGGCCATGGGCTCGGGCGCCTTTCTGGTGCAGGTTTGCCGTTACCTGTCGGAGCGACTGGTAGAGGCTTGGGAGAATTTAGAGAAGGAGCATCCCGGTGAAGTGCTGATCACGCCGGAAGGTCAGTTCTCAAAGGGAGAACCCAGTGAGCGCCTCATCCCTAAAGAAGCCGCGGAACGCCTGGCCATCGCCCGCCGGTTGGCGGCAGACCGCTGCATCTATGGCGTGGACATCAACCCCATGGCCGTAGAGATGGCGAAGCTCTCCATCTGGCTGATAACGGTTGATAAGAGCCGGCCGTTTACTTTCCTTGATCACGCTCTCAAGTGCGGGGATTCACTTTTGGGCATTTGCCGCTTCAAGCAGCTCGAAACATTCAGCCTCGACGATGAGCAAGCTAAGCAGGTCATCATTCTGTCGAATTATGGCGAGCTCATTAGGACCGCCATTGCCAAGCGTCGCGAACTGGAGATGTTGCCTAGCAACGACGCTGCGCAAGTCGCGGCCAAAGCAGCTTTACTTTCTGAGGCAGACCAGCGATTGGAGCAGCTCAAACTTGCAGCTGATCTTCTCATCGCTGCCGAGTTGGCCGAAGGTAAAGATCAGAAGAAAGAGATTGCCCGGGCGGCCGCTCACATAAAAGTGGCGCAGTTCATCCTCAAACCGCTCCGAGAATTCAGACAGTTTGTGTGTGAGCAGCTCGGCGGACGGAGCACATTTCACTGGCCGCTCGAATTCCCAGAGATATTTGATCGAACCGGATTTGATGCATTTATCGGCAACCCTCCATTCATGGGTGGGCAGAAGATCACTGGCGCGTTAGGCACCGATTACCGTGATTACCTAGTGGCGCATATTGCGAACGGCAAGCGTGGAAGCTCGGATTTGTGCGGGTACTTCTTCCTACGTGCAAATTCGCTGGTGCGCCAATTGGGGGGCAGCTTTGGATTACTTGCGACGAATACAGTTGCCCAGGGTGACACACGTGAGGTGTCGCTTGAACAATTGTTCGCACAATCGGCCCTCATAACGCGAGCCGTGCCGAGCGCTCCATGGCCGGGAGCAGCTGCCCTGCAGGTGGCGCATATCTGGTTTCACAGAGGAGCATGGAGTGGAGAGTATTTTCTCGAGAATAGGTCAGTTAGGAGCATTACCGCATTCTTGACTGAGCCAACAGGCGTAGCGGGTGTTCCGTTTCGGTTAGCTACGAATCTCGACAAATCGTTCCAAGGCTCGATTGTGCTCGGGATGGGCTTCATGATAAGTCCAGAAGAAGCTCAGGAGTTGGTGGGGAAGGATGAGCAGAACAAGGATGTGCTCTTCCCGTATTTGAACGCTGAAGATTTAACCAGCCGATGGGACCAGTCCCCGCGGCGATTCGTGATCAATTGTTTTGATTGGCCTCTTGATCGGAGCGCTACGGGAAGCTGGGAAACGGCAACGCTAAAAGAGCGCGAAAAGCTGCTTAGAGGTGGGCGAGTGCCGGCAGACTATCCTGGGAAAGTCGCTGCTGATTATCCCGATTGCCTTACGATTGTGGAGCAGAAAGTCAAGCCGGAGCGGACTAGAACAAACGACGCCGGTGAGTTTACGCTTAGATCTCCCCTTTTCTTGAAATGGTGGATATACGCAGAAAAGCGGCCCGCGCTCTATAACTCGATCGCGAACTTGGAGCGTGTCCTTGTATGTCCTCGGGTCAGTGCCCACCATTTTATGCACATTGCTCCCAAAGGTATGGTTTTTGCGGATCGGTTAATCGTGTTCTCGGTTTCAGGCGAAGCAGGGTTCGGTTTGCTTTCGTCTACGGTCCATGAAGCCTGGGCGCACCGTCCTGGTTCAACAACACATGAGACGCGGAACACGTATTTTAACGAGTTCGCATTTGAGACATTCCCGTTTCCAAACGATGGGACCGCTGCTACAAAGGAAGGGATCCTCTACTTCGACTTTCGCCGCGAAATGATGCAAGCCCGCCGCGAGGGACTCACGGACATTTACAATCACTTCCACAGTTCAACCGAAACGTCCGCAGACGTGGCAGAGTTTCGAGAGTTACACGTAAAGTTGGATTACGCAGTCGCTTCTGCTTACGGCTGGGCCGACTTGGACCTTGGACACGACTTCCACGAGACAAAGCAGGGAGTGCGCTTTACCATTTCTGGTCCGGCACGGGATAGCGTCCTCGATCGCCTGCTGGCGCTCAACCACCAGCGTTACGCAGAAGAAGACAAGGCTGGATTGCATGACAAGAAAGCCAAGGGCTCCGGGAAGCGTGCTTCCGGTAAGAACAACCTGGAAAAGAACGCATCCCAGGGGGCGCTGTACTGATGCTAAAGTGTGAGAACTCCGGTCACTTATGACTTTGCCTATTACCAAGCCGCACGCAATCCGTGACGAACTGACCCGGATGATTGTCCGCGACCTGCTCGGCCCCGCAGGTGGCGAAGACGAAGAACTGGACCAGCGTGAAGACCACGTTTATCAGCGCTATCTCATCGGCATGCTAGCTCCCAAGTCCTCTGAAGTGCTTGGCCAGGAAATGGACGAACTGGCCACCGAAGAAGACGAAGAGACCGAGGACGGCGCGACCGAAAGCGGAGTGCCCGCCGGCAGCACGTATTTTCCTTCCTCCATGGGCATGAGTTTTACTGCCGATGACGACGCGAAAGAAATCGTAGTCGAGTGCGACTGGGGCAAGTATCACCGCCTCAAGAGCGAGACGCAGGTGAACAAGACTGGCAATCCGGCCAGCGTTTGGAAACGCGAAGCCATTAAGCCGAAGCCACTCACTCTCAAACTCATACAAGGTTCCTTCGGCCCGACGGCCCCCCACCCGGATCATCCTTTGGTGGTTATCCAGGGGAGGATGCGCCACGCCAGCCACGGATGGGTGGTCACGATCTTCCTCGTGAATCAGCAGGAGGAACGAAAGCGGCAAAACGAGCCGAAAGATGAAGTCTGGGTATTCCAGCCCAAGCTGCGCGTTCGCAGTTTGGAAAACCAGCCGATCTTCTGCCAGCGATACGAAGCGAAAACCGACCTCTCGAAGATGGATCCGCTCACCCGGGAAGAGATGGAAACGATGGCGATGCTGTATCGTCACCACCAAGAATTCGCGGTGGGCCACGGCGTTTCAATCCGCGCGACTCTTCCCCAGCCACTTGCTGACCGTGCGACTGCGGTCGAGACTGAGTGGGCACCAATTTCCGAAGTCCCCCAGCAGACGCCCCGTTCTGAAGCTGATGACGCCAACTTGCAAGGCATGCTGCTGGACATGGAGTCCTTGGCGGAACTGCCCAAGGGAGACCTAATCGCCGGTTTGCGTCGAATTGAGATCGCCTACGGCATATGGATCCAGGCGGAGAAAGCGAAGATTGCCAATCCGAGCGATAAGCTGGCCGGACACGAAGCAGCGGCCCAACGAGCGGTTGATGCTTGCAGACGTGCGCAACAGCGCGTTAAGGCCGGAATCGACCTGATCGAACATGACGTGACGGCAGAAGAAGCTTTCCGCTTTGCGAATCGCGCCATGTGGCAGCAGCGTGTTCACACCATCTTTTCCCGCGGGATTCGCAAGAAAGAGCTCAAGCCGGAGGATGGCATCGCCGCGGTAGATGTGCCGGAGAATCGCAGTTGGCGTCTGTTCCAGCTTGCCTTTATTCTGCTGAATCTGCCTAGCATTACTGACCTGCACCATCCGGAACGGAGCCATGAGACGGATGCGATTGCCGATCTGCTGTGGTTCGCCACCGCCGGCGGCAAGACGGAAGCATACCTTGGTCTGACGGCATACACGTTGGGTCTCCGGCGCTTACAGGGCAAGACCAACGGACGCGCGGGTGACCACGGTATAGCCGTGCTAATGCGGTATACGCTGCGCCTACTTACTCTGCAGCAGTTCCAGCGTGCCGCGGCGCTGCTGTGCGCCTGCGAAGTTATCCGCCGCAATAATAAGGAGAACAAGTGGGGCTCGACTCCATTCCGGCTAGGGCTCTGGGTTGGCCGCAACACCACTCCCAACACGCTGAACGCAGCTGCCGAAGCTCTGCGGCAGGGACGCGTGGGTGGCCGGCCGCACATGGGTGGGACGCCACATCAGATAACCTCCTGTCCCTGGTGCGGAACTGAAATCCGGGAAATGCACTTGAAAGTGTATGAGGCACCAAGCGATGTCGGCCGTTGCGTGACATACTGTGGCGACAACCTGGGCCTGTGCGATTTCTCCGAAGCGAAAGCTCCCAAAGAAGGCTTGCCGGTCATGGTGGTGGATGAGGACATCTACCGCCGTCCTCCAGCGTTGTTAATCGCCACGGTGGATAAGTTTGCCCAGATGCCGTGGAAAGGTGAGACGCAAATGCTGTTCGGGCAGGTGAATGGTATCTGCCCACGTCACGGCTTCCGCTCGCCAGAGATCGAGGACGCAAAGTCTCATCCTACGAAAAACGGCTTGCCGAAGGTGCAGAGCTTACCACATGGTCCGCTTCGCCCTCCCGATCTGATCATCCAGGACGAATTGCACCTGATCTCAGGACCGCTGGGCTCGATGGTTGCGCTGTACGAAGCAGCAATCGATGAGCTTTGCTCATGGGAAGTCGACGGCAAACGTGTCCGCCCGAAAGTGATTGCCTCCACCGCGACGATTAGCAGGGCCCCCGATCAAGTGAGAAAGCTGTTTGTCCGAAAGCTGGAGGTGTTCCCTCCCCAGGGGACCAATATTAAGGACAGCTTCTTTGCGGTTCAGCGCGAAACTGGCGAGAAATACCCGGGAAGGCGGTACTTGGGCATTTGTGCGTTCGGTCGCCGTTACCCGGTCGCGATGATCCGCTCCTATGTCGCGCACTTGGCCGCGGCCCAAGTGCTCTATGAGCAGTACGATAATCTTGCCGATCCATGGATGACGTTAGCCGGATATTTCAATTCGATACGAGAACTGGCAGGCACGCGCCGTCTGGTGGAGGATGACATCCGGGCCCGTCTTCGCGATGCTGATCAGCGTGGCTTGGCAAAACGTCGCGTGAGGGCCGTTGAGGAGCTGACATCTCGGAAGTCCGGCACGGATATCCCCAAGATCCTGGAGCGCTTGGAAGCCAAATTCGACAAGGCACTGGAATCACTACGTGCTCAGGAGCGCAAAGAGGGTAAACCGCTCAGTTCGACGACTCCTTACGATGTAGTGTTGGCGACAAACATGATTTCCGTGGGCGTGGATGTGGACCGGTTGGGAATGATGGTTGTTGCCGGCCAGCCGAAGAACACTTCGGAATATATTCAGGCCACCAGCCGTGTCGGTCGCTCTTCTTTTGGCCCCGGGCTGGTTTGCACTGTTTACAACTGGGCGCGGCCCCGAGACCTTTCTCATTACGAGCGCTTCGATCACTACCATCAAACGTTCTTCAAGCACGTGGAAGCACTTTCTGTCACGCCGTTCTCAGCGCGAGCACTTGACCGCGGACTGTCCGGCGTACTGGTGGCACTGATGCGTCTGTGGGAAGAGAGGCTCAATGCCAACGATCGAGCTGGCACGCTCCAGGACACCGATCCATTGATGCCCACAGTTTTCGCCAAGCTGGCGCAACGTGCCGAGAACGCCACGCATGACAAATTGAGCGGTGAGAGAGTGATGAGCATGCTGAACTCCCGCCGCGATGAATGGCTCAAGCGGGTTCATAACCAGACCGACCATAAGCTTGCGTATCAGTTTGAAGGTGGTGCCACCGTGGCGCTGCTAGACCATGCAGCGACCGGCCGATGGGAGATGTTTACCTGCCTCGATTCCTTACGTGATGTCGAGGGAACTGTGGATTTGGTGCTTGATTCGCGTCCAACGGGGTTGAAAGTCGATTAACAATGAACGAAATCGGTCAAATTCGCCCTAGTCAACTGATCTTCACCTTTGGCGTCGCGTCGCTCATCGATTTGCCAAACATGTCAGGCTTGGTAATGGGCCTCGACGACTGGAACACCCAGTACTGCCGGGAGATTGAAGAGGATCGCCTCCTCGTAGCCATCCAGAAGCGGCTAGGGTCACAGGTCAAGCAACTGTTCATCCCGCCAATCAAGTTGGACGACAGCAAGAGTGATCCGGGTGCGCCTGCGATAGGCGTGCCAGTAGCCCCGTTCCCGCGGTGGATGCGGTGCCCGCTCTGCGATACGCTCGCGACGATTGATTCAGGCGTTTTTCGATTGGCACAAGATCCCTGGCGTCCGGACAGGACCGAGTACAGGCATGAAGGTTGCACCAAAGCCAGGGGAAACGTCAGCCCGTCGGCTCTATCCGTCCGCTTCCTTTTGGCCTGCCGAGAGGGCCATCTAACGGATTTCCCGTGGCTCGACTTCGTGCATAAGGGCAATGTGCCATGCAAGCCGGCCCAGCTGTCCCTGCGCGAATACGGCATTTCCGGTGACGCCTCGGACATCATCGTTCAATGCCTGGTCTGCAACAGCAACCGAAGGATGTCTGATGCCTTCGACCAGGATGCGCAGTTTAAGTGTCCAGGGCACCACCCGCATTTGAGACGGGTTGACAGTAAGCCATGCGATGAGGTCGCGAAGGCAATTCTGTTAGGTGCCTCCAATAGCTGGTTTTCTGTTTCGTTGTCCGCACTCTCCATCCCGCTGGCGACCGACCGTTTGGCCAAAATAGTGGAAGAACAGTGGGGCGAACTGAAAGGGGTTGAGTCTGAGAGCGAGTTGCAGTTTCTGCACAAGATGTCGCAGAAGTTTCCATCTTTGGTCACACTTTTCTCAGATTTCAAGGACTCAGAGATTTGGGGGGCAATAAGCACCAAGCGATCTGGCCCTGCACACAAGGATGAGTCGGTACCGGATATAAAACTGCCAGAATGGAGAGTGTTTTCGAACCCTGATTCCGCCATCGAGAACCGAGACTTTAAACTGCGCAAAGTGCCCCCGCCGAAAGGGTTTGAGGGTGCTTTCGAGGATACCGTTCTTGTTGAGCGCATACGGGAAGTGCGCGCGCTTCTGGGCTACACCCGGCTGGAATCGAATGCTGACTTTGCCGAGATCACGGCGCTCGAGGAGGTGAGGGTCAGTCCAATCTCTCGCACGCCTCCGACTTGGCTTCCGGCCTCTGAAGTCCGCGGCGAGGGGATTTTCATTCGGCTGAAAGAAGAGGCTCTTCAAGCTTGGGAGTCAAAGAAGGAAGTAGATCAGTTACGGCTGGACTTCCTGGAATCGCATAAGCATTGGAGGAGACTGAGGAAGCTGACACCGGTGCAGGACGGCTTTCCTGGAATCCGCCTCGTTCTGCTGCACTCGCTTGCCCACGGATTGATTCGACAGATTGTTCTCGATTGCGGCTACAATTCAGCCAGCTTACGTGAACGCCTTTATTGTCGTTGGGGCAGCGATCATGGCGGGCCGATGGCAGGGATTCTGATTTATACGGCGGCGCCGGATAGTGAGGGTACCCTTGGCGGTCTGGTGGAGCTAGGCAATCCTGCTTCGCTGGGTCGGCACCTCCAGCAAGCTCTGGAAAACATGCGCGTGTGCGCTTCGGATCCCCTTTGCTCTGAGCATGCTCCCTCAAGCGACGGCCGCGGTATTCATGGCGCATGCTGCCACGCCTGTCTTTTCGCTCCGGAGACTTCCTGCGAGCGGGGTAATCGTTATCTGGATCGGTCAGTTTTAGTGGAGACATTTGCGAGCAGCGAGACAGCGTTCTTTAAGTGAATTCTTGATGAAAGCAGAACTGAGTGGCGCCATTAAGAAATTGATTGAACAGGCGCCCAGCCCTTGGCTGGAGGAGCTTTGTGCAGAACTTCGATCTTGGCCGACCGGAGCCAATGGCGCAACCCTGCTGCACAAATTGCCGCCAACTCACAACGGAGATCTGGCGTTTCAATCAAGAGAAGTCGTGAAACTCTGTCACGGGCAAGTGTCTTGGGAAGCCCTAGGGACTGCGATCTCCTTGCTCGCAGCGGTTTGTGCGAAGTGCCAGACCGAACAGCAAATTGAGCTTTTGTGGGCCGGCCCGCCGCCGCCCACCGGCATGCCGGCGCGCCGCATTGACCAAGCACTTTACGATCTGATTTCGTGTGCTGAGCGAGAAATCCTGCTGATAACCTTCGCTGCTCACAAGATCCAGCGACTTGCGGACAATCTTGCTGTGGCATCGCGCCGAGGTGTGGGAGTTCGGCTGTTGTTGGAGTTCGAGTCTCAGTCGCAGCACCAGCTATCCCACGATGCGCTCAAAGCCTTTCCTGCCGACCTGCGAACACGGGCGGACGTTTACTATTGGCCGTTAGAGAAGCGCGAACTCAATCTGTCGGGGAGACCGGGCAAACTACATGCCAAAGCGGCCGTCGTTGATAACCAGGCACTGCTATCGAGCGCCAATCTTACTGATGATGCGTTTCTGCGCAATCTTGAACTCGGCGCGTTGTTTACCGGCGGCGACCTTCCTGTTAGATTACGCGAACATTTCGAGCATTTAGTCGGTAATGGCACCCTCGTCCGTTGGAGCTAGTTGTGCGGGGCGCCGGTGAGGACCCGGAATCGGCGTTATTTATGACAGTGATTTTGTTCGCTTTTTATTCGCCTTCCCGTGCTACACTTTTAAGTCGCAGCACTCAATTACGTGTGGTTTTTGTCCAGGTCATTGAGGGGACAAGAGTTCTGTCTGCTTTGGGGAAGCCGGTATTATGATGAGAGTTGCTCATCGCAAAAAATGAGGATGTGAAACTTGGGAAAGCCGTACTGGTCAGAGCTTCAGCTGCTGCCGGACACGTTTGCTTGGGCAAAGCAGGTCGACGTCACGGAACTGGCACGAAGCCAAAAAGCTGCCTCTGCGTTTCCTGGCGTATACGTCGGGTCCGGAGGATCACTTAGTGCAGCCGTGCTGGCAGCATGGCTGCATGAGCAGTACACGGGCCAAATAGCGCTTGCCGCAACGCCATTACAGGCGGCCAGGCTGAGTACTATGCGCCGCTGCGCCGCGCTACTCTTAAGCGCAGGCGGGAGAAATCCCGACATTCTCGGCGTTTTCAAGGCACTGCTGGTGCATGAACCCAGGGCGCTTGGGGTATTGTGCCTTGTCCGCAATTCGCCACTGGCAAAACTATGCAGGCGCTACGAGTTTGTCTCGTGTGCAGAGTTCGAGGTGCCGACTGGCAAAGACGGTTTTGTCGCCACAAACTCCTTGCTCGCGCTCGGGATGCTCCTTTGGCGGTCGTACGCCCATCTCACCGGCAAATCCATCGACGAGCACCTCACGCTGGAGCAACTACTGGAAGCAGACTCGGGGTTGCAGGCTTGGACAACACGTCTGGGACAGGTGTGCGAGGCCTTGTGGACTCGACC
>Ga0187852_1002197_pt1 | contig 16439 bp, 20 predicted proteins | sample June2016WEW_6_40_FD_134511 | JGI IMG/M metagenome (GOLD analysis project Ga0187852, IMG submission 134511) | Peatland microbial communities from SPRUCE experiment site at the Marcell Experimental Forest, Minnesota, USA - June2016WEW_6_40 | ecosystem: Environmental > Terrestrial > Soil > Wetlands...
AAAAAAATCTCGAAAGTTCTTGCTTCTATTGGCTTAGTTCATTGCGAGTCGTCCGGATGCTCGCAGCCTTCGCCGTCCCCTTGTTGCATCATAGCAATTATATAAGTTCTGGTAAAAATCTGATCCGATTTGTTTGTTGCTGGAAAATTGGCAAGCGTTAAACACGCTGGAAAACGATGGTCATCTGTTTTGGAGGGGTAATGGATTTCTTTTTTATTTTAGAGCTTGAGCAAATTAGCTCTCGCCGTTTGCAGGCAACAAAACCAGCTCAGGCGCTAAAGCAAAAAAGTCAAAATTGCGACCCTAATCAATTCTTTCTTTTTCTGTGCCTATCTTAACTCTAAAGGAAGCAGTTTCCTCTTTTTTATTTTTCATTCAGTTTAGAGAGACTAACTCTTGGCTTTTCGATCTGCTCACTTAGATCATTGCTCGACGGATCTTCAACTCGATTAGACAGTCAACGCAATCTGCAAAACTTTATGGCGTAAGCTGAATCAAGACGAAAGTAGGGCCTTTGGTCAATTTCGTGCAGTCCGATTGCTGAACGTAGCCTGAATCGGTTATAGAAAACTTCGAAGCATTAGAAGATGTCGCGTTTTGCTTCCAAATGGTTACCCTTGAATTTGGGCAAAGCGAACTCCCATGTCAAAAGCTTTTTGACAATCCTTTGGAAATTCTTCTTTTCTCATCCTGGCCTTCGCTTTAACGTCGACTCCCATTGATACGTACTTAGAATAGTCAGCCCACAGGATAGTATCATAAACAATCAGTGATTCAGACTGCCCGAACTTCCTTGCCGTTATCATTTCATTAAGCCTAAAAATCAGATCCCAACCTATTTGTTTCACCACATCTTCCTTCTGGTTCATCGTGTAAATCAAACCCGTCTTGATAAGCGTTGAGTGATTTGTGTCGTAGGGCAAAGCTGGGAATAACAACCGTTCCATAAAAGACCGCATTTCGCCCGTAACGTCTGCAAAGTAGATAGGAGAACCGAGGACAAGAGCGTCAACTTCCTCAACTTTCCGCAGCACCGGTGTCAATCCGTCATTTACGGCGCACCTGCCGTAACTCTTTCCATTTATTTCCTTGCAGGCACCACAGCTTATACATCCTTTAAAATCGAGATCGTATAGGTGAACGAGTTCAGTCTCTGCTCCCTGTGAAGCGGCTCCTTCGAGTGCATAATTCAACAGGGTCGCCGTGTTGCATTTGGTTCGTGGACTTCCGTTTACCGCTAAAACTTTCATATATGGTGGTCTTGTTAGAGCGACTTAACCGTTTGTGACGCTACGCGTTTTTAATGACTATGCACTGCTAATGCGACGCAGTTACGCCATCAGTGAGCCAAAAAATGGCTACATGAAGTATTCGAAGGATGTGCGTTTTCAACTCCACTCGTAGAACATGTCGGTGTGAGCCTTAGCGTCGCCCGCGGCTTCTGACGCAGATAGTACTGTTGAGCCACGCAAGCTTCTCAGACATTGTCATGAAGGTGACGGTGCCCGTCAACTTCACTCCTGTGCCAGAAGTTTTGCCCGCATAGCAGAGTTTCCAGACCACAGAATCGCCGTCAGTCATAGTCATGACCCCTTGCGCGGTGCCCGTTGTTATGCCGCTGGGCCGCACGAGATTGCGCATAGTTGCCATATTGGTCGCCTTGACGCCTTCGGCCTTTCCAAAGCCGGTAATCTCGCCAGTTACGCTATACTCAGTTTCAACGCCTTCCGGTCCTACGGATTTTATGGCAAATCCCGCCGGAGTAATTTTTTCCTCAAATAGCTTCTCTCCTATGGCCAAAATCTTCACCTGTTTCGCTGATTGTGATTGTGCTTTGGGTATTTATCGGCTAGCCTCGGCGCGAGCGAAAAAGGCAGATTGACGTACGCGGAGGTGAGCATTCTCGATATCCCCTGCCTGAGCACGTTTTGATGTTTTATATGCAATATTGGAGGGATATCAAACTCTCGCAGTGCCCCGTCTCGTCCTCTGAACTTGTTTTTTGCACGCCCATGCCATAACGTATGATCGGTTTTTTCTGACGCCAGCAATTTTTTGTGTGCGACCCGGCTCAGAACAGAGGCTATTAAAACAAACAGCATCAGACACATTTGCATGAAAACATTGATCGTGTATGCTTCAGTCCATCACCAGAACACGGAAAAGGTTGCGAAGGTGATGGCGGAAGAGCTGGGGGCAGATCTTGTGCCTGCGGCGAAGGCGCACCCAGATACTGTGATGACGTATGACCTGATCGGATTCGGATCGGGAATCTATTACTTAAAGTTCCACAAGACCCTTCTCCAGTTCATAGCGGGGCTCTCGACCGTCGCGGGGAAACAGGCGTTTGTCTTCTCTACAAGTGGTGGCGGCGGGACTGAGGGGCACGCTGCTGTCAAAGAGCAGCTAGTGAATCGAGGATTTGCAATCGTGGGCAACTTCGCCTGTAAGGGATGGGATACGTGGGGGCCTTTCAAGCTCGTTGGCGGGACTAACAAGGGACAACCAAATGAGGAGGATCTGAAGGCGGCACGTATGTTTGCACGTGGTTTGAAGGAAAAATATGCGTAACCGGCTTTAGAAGGCCAACAAGTAGGAACGCCTCAGAAACAAATTGCACGATTCTTAGCCGGTTTAATGCTGTGATGTTGTTGTAGCGTGAAGAACGGTCTGCCAGAGCCAAAATACCCAAAATAAAGGGAGGAAAATGGTCAGTTTATGCGGATAACGGTCGGTTCGTCGCCTCAGGCTGTTCTTTTGCCGTTAATACTTGTCATTTGACCCTCCGTTCGTTAATAAAGAAAAGGAGCCGGTAGCTCCTCTTTTAGCCTGTCACAGGGTAGCGTGCGCTGGTTGCTAACGTTGAGCCAACGTTCGGCCACTGTGCTGGTGTTAAGTAGGTTGCAGCGCCTGCTACCATAGACGAGCACGATGACCTGAGATCCCTAATTTTAGAAATAAAACAAAAAAATGACAGGATAATGCAACTATTGATCGTAGTGATCGTGATACTAGTAATCCTGTTAATTTTTGTCTCCGTTCCATAAATTCGAGAACGTCATCGCGAAAAAAGTTTGGTTTAGGGCTAAGAGTGAGCTGCCAGCTATCGAAAGACAATAATCAAGGTGTCGCTACATGTGACGCCAAACACTGATATACACCAAGTCAAAATTGCGGGTCTAATCAGTTCTTTCTTATTTTTTTACCCAAACGTGGGTGATTTCCCCAAATACCAATTTGCGATAATCGTTTGCTTCTTTGTAAGCTTCGTTTATCCAGTCTTTAGCTTCTTGTGAGTAAAAATCATTGGGATTGGCGGTAGTAATTTCCGTTAACTTACATTCAATAATTAGTCTGGCTTCTTTGAAAGACATATCTCCGGAAGGAGTTTGAACACTTGTCAATTCAACTTCTTTCATTTTCTCACTATCTCTTCCTGATTTACTTCCCAAAAAGAGTATTTGTTCCTTATATTCATTCGGGAAGTAAGACAGTGTATATGTTTGCTCTTTTTGAATTATTTCAAGCGTATAACGGTCTGCTCGAAGAATACACCAAGTGGTGGGTTTCTTGAAAAGAATCCCCAAACCACCCAGACTGGATGTCATGGAATTATAATGATCTTCCTTGCCCGCAGTAATAACTAAATTTTTTCCTACCAACGCAAATACATTATCGCCTATCTCTTCCGGAGAAATTTTTTTAAATAATTGATCAAAATTCATCTCTTTGACATTTACATGATCTGTTTTTTTCATAACATGCGGTTTTAATTATCAAATGATTTACCTTACGTTTGTATAGGTATCAGCGCTCAACTGAAGCTTTGAATTTCCCTAATCCCGCTTGAAATGACTCTCAAGGTCGCCGTTTTTGCTATCGATATCTTTTTTCAGAGACTCTCCAGCGTATTTAAAAGCGTCATACATTGTGATAAGCTCACGATACAGTGCATCTCTCGAACGACGCCGATCATCCGGTCCTTAAGGAAGTCTCCGACTCTGGTCAAAACAACGCCGATAAATATCGCCTGTCAAGCTATTGACATCAAATAGCTATATATCATCTAGTGACATATCGGCAGCCTTTTCAAAGATTTGATTTAAATAAGGTTTTGCAGCTCATGTTGCGACACATTGAACATTATCTTTCGATAGCTGGCAGCTCGTACAAGTTTCAGATTGAACGAAAGCACCTGGGGAACTACTCTCTAAACCCCTTCAAACGCGAAGGTGAAGCGTAGTGAAAGCAATCCACGATACAAAACGCTGCAGGATACCCAGACCTAAGCCCAAAGAAAGAAAATTTAAGAGATTTGTGTATTCAAGATTATAACTGAATTATCGTGTGAACAAGGCAGCAATTCCACCTAAGAACAATATGATAACTGCGAGCCAAGCTATCCAAAGTACTATCCCTGGCAGTATCAGTAAAACGATTGCGAGTATGGCAGCAAGTAACATCATCCCAGTGCCACTCAGTAGTCCTCTTTCAGCCATGATTTTCACCTCTATTGAATACGTTTAATCGTTATATTTATTTTTTCCTTTATTGAGTGGAAAACACTGGAGTTAAGAGTTTCTTGAGGCACAAAAAAGAAAGAATGGAGTAACGCCGCAATTCTGACTTTTTTGCTTTGCTGGCTGACTGGGTGCTGTGTGCAAGCGGTCGAGTCGCGAGTCCGCAAGAGTGTTGAGTCCCTTCTAACAGGCTTTGCCAAGAGGGTGAAATAGCCAAAGGGATGTATATAGCCATTTCTGGTTTGCAATTAGATCTAAATTCTAGTCATTGGTGCGGCTGTCGTAATTTTTGGCGCAAGCCAAGTAGAGCCCAGGACTCGGATAATCACACGCTAACCGCACATCCGCCCAGTACTTCATATACACGTCATGCACGTGCTCCGGTAGCGGGCAGTGGGCAAAGAAGAAATAAAAGGATTCCCACAAGCAATAAGGAGGACAAATCATGAAAAAATCCATAGGAGCTCAGTCCTTAGTCTTTCCTACTCCGGTATTTGTGGTGGGAACATATGATCTAGAAGAGAAACCGAATGTGATGACCGCGGCATGGGGGGGAATTTGCTGTTCTGTGCCACCGTGCGTCGCTGTTTCTATAAGAGAAGAGACATATTCGTACAGAAACATTTTAGACCGAAAAGCCTTCACCATAAGCGTTCCATCAGAAAAATACGTCAAAGAAGCTGACTACTTTGGCATGGTATCGGGAAAAAACGTGGACAAGTTTTCTGCCACTGGACTGACACCAGTAAAAAGCGAAGTGGTGGATGCACCTTATGTCAATGAATTCCCATTTGTTTTAGAGTGTCAATTGCTCCAAAGCGTTGAAATCGGGGGGCACACCCAGCTCATTGGTGAAATTAAAGACACAAAAGTGGATGAAGACATAATTAAAAATGACGATCCCCTCATACAAAAAATAACGCCCCTTATATTTGCTCTGGATAACATGTCCTACTATGGAGTTGGAAAATACGTGGCGAAAGCCTTCTCCATTGGAAAGGAAATTAAGAAAAAAGTTGATGAGTAATCTATCCCCTCAGACGGCTGAATGATCTACCTGTCGTCTACCGCGAGGCTTACATTCTTCCAGCTCTTGATGTAAGTAGAGTAGACGTTTTATGGTAATGGGTGCTGGTAATTGCTGTCGTTGTTTTCGTTATTGCTGCACTTATTATTTTTTGCCGCCCCATTCATCTCTTATTGCTTTGGTGTGCATAGTGTTCACTAGGTAATCCCACGCTTCTTTATCGTCGAGGACTACTTCCTGCTTCATAGTCATTATTAGCTCAACAACTTTCATATACGCAACAGCCTGACCATTAGCATATGAAGCAGCGGTTCCAACAGACTTTATTTCTTCTTTCTGCGCTTGTTCAATTCCTTCCTTGCAAAGTTCTAACACGTGTTTAAGAACATCTTTATCTGTATCAGCCATTTTTTGTCACCATTTGCTCCGCGCTTTTAGGCCGCTCTATTTCCTCGATCAACATGCACTTGCACGAAATTAATGCCTATCCTGGCACTTATTTATTGTAATAACTATCTAAACTAATCGGTTTTGCTTTGCATATACACGTCATATACGTGCTCAGGGGCGGCCTCGGACTCTTGTAAAACCGCCAATCCACTGACTTCCCGATCATATTTCGAGGACAAAAGACGGTGACCCAGCATTTCATATAGACCTCATAAACGTTTTTAAGGCGAGGATGTTTGTAGTGCTTCCAATCGATCCCACTCACGCCACGCGTTATTATATAGGCTCTATTTGACCGATTCCACTGGCTGTCGCTGAATTGTTCAAAAAAGAAAAAAAGAAGAAGGACTGTGAAGCCCTTCACGGCCCCTGCAATGCTTGCAGCTCTTGTATCAGATTCTGCACCTGCGGATAGAGCTGAGCCTGCGCGGCGCACGTCCGCACCCAATCATTGTTGTCCGGTTTTCCTGTTGCGGCATATCCGTCCGTTCGTGCTAACAAAGCCCAGGACCTGCTCGATGTGGCCGGTATTCGCCATCCACATCATCGCCGATGCGGTGTTGGTGTTGGGTGCGATGTATTCCATCTGGCCAGCCCTTTGGACCTTGTGAGGCGATCAGAAGATGGGGCTGTGGCGGAGCATGTCCATGTCGGTGACGTAGGGCCGAAGAGGGAGCATCTCTTCGCTCTAAATGCAATTCATCAAACTGTTTATTAGAAATCCACCTATGTACTTGAGATTGAAGAGGCATCACTTATCCAATAGGTTGATGATGTCTCCTTCTATCTCAACGGGTTTTGTTGTTGGCGAATACCGCTTAAAAGGCACACCTTCTTTGGAAACCAAGAATTTTGTAAAATTCCACTTTATGTTGCTTCCAAGAATACCTCCGGGTAACTCTTTTTTCAGATAAACAAAGAGAGGATGGGTATCTTTACCGTTAACGTTTATTTTCTCGGAAATGAGGAATGTTACGCCAAAATTTATCAGGCAAGCTTTGACCATGGTCTCATTTGTCTCTGGCTCCTGTTTAAACTGGTTAGAGGGAAAGCCAATCACCACAAGTCCCTTGTCTTTGTAAGTCTGGTGAAGTTCTTCGAGTTCTTTAAACTGACCCGCCAGACCGCATTTGGTCGCTGTGTTAACAATGAGAACAACCTTTCCGCGAAATTCGGACATACTAACAGTTGATCCGAACGAATCACGAAACGTGATGTCATAAAATGTCATATTTTTACAACCTTCTGGTAGCGACAAAAGCAATTACCGTTACTCGCCAATACTAGCTTTTCGATAGCTGGCAGCCCCTTATCTAAGCCCTCAATCATATTCTTCTCCCGATGATGTCATCGAATTTATGGTACGAAGATCAAAATTAACAGGATTACCAGTATTACGATCACTACGATCAATAGTTGCATTATCTTGTCATTTTTTTGTTTTATTTCTAAAATTAGGGATCTCAGGTCATCGTGCTCGTCCATGGTAGCGGGCGCCGCAACAACTGGGCTTTGGGCTGGTTGCGGCGCGGCGGTTAGCGGTGCGCCACAACTTTCGCAAAACTTCGCACCAGGGGTTGCAGGAGTGCCACATTGCGCGCATTTTTCTTCGTTCACGCGTTTTCACTTTCTTTGCATTTGTTACGCCATTAGGAGAGCTATTCCTGTAAATAATTTTTTAGGTATGCTCTCGCACCTCGATTACTTGTGACATGCCCCCTGTGATAATAATTGTTTCAGACTTGCAGCAAACATTCGCTCTATATGGCTTGGTTGGATGGAACCGGCAAGGGGGGACATATAGGGGGTTTCTTTTTCAAAATCATATAGAAACCCCGCGTACGGCTCTAGCGTCGAGCAAAATGGCGCAACCGATTTGCAACGCATAATTTCATGCGGCTTATCAGCCTATCCAACGTACAGGAAGCACTAAAAAGGGAATTTAGGGAGACTAACGGGTTATTCCTCACTTCTGAATACCGCGATTGCTCCCTTAGTAAGCCCACACCTTCGACAGGTTCGGCACGATACGCATTAATCTTTCTTAGGGCTATACACAGAGCGACCTTTGTTCTGTCCAGAGCTTCTGTTCTACAGGGTCGAAGCCTGTGTTAGGCTCTGATTGCTGTGTCGAATTGGTTCGTCAGAGCGTTCAGAAATAATCGGAGCTCGCCTGCCACGTACGTGGAATTTTGCAAATAGTCTAAAAAAACATAATATAAATTAACACGACTTATTCTGATACACAAAAAATGAAAGACGATACATTAAATCTTGGTAAAATGCAAGAGGTACAATGCAAGAAAAAGACCTATACTCTATCATATTCCAACGGAAGTCCATTAGAAAGTACGATTTAGACCCCCTCGATGAAGATATATTAAAGGAGATCAAAGATCATTTCCAAACTTTAGAACCGCTGCATAAGGACATTAAAATTGAATTTAAGATTTTATCTCCCAATGCTGTTATAAGAAGAGCGATGAGAAAAGCACCGCACTATATAGCTGTTTTTTCAGAGGTAAAAGAGGGATATCTAAGCAATGTAGGGTTCATGCTACAGCAGATGGATCTATTTTCTTCTGCTAATGGATTGGGTAGTTGCTGGCAGGGGATCCCTATTCTCAAAAAAGAATGTTTGGCAAGTTCACGTCTGAAATTTATCATATTAATGCCCTTTGGAAAGCCCCTGGAGATATTACACCGAACCAAAACTTCCCAATTCAAAAGAAAATCACTCCGGGAAATAAGTGACATTAAAGGTGCAGATGATTTACTGGAAACAGCTCGTCTTGCTCCTTCTGCACGTAATGCACAGGAGTGGTTTTTTACAGGTAATGAACATCTAATTCACGCATATTACCGTAAACCAAGCTTCATCTCGGGATTTTTAATCAAAAAATATCCCCCCATGGACGTGGGAATTAGTCTTTATCACTTGAAATTGGGTGCAGAACATTTTGGCAAGGAAACCGAATTTATATTTGATAACCCGGAGGATAATAACCTCAATGATTATGAGTATGTTGCTAGTTTGCGCTTAACATAGTCAAATTCCGATGCGTCACACACGTGCTCCGGCAGCGGGGTGTTTGCGCACGGTTACCATTTCATTTGCATTTTTGGCGTATTATTTCGTAATTCGCCTTTGTACCAAGTGGCGCAGGGTGAACATGTAATCGCCGGCACTAAGCGGGTCAAGTACCCGGAAGATAACGCCGGCTGTGTGGAGGTGACTGTGACCGCGGAGAACCAGAAGAAGATCGACGCTCTGCTGCAGAAGTATCCTGCTACCGGGCCCCGCTACGGCGCCAATGAGAACAAGTTCGTAAAGAAATGATCTGATGATGAACAATGCTGGGGACTGCCCGGCAACAAACCAAACGCGGAAAGGACTGAACAAATGAATTCCCAAAATGCAAAAAGCCTTGTGGCTTATTTTTCCCGTGGGGGCGAGAACTATGTCAGCGGCGCGATCACCGATCTGCCGGTGGGCAACACGGAAGTGGTTGCAAGGATGATCCAAAAAGCAACGGGCAGCGACAGTTTCCGGATCGAAGCAGTGAATCCCTACCCCAAAGAGTACCATCAGACCACCGATGTTGCGCAAAAGGAACAGCGGGCCAATGCCCGGCCGGAGCTTACCGCCCACGTGGAGAACATGGACGCCTACGACGTGATTTTCCTGGGCTATCCCAACTGGTACGGCACGATGCCCATGCCGGTGTTTACGTTCCTAGAAGGATATGATTTCGCCGGAAAAACCATTATCCCGTTCTGCACCCACGAGGGCAGCGGTATGGGCCGCAGCGAAAAAGACATTGCCAGAATCTGCCCACAGGCAAGGTTTTTGGAGAGCCTGGCTGTCCATGGCGCCTATGCGGGTTCCGCGCAGGGCGATGTAGAAAACTGGCTGCGGAAAATCGGTATGGCAAAATAAATTTATCCGGAGAAAGTTGCAACTTTATTCCCTGAGCTATTGGAGCCCCGATTACCAAAAGAAGACGAAAAAACAGTTGGCTCGGCATTGGATTCTTGTAGAACGCCACTCGACTCCGGAGACGCCATGCGTGAAAATAAGCGCGACTTGATCGCTCCTCTTGAATAACCTCGCGCGCTCCGGAGCAGTTTCTCTGGTCAGTCGAGAGGCTGCAGAAATGAGAGAATTTGTTTATAAGGTTGAGTACCACTTCAGTCGACAACCCATGTCAAAGATCAAAGAATTGGTATCAGATCACAGCACTACCCTCATTGAGATAATTAATGATGCCGCGAGTGCCTACAAAGGCGTCATTCCCGATGACCGATGGAAAGAGCCGTATATGTCAGCAAACGAACTCTCTGATGAAATACGAGCTGGTGTTCGATTCTACGGATGGTTTAAAAACAGTTTTTTGCTAGGTATCGATGGGATTCAAAACGTTGGCAGCATCGATCTGATTAGACCACTGCTACGTGTGTACTGCCTACCAGAGACGCGGCATAGGCAGCGCCCTGCTACAACACCTGCTGAGTCTCGCGCAGACTTCCGCGATTTTGGTTGGCACGTGGGAAGACGCACGGCGGGCAGCACAGTTTTATCAGCAATACGGATTCACGTTGGTTTCGCGGGAGGAGAAAGACGTGCCCCTGCAAGAGTACTGGAACAATCCTGGCGGCAAATCGAGACATCGGGTGTACTTAAGAAAAGACTTGTAGATGGCGTGAACGCCACGAGCTTGAGCATCTAAGAAGGTCTCCAAACGCAACCTTTCACGTCTTGTAAATGAAAATCTTGTTTTGGCGTCTGACGAGCTTCATATTTTCTATTGGGTGCCAATAGCTTACGATCCTTGTTTCGCTTCGTGTTTCAGCCTTTATTTTCATCGCGATGCTGTTGTTTATCCTTCCTGGGTATTGGAATATGAATATTACATCAGCGTCAGAAATGTCTTGCTTGAAAAGGTTTCCTAGAATGACTTGTGCTTTTCTTGCTCTGAGCTTGGCTATAAGCCATCGAATAGGCTCTATCTCAACTCCCTTCACATGATCGCATAACTTTGAGGCTTCTATAAGGGCTTCCCCTGTTCCACATCCAAGGTCGTAGAATACTTCATCTTTCTCAAGGTCTGCCAGTGTAAGGGCCTCAGCTGCAATCTCCCTCGGAGTACGACCATATGCTGCGCCTCCTGCCAGCATAGGATAGACAGGAGAAGCTAGGAGGTATGCTACTGCCAGAACAATTATGCCTATTATTACATCCAAACTCATTTCATCCGCAACAGCGTTAGATTGTTAAGTCGACATTTCCCCAGTACTTCTTGTAGATGTCGTAAGCGTGCTCAGGCGGCTGGGCTTGAAGTCATGAAAAGAGCTTGCAGCAGCCCAGTAAAAAAGCGGTAGCTCCTGCCAAGGTGTAGGTTGCTTAATTTATAATCGAAGCGTTAAGGAGAGGCTCCGTTTCTGTATACGCCTTTTTTCGCCCTTAAATAACTTTTTTGAATCACGATTGTATTGCCTCTTAGCAACACGGGGTAGAGGCTGAAGTGCTTCGCACATTTGTCAACGTTTGCGTCAAAGTCTGGCTCATAGGAAAGACCGGTATCCACTTTGGCGAGCTTCTTAAATCGTGCATGCTTCATCATCATGAAGTCCTCGCTCAGATCCTGCCATTGAGCAGCAACCATGGGCGTCAAAAACAGCATGATGTTGTTGTTGAGCACGTTTGCATATACTTGGTTCCCACCAAGTGCAAGAGCGATGCAGTCATCAACCGTTGCCCCATTGTCGTCAGCGAGGAAGAAAAGTTGACTTGTACTGCCGTCGAAATCGTGCTCAAGAGTCCTAAGCGCATCACAAATCCCATAGAGCACAAAGATCCCGTCTGAAAAGTCTGACACGCGCTCGATCTGGTGGTATACCTCTTGCTCAAGGAGCTTGCTATCGACATGAAGCCTCAACGGAAGAACGTGGACAACGACAGCAAGATCGTCTACGCTTCGACGGCGAAGCATCTGCTGAAGAACGCCATGTCTTTTTGTCAAATGTCCGCCAGAATGCGCCCCCTGTCTATGCTTCTTAACGAGATTAAAGGCCCCTTCAAAATCCTTAATGAGAAATGGGCGGTTCTGTGATCGTAGCTTTCGTGCTAGCTCCTGCTGTTCTGTGTTGTCAACGATAATAAGCTGCTTGACGTCGTCGTCATCGGCAAGAATGGAGGTGAGCTCATCTTCGAGCATTCTGCATGAAATGATACTTAAGATGGGAATGTGGCGTCACCTTGTGAACCCTACTTTTTTCCAATACTACATATAAACATCATAAACCTGCTCAGGCAGTGGATGCCGACAGTTGCTCCATTCGACTCCGCGCACGCCGTGAGTCAGTATATAGGGTCGATGCCGCTGAAGCATTTAGACTCCTGTCACGTGCTTTGTCAAATCTGCCCTACAAGTCCTTCTAAGACTTGAGTCTCAAGCATATTTAGGGCGAACGCTGCTAAGTGATGAGGTTAGGCTTTTTTCACATAATGCGGGCGTCGTAAATAACGAGTAACACTTCAGCCGCATCAGACCACTAACCATGGCCTCGAAAATCGCGGAGCTCGTGACGGCCATAATCACTTCTCTCATTGATGAAAAGTATCCTAAAACGTTCTCTTGTATGTGGCCGATTATATTGGTTAACGTCCCATGTTTCGAGCTTAATTGCTGTCGCATCATCAATAATAATGGACTGATAATAAACCCCTCAATTACGTTGTCGGACTCTGATAGTGGGTAAATACGGCGTCTGAGTTTAAGTAAACGTTCAGATACACAAGGTATAAACAAGAGGTTAAATCGCTGTAAGGAGATGCATGGTTGTGAAAGTATTAGCAATAAACGGAAGTCCACGAGCCAAATGCAACACCGCAACCCTATTAAATAATGCGCTTGAAGGAGCAGCTTCACAGGGAGCAGAGACTGAACTCGTTCATCTGTATAAACTCGATTTTAAAGGCTGCATTAGCTGTTTTGCCTGCAAATTGAAAAATGGCGAGAGCTATGGCAGGTGTGCCGTAAACGATGATTTGACACAGATTCTCAAAAAAGCGGAGGAGGCTGATGCCATTATCTTGGGTTCTCCTATCTACCTGGGAACAGCTACCGGCGAGATGAGATCCTTTATGGAACGGCTGATATTTCCGTACTTGGTGTATGACGCGAACCATTCAACGCTTTTTACGAAGAGGATCAAGACGGGTTTAATTTACACTATGGGTGCGAAAGAAGACCAGATGAAACTAATGGGCTATGGCCAGTCTCTCAATATTGTTGAAATGGTAATGAAGAGGATCTTCGGCGAATCAGAATCGCTGTTTGTTACCGACACCTATCAATTTGATGATTATTCTAAATATGACTCATCAGCATTTGACGTCGAAGAAAAAGCAAAGAGACGAAGAGAAGAATTTCCAAAAGATTGTCAAAAAGCTTTTGCCATGGGGGTTCGCTTTGCCCAAATTCAAGGGCAGCCATTTGGAAGCAAAACGTGACATCTTCCAATATCGAGGTTTTCTATAACTGTTTCAGGCTGATTCAGCAATCGGATATGAAACACCGGAAAACAACGAGCACCAGAGAAACGTTGCTTAAGCTGGTGTCCAATAAACCCCGGCAAGTTCACGCAACGGCTAACGCCCTCTGATCCGATCCCAAAATGACTTCTTGGGCGCCGCCTCGGTCAATAGCTTTTGAGTCAAAAGATTATTGATCTTGGAATATTGCAGCCGAAAATAATCGACCTCGTGGTCTAAGAAGGCGAGACAACGGCCGGTGAACGTTACTGCAGGTAGCCTCCTGGCCTTGGGGTAATGATTGCATCTGTCGCTATGAAGCTATAGGTAGCCTCTTCCAAAGGCCGTCTGAAGAATGACCCTGGGAAGTCTTGAGTCAAGAATGCCTTCTCTATCGTTATTTCATAGAGTCTCTCTGATTCCACATGTTTAAACTTCCCTTTGATGGTGACTGTAGGTAGCGAAAGGGTATACAAGGCCGTCAATTTAAATGTACTAGTCAAAAAGAGATACCGTTCTCCATCACTGTCTGGATTTGCATTCGCGACGTATCCTGTCGGTCTTAAAGCCGTATCCGGAAGCACTACCTTGAATTGCCCGTCGATTAATACATTTTTGAGCTCGATTTTTTTCTCTGGCTCACTGTACTGCAGCTCAAAAGACTTAATCAACATAAAAGAAGCGCTATCTAACTTAGGCATACCATCAAGTGCAGGGTTCGCATAAACTACCTCCAGTGTCTCATCCCCATCATTAACCAACTCATAACGATCTTCCACAACATACGATCCGCTCTTTGGATAGTATCCTGTTATGGATTCTTCTGATTCTTCATCCCACATGCTTTCAATATCTCCTTATCCCAAATGTGAAGATTTTTTCACTCTACGCTCGGAACTGATACGCTTGTAGGTGTCTCCATCTCCGCGCTTAAAACTGGAAAAGCAGATAAAAGAGAACCCTCAAACGGCATAAAGGCCGCGCATCCAAAAAAAGCAAATAGATCAATCTTCGTTCAACTGAGCTTAAGCCTGATTAAAGGGCGTTTGACATCTTCAAAGAGGTACCTAGGGTGCCCCTCTTGACCGGTGAATCCCACGCTCTTAATCGTTATATCCTCAGAGTTACTCATTCGATACTAAAATGCAGACTAGACCTCTCGCAATTATATGGCTCATTATAAGGGGGTATATACATTTCTAGCGGCCAAATAAGCGGATCGGAGCTGCACTCATCATACAAGCGTGCTCCAATTTTGCAACGTCTATATATGCGGTAAAAATCTTCGCGGGTTCAAGAGCCTTTTTATCAACCTTAAGCGGCGGAGGTGGTTTAGGTGGTAGCATCTAACTCTCGGCAAAAAATGACTCCAGAGCTGACTAACGGCTTTCCGTCGAAACGGTTTATAGAAACAGCTCACGCAGATTGATTTTAAATTCGCCCAGTTTTCCGCCGTAGTTACCGGCGGAAATTCTGGCCACACCATCGATGTCCAAGGTGGCTTCAATTCCTCTTTTCATCGCTTCTCTAACTGTGTCAAGCGAGGTTCCGTTAATCACTATCTCGGGGATATATCGAACGCCCTCTGGAACCTTGGAGGCCTTTCCCAATCTGTGCTTAAGCGAAGGACAGAAGGATTCATTTGTGGTTGGACCTACCAACGGAAAATGGGTTTCAGGCTTTGAACCTGCGGAACACATATCGAAAGGGGTCACCACACCCGTTACGCGGTGGATGGCATGTAGGGCCTTCTCTTCGGCTTCTCTTAAGGCTTCTTTTGTTTTACACATGACCCAGAAATTCGCGCCCATCACCCCGCGAGCGTACCCTAGACGCCTTTCAATAATGAAATCTGGGACCATAAGTGGCACAACAACAACGCTTCTACTAAAGCGTTTTTCCACCCATTCGTATCCGTCACCACAATGTCCAATCCGCTCCATCATGTCCATTTTGCCCTCTGCGTCCGTTAGCGCATTGAAGACCGCGGTGAAGGGTTTAACAAGTATATCTTGGCGAATCCTGAAAGAAAGTTCAGCCTCAAACTTCTTTAAGGAAGCACTGAAGGGTTTCTTCTCGTCTAAACCCGTCCAGAACTGTAGGACAGCGCCCTCGCGCTTGTCCGGAGTCGAATTTTCGTCAAGCCACTTCTCAACGCCGCCTTCTACTCTGCCGATCACAACTGAAGGTGTTGCCGTTGAGTCTTCAGCTGCACTGCGCAAAGTTGCCTCGTCGTCGGCTGTGATTATCACTCGGCAAAAAATACCTGCAAATGCCTCGGCATAAGTGTCTTCAATTTCAACTTTGAACGCCATTTATCATCCGAGCCTCCCGACGGACTCTCCACTGAGCTTTTGCCTGAATTCACTGTTTTCTTTCACTAGTGATTGCTTATTCTCAGCGGTGACTATTTGAATCTTGGGTAACTCGAGAGGATGCAATTGGAAGATTCGAAAAAGCAGAGCATGACTCGTCGCGCTAAGCGCAAGAGACACGCAACCTTAATGAACGCCAACCGCCAGGTCTATTGATTTGCACGTGTGCAGGAAGCATGAGCGATAATTGCTGTAGTCAAGCAGGTTTCGAGGCCGTGCACGTTTGGCTAATGAGCTGCAACTGTTCATAGAGCACAACGCACATCCTTCCAGTGTCTCTTATAAGCATCTTACAGGTGCTCGGGCACTGTATGGCGATACTCGCTCCACTTTACACTTCTTGCGGTGTGACTGAGAACGTACGCTTGACTCGGCTTGCGGCCATAGTCCATGCTTACAGCAGAGCTAAAGCAAAAAAAAGGAAGCCAGGTCATCCCTGGCTTAAATCGAATTCGATTTTAGCTTTTGCGACTGCCCTGATTAATGACTGACCTTATAAGGTCGCTCGTAAATCGATGATCGTTTACGGA
>Ga0187852_1002198_pt1 | contig 16432 bp, 8 predicted proteins | sample June2016WEW_6_40_FD_134511 | JGI IMG/M metagenome (GOLD analysis project Ga0187852, IMG submission 134511) | Peatland microbial communities from SPRUCE experiment site at the Marcell Experimental Forest, Minnesota, USA - June2016WEW_6_40 | ecosystem: Environmental > Terrestrial > Soil > Wetlands...
GCGTCCCCACAAAGCGAGGCGTAAAGGGCTCCGCCGTTTTCGACGTACCTGCGTGCCCTTTCCCAGAAATCAGTGTGCACGTGAACCAGGAAATTGTCCGTGCTGGTCAAAGGCGAAGGCAGCAACAACAAGGGTCGCGATTGCCAGTCCGAATACTCACGAGGAAAATCCGCCTTCAAGCCTGCCTGTCGCGCCAGGATGAACGCCGAGAGCCAACTCCCCGTCAACCAATCGTTCTCCTCCGACAAATCGGGCAGCTTCTGCCCGGCCACCGCGCCTCCTTCGTCGGTTGAGGTATAGGGAACAATCGCAGGCCCCGCGAGCCCGAAGTGGGACTGGTCACCGTAGGGTTTCGACCACTCATCAGGAACGATAATGCCTGCTTCGGAGGAAGCCGGTTCGACGCCGTCAAGGTCCAGCCTGCCTACGGTTTTTTCGAACTCGTCAAACATAGTTGCTGTGGCGCGCTCTTTCCCCTCCCAGGTGGTCAATCCGAATTGGGTTTCGTGCGGAGAGCGCAGATAAGGGACGAGGTGATACTGCCGGGGAGCGGCGTCGGTATAGCACCAGATCAGGAACCCGTTCGCGCCGGCCCCCAGCGCGGAGTAGAGATTTGCCCGGAGGTACGCGGAGATCTGCTCGGGTTCATACTGCGCCGAAGACGCTCCAATCTCTTGCACCATGACCGGATGCCCAGCGCTTGCGGAAAGAGCCGTCTCGAGCGCCGCGGCATACGTTCCTCGCACGGAAAGCATGGGATCGGGAAAAAGCTTCTGCGAATAGATGGAGTAAGGGTGCACACTGAAAAAGTCTACGTCGTCGCGGAGGTTGTCAGGACGGAAGGGGCCGCGTCCCACGTCCTCCATGCTGGTTCCCACGACGAGAGGATGCAAAGAATCGTAACGGCGGATGGCCCCCCGCAGTAGGCGCGTCCAGTTAATGGCCATGGAATCGGTCGTCTGATCGGAAATCCAGAAGGGTGGTTCATCGGTCAGATCCCAGGCCAGAATAGCGGTTTCCTTGCCATAGCGGCGAGCAAATTCGGCTGCGAAGTCGGTCTCCAAGCGCAGCATGTACGGATCGGACTGGGGATTACGACCCTGACGATAAGGCACGTCCCAAAAAGCCTCGCCCACTTCGCCGCCGATCAAGAGCATGGGATGGAGGTAAATGTGATAGCGATGGGCCAAGGAAACAAGGAAATCAAGACGCTTGAATGCCTCCGGGTTAAAATCGCCCGGCCGCGGCTCGAACCATCCCCAGACCATATCGAGACGAATGGTGTTGAAGCCCAATTCGTGCATGCGCGCGAAATCCGCCTCCACCGACTTCGGATCCCAGTCATAAGGCCATTCCATGGCAGCTTGGGCGGGAACCCAGTTGGCGCCGACCGGAATGAAGCGGCGTCCCTCGCGCGAGAAGTAGTTGCCATCGAGCTGAACGGCGGGCAGAGAAGCTTCCTTCAACTCCTGCTGCAAAACCGGGTCCATCGTTGTGTTCTGCGCTCCCCGCGCTATGCCTGTGATTGGCGCCGTCGAGGCCAGACACAAAAACACCAATCCGCACCAGCGCCACAAGACGCGATGAGGGACTCGGCAGACGTGGGTTGTCCGAAACATGCGTAACAAGTCTCCTCGGGCCATTTTGTTGCGCAGAAATGGTACTCTTTTTCGCTTCGATACGCACCTTTTCTCCACCGAGAGGACCTCGTTTTGATTCTGTGCAACTTGCTCGCTATGCCGCACGAAGTAGTGGTAAAGTTTGAAGCTGCGGCGTCGGCCCGCCGGTGCGAAATCGCTAAGGGGCGGCGCGAAGCCGCGTCAACAATCATGGAACGGCGGCTGGGAGCCGCCCATACGTCAAGGAGGATTCATATGAATCGTCGAGAATTCATGGGGACCGGCGCAGGGGTTGCGGCGCTGGGGTCGGCGGTGAAGACCACACTTCTCTCGCCGCGCCCGCTCGGGGCCGCGGCGCGCGCCGTTCCGGCCAGCGACCGCGTCCGCTTCGCATCCATCGGAACCGGGGTGGAAGGTTGCACCATCCTGCAGGCGGCGCTGAACTGCCCCGCCACGGAGATTGTCGCGGCCTGCGATCTTTATGACGGCCGTCTGACCGCCGCCAAGGAATATGCCAAGAAAGAGATCTTCACCACCAAGGACTATCGCGCCATCCTGGACCGCAACGATGTGGATGCCGTGCTGGTGGCCACGCCCGACCATTGGCATGCCAGGATAGTGAAAGACGCCTGCGCGGCGGGCAAAGACGTTTATTGCGAAAAACCGATGTCTCACACGGTGGACCAAGCCTTCGCCATGATTGAGGCCATGCAGAATCACAACCGCATCGTGCAGGTCGGCAGCCAGTGCCGGAGCTCAATTGTTTTCGCGAAAGGCAAGGAGATCTTCGATAGCGGCGCACTGGGGCAGGTGACTGCCGTTGAGGCTTGCCTGGATCGCAACGACGCCAGCGGCGCCTGGGTCTACCCGATTCCGCCCGATGCCAGCGAGCAGACCATTGATTGGGAGCGTTTCCTGGGCGACGCGCCCAAGCGGCCCTTCGATCCGATTCGTTTCTTCCGTTGGCGCTGCTTCCGGGATTACGGCGAAGGCTTGCCTGGAGACCTCTATGTGCACATGCTGACGGGAATCCACTTCATCGCCGGAATCACCGCGCCGCCGTTGCGAGCCTCCAGCATGGGAGGAATTCTGCGCTGGACCGAAAACCGCGAGGCGCCGGATCTGATCTGGACGCTGTACGAATATCCCAGCTTCCGTCTTGCCATGCGTTGTAATTTGAATAACGAATCACCTTACGTGGTGCGTTACTTCGGCACCAAGGGGACGCTGGAACTCAGGAACGACGTCCTCACCGTCACGCCCCAGAACACGGAGCCGCAACCGGAAGGTTATTCGATTCAGGGTTGGGCGGAAAAAACGCGCGCCGAATATCTGGAGGAGTGGCACAAGGAACATCCCGCGACCTTGCCCGGCAAGTACAAGCTGATCCAATCCGCGGAAAGCTTTCAGGCTCCTCCCGACTACGATTACCAAGTCGACCACATGAACAACTTCATGGAGTCGGTACGCACTCGGCAGCCTTCTGTCGAGGATGCGGTTTACGGGAAAAACACCGCCATCGCCTGCCATATGGCGAATCATTCTTATTTTGACAAGACGATTTCCGTGTGGGACGAAGGGGCAAGGAAGATTCAGTCGTTGTAATCAAATTCGGTAGCGCAGAGGTGGGCGTATTCTGCCCTCCTCTGCGGCACTTTCTTGGGCCGCGGCGCCAAGCTACTTCTTGGTGGGTGAGGACGCCCGAATGAAAGCCACTCTGGAAGTCATCAATCGGATGCAACGGGAGGGGATTATCGGCAAGTACGCCATCGGCGGCGCAGTGGGAGCGACCTATTACCTCGAACCTTCCGCGACCCTCGACATCGACGTGTTTGTGTCGCTCGAGAACCCTCCCGGCTCTTCTTTGCTCACATTGACCCCGATTTATGATTACCTCACGGTGCGAGGGTACAAGATTGAGAAAGAATACCTGGTGGTGGAAGGATGGCCCGTTCAGTTCCTTCCACCCAGCGATCCTCTCGAGGAGGAGGCGATCGAGCAAGCCGTCGAAACCGAGGTGGAGGGTACCGGCATATGGGTGATCAGCGCCGAGCATCTGGCCGCCATGGCCCTCAAGACCGGCCGAGCGAAAGACTTCGCGCGTTTGCTGCAATTCGTGGAAGCTGGGGTTCTGGATGCGGATAAGCTTGACCTCATTCTCACGCGCCACGGACTGTCGAAGAATTGGGAACAGTTTTCCGTCAAGTTTCTGCGCGGGAACCCGTAGGAGCAAGCCACGGTGTGCCTCCACAAATATTACCGAGGCAGATCATGACTGATTGGATGCGTCGAGCTTTGGAGAGTAAGCGGGCCGCGCGGCGACAGCTCATGGAGCTTTCTTTCGCCGAAAAACTCAAGCTGCTCGAAAAGCTCCGCGAGCGCAGCTTATGGATCGCTCGAAGCCCTCTCCGAGCGCACCTGAAGAAGAACTCATAGTGAGCCGGGTAGCGCAGAGGTGGGCGTATTCTGCGCTCCTCTGCGGAACTTTCGCGGAATTTCAGGGCGCTCCATTAAACATTCCGCAAGCGTGCGAAAAGCCGCAGAGGAAGCCAAACTGCGGCTGCCTCTGCGCTACCTCACCCGGCCCACCGTGTGCCGCGCAGATCCTTCCAGACCCCGCCATCTTTATACCGCTCAGGGTGCAGAATCTTTGACCGCGGATCTTCTGCGGTGTCGAGTTGCAGGACCATCCACTTCGGGTAGGGAATCCCCGGGTCGGACGCGGCGTCCAGCAGGCGCACGTCATCTTCGCTGAGCTCGAGATCGACGGCGCGGATGTTGTCGTCAAGGTGCTCGGGCTGGCGCGCTGCGATGATCACGCTGCTGATCGCGGGCCGGCCCAGCGTCCATGCGATCGCCACACGCGCAGGGCTGGCGCCATGGCGGGTGGCCACTTCCTGCAGTGCGTCCACCACGCGATATCCCATCTCTTTATCGAATGGCACGAACTGCCCTGAGTCTCCAAAACGCGTGCCGCTGGGGGCGGGGTGGGTGCGAGTGTATTTGCCCGAAAGGAATCCGCCCGCCAGTGCGCTCCAAACCAGAATGCCGATGTTGTAGTATTCGGCAAACGATTGGAACTCGTACTCGAGACCCCGGCCAACAAGACTGTAGTACATCTGGGCTGTCACGTACTTCTCAAGTCCCAGCCGCTCCTGCAGCATTATGGCTGTGGCGGCTTGCCACGACACGAGATTCGAGAGCCCGATATAGCGCACCTTCCCCTGGCGCACCAGGTCGTCGAGCGTCCGCAGCGTCTCCTCGAGGGGAGTGTTGCTGTCCCATCCATGCACCTGGTACAGATCGATGTAGTCGGTCTGGAGCCGCCGCAGGCTGTCCTCGATTTCGCGCAGTATATTCACGCGGGTCGCTCCGCTGTGGTTGAAATTGGCGCCCATGGGAAGTCGGACTTTGGTGGCCACCACGATTTCCTTGCGGAGGCCTTTCAAGGCGTTGCCCACCAGGGTTTCGCTCTCACCGAGGCTGTAAACATCCGCGGTATCGATAAAATTGATGCCGCTGTCGAGAGCCTGCTTCACCATGCGCGTGGTCTCTTCCTGGCCCAGGTTTCCTAGGTTCATCTTGCTGCCGAACTGCATGGTGCCAAGCGCCACCTCGCTGACGATCAGTCCCGTGTTCCCGAGTTTTCTGTACTTCATGACGTGCCCTCCTTTTGCAAATCGTAGGGGCGCCCGTTGTGGGTGCCCTGTCCCTGACGCGGGCGGTCGCAACAACCACCCAGAGGAGTATTAGATTACATGCGATTCGAATTTGTCCTATCATACCATGTCGCGATCAGACAGTCGGCTGCCGTAGCGCTGACCTTCAGGCCGGCATCGCGAGTTCAGGAGGCCCTCTTATGAAGCAACGAGTACACGCAATAATTCGGACGAAGTGGTGGATAGGGATGATCGCAGTGATCCCGTTCTCTCTGGGGGTTCCTGCTGCCCAGGCGCAAACTGGCGATTCTTCCGCGATCCCCGCTCTGCAGACCGTGCTCTATGGCGCGGCCTATTATCACGAGTACATGCCCTACGATCGGCTGGATAAGGACGTCGCACTGATGAAGGATGCCGGCCTCAACGTGGTGCGCATGGGGGAATCCACCTGGAGCTTGTGGGAACCCACCGACGGCCATTTCGAATACGCGTGGATGGACCGAGTTGTAGAAGCCATGGGGAAGGCGGGGATCAAGGTGATCATGGGCACGCCGACTTACTCAATGCCTACCTGGCTTTATCATGAGCATCCGGAAGTACTGGCGCGGCCGCTGGGCGGGGCAAAAAGCTTCTACGGCATGCGTCAAAACATGGACACGGATAGTCCCATCTATCGCTTTTATGCCGAACGCGTGATTCGCAATATGGTGGAACACTACAAAGACAATCCTGCGGTGATCGGGTGGCAACTCGACAACGAGACGTCCTCTTATGGCGCTTCGAATCGGGACGTCTATCTGGGTTTCCTGAACCACGTGCGTGACAAGTTCGGCGACACCGCCAGCTTGAACAAGGCGTGGTTCCTCAATTATTGGGGAGAGGACGTGAACGCCTGGGAAGACCTGCCAACGCGCGACAGCGCTCAGAGCACCGGCTACAAACTCGAGTGGTCGCGCTGGTCGCAAATGCGCGTGACCGATTTCCTCGCTTGGCAAGCCGCGCTGGTGCGCCAATACCGCCGCCCCGATCAATTCGTCACCACCGATTTTGCCGGCGCCTTGCACGCCGACGTGAACGAGCAGGCAATCGCGAACGTTTTGGACCTCCCCGCGATCAACGTTTATCACGGCACTCAGGATCATTTCGACGGAGCGACCCAGTCTCTGAACGAAGACTTTGCCCGGTCACTGAAGGGATCGAATTTCCTGATTACGGAGACCAACGCGCAAACCACGGATTGGACCTCGGCATTCCAATATCCACCCTATGACGGCCAATTGCGGGAAGATGTTTACACCCACCTTGCCAATGGCGCGAACATGGTCGAGTACTGGCACTGGGCATCGATTCCCGCCAATCAGGAGACCTACTGGAAGGGGGTCCTGTCGCACGATCTGGAACCCAACCGCGCCTATGCGGAAGTTTCGCGCACCGCGCACGAACTCGAGAAGATCGGGCCGCACCTTGTCGACTTGAAGATCACAAATCCTGTTGCCGTATTGTGGAGCCGCGACTCTTTGAATGCGATTGAGTTCATGCCCTTCGCGGAGAGCGGACGGCACTGGGGGTCGTCCCCTTCTGAGGCGAACTATGTCTCACTTGTCCACCAAATCCACAAGGCCTTCTACGACCTGAACGTGGGCGTGGACTTTGTCTTTCCGGAGACTGCGGATTTCTCGCGCTATAAATTGCTCGTGGTCCCTGCCCTCTATATTGCCGATGATGCCCTTCTGAATCGGATCGCGGATTATGTCAAGAATGGCGGGCACGTGGTGATGACCTTTAAGAGCGGTTTTTGCAATGAGAATTCGGCCGTGCGCTGGGTGCGCGCGCCAGGGCCGCTGCGCGAGGCCGCGGGCTTCAGCTACCAGGAGTTTTCTAACCTCGAACGTCCTCTGGCGCTCAAAGGCGATCCATTCCACGCGGGCGACGCCAACCAGGTCAGCTACTGGGCTGAGTTTCTCATGCCGGAACACGCCGAGGCGCGCGCCTGGTACGATCATCCGTTCTTGGGCCGCTGGCCGGCCATCACTGAAAATCACTATGGGTCGGGAACGCTGCTCTACGAGGGAACATATCTTTCCGACACTCTGCAAAAACACGTGCTGCTCGATGTGCTGAAAGAGATTGCCCTTGCCGGACCCGATCAGCAATTGCCCGTCTCGGTCTGGGTCAGGCACGGCGTGAACCGCCTCGGTAAGCGGCTACACTATTACTTCAATTATTCCGGCGACACCAAATCGTTCGCTTACTCTTATGCGGCGGGGAAAGATCTCCTGTCCGGCAACGCAGTCGGCCATTCGCAATCGCTTTCACTCAAACCGTGGGACCTGGCGATCGTAGAGGAAGAGTAGAGGGCGCTTTGCGAGTTGGTTTTCGACAGCCCCGTCAGGGGCGGCATAGAGTAGCCCAGGGCGTGAGCCCTGGGTTGGATGGCCCTCACCCCGCCTTCGGCACCCTTCTCCCGCGTACGCGGGAGAGGGGACGGGGGAGAGGGAGGGGTTCCGCGACCCACGGCTTGCGCCGTGGGCTACTCGCTACCGCCCGTCAGCTGACGGGCTGACTTCTTCAAGGTACTTATGACTCAGGACACTGCCGTTCCATCGAGGGTATAATCACTTCTCATGGTTGGAATATCCGCAGAGCACACGCATGTCACATCGTGATGTGAGACTGTCCATTTCCGAAAAGACCTCTCGGCGCAGATTCCTTAAAGGGGCCGCGGCTTTGGGGGTCGCGGTGCCCGCGCTTGCCGGGGCGCAACAAACCAACCCGGGTCCAGGACGCCGCAGAATTTTCGCTTACGTCGGGAGTTACAGTCGGCCGCAAGGTCCCGATAATTCTATCGGGCGCGGGCAGGGCATCTATGTGTTTGAAATGTCTCCCGCGGACGGCGCGCTCGTTCAGCGCGAGATAATTCGGAGGGATACCAACCCCTCTTTTACGGCTTTGGACGCCGCGCGGCAACACTTGTATTCGGTGGATTGGATTCCAGACTACCAGGGCAGAAACTCCGGTTCGGTGAGCGCCTATTCAGTCGATCGAGCCAGCGGGCACTTGACGTTGCTCAACACCGTTAGCTCCGAAGGGGCAAACCCCACGCATCTGAGCATTCACCCCTCCGGCAAGTTCGTGCTGGTGGCCAGCTACTTCGGAGGAACGGTGGCCGTGCTTCCGATTCACGAGAATGGCGAGTTGGGCCCGGCCACGGACGTCGTCCACGATCAAGGCACGGTCGGCCCTGAACGCGCCGCCAGCGCGCCCCCCGGAAGCTTTGCCATCAGCGGGCACGACCACCCGCACGCCCACATGGTCCTGCCGGATGCGGCGGGCCGTTTCGTTTTTGCGGCTGATCTCGGCTTGGACTGCATCTTCGTTTGGAAGTTCGACGCAGAAAAAGGGAAGCTCATCCCCAACAATCCTCCCTCAGTCGCACTGCCCGCGGGTGACGGACCGCGGCACTTTGCGTTTCATCCTAGTGGCCGCTGGTTCTATTCGTTGCAAGAAGAGGGTTCGACTGTGGTCGTTTTCGATTACGATCCGGATCACGGCAGGCTGACGGCCAGACAGACGATTTCAAGCCTTCCCAAAGGCTTCGCCGGCTCGAACTTTCCCGCCGAAATCTTGGTCTCTCCGGACGGCAGATTCCTCTACGCTTCCAACCGCCTGCACGACAGCATCGCCTGGTATTCTATCCGCGCCGATGGGATGCTCGACTATCGCGGCGAAGAATGGACGCGCGGCGACCATCCACGCGCTTTCAACTTCGATCCGACAGGGAATTTCTTTTACGTGTGCAATCAGTTCGCCGACGCCATCACTACTTTTCGCATCAATCGGGCCACGGGCGCGATTTCTTTTACGGGGCAATACACCGCCGTGGGCAGCCCAGCTTCCATAATCTTCCTATCGTAGGGATGGCGCTCCGCTTGTAGGGGGACGGCTTGCCATCCCCGCATTTCCGCTGGCCCCGACGAGGGTAGGGAAAGCCCTACCCCTACAGGTTTTCAGAGCCGTCTGGTAGCGCGGACCCCGGTGTTGGGGTCCGCGGCTTTCTTCCATGTCCAGCGGCGAGCCGCGGACCGCAAAACCGGCGGTCCGCGCTACGGCTAAGGGAAAACCCCAGTTCAGGGGGATGACACTCGATGCGCGGCCATAGTGCGAGTGAGTCGCGGATCGCCCGCAACCAACGACTCGAGCTGTTTGACGACGTCCGCAGACGGCATCGAGCGAAGCAGCGCCTCGATAGCCGCCTCCGCATGGCGCGACCGCGTCCTGACCGGTGCCAGTAAAAAGTCGATTGCCGCTTCCTGCCGGGTTAGAGCGATGGCGGAAAGCAGGATGCCCAGAAACCAAGGATCGTGTTCCTCGAGGAAGCGATCGCGCAAGGCCGCGAATGCCTCAGCGGAGCGGTCGGCGGCGATGGCCAACGCCGCTTCCGCGGCGGCATCGTCAGCGGTGGCCAGAAAGCGGCTGACCCAGGGCACAGCCGCGGTACCCTCGATGCACAGAATGCCGCTGAAACATGCGCCGACAACTTCCGGTTCGTCCCCGCCTAGCACCGCTCGCAGGCGAAGCAGCAGCGCAGCGGCAGGCGAACCGACCGACGCTACAGCGCGGGCCGCCTCGGCACGCACGGATTTTTCCTTGTCGGCGAAGAGTTCGAGGAGGTAATTCAGTAGCTGGGACTCGGAGAGACTGCGGCAGGGGACGAGAGCCAACGCGCACGTGGCTCGCAGAGTCGTGGCTGTATCGGACTGCCCGCCCCAGACGGGCTCGAGTTGAATGTGCCGCATACCGCGAAGGTATACATCAGCCTCCTCGTACTCGAGCGCTGCCAGCGCTTTGCTGATCGCGTTCTTCGCCCAGCACTGTGGATCGGTCTTGAGAGGATTTGCGAAGAAACGGTCGAAGGCGGCGACCAGATCAGGGATCAGTTCAGTAAAGCGCAAATCGCGGCTCAGATCGGCAGCCTTGGCCACCAGGTAATTGCCGCGTTGGGCGAGCGCCTTTCGCAACAGCTTGAGTGCCGCATCGCACGGTTGGTGGCGCAGTTGTTCCAATGCGGCGAGTTGCTCCTCAAAGCGGCGCTTTCCGGTCATGATTGGAAGTTTAACGCGTGAGAATAACCTTGTCGCGAGTTGAATATGTCAGCCCGCGGCGCGGGCGTAAGCAAGTAGCCCACGGCGTAAGCCGTGGGTTCGTCAGGCCCTCCCTCACCCCCGCCCCCTCTCCCGCTCGAGCGGGAGAGGGGTGCCGCAGGCGGGGTGAGGGCCGTCCAACCCAGGGCTCACGCCCTGGGCTACTTTATGGCGCCCCTGACGGGGCTGCTGACGCGTGGCCAAGTCGTCTCGACTTGTATCGCTATTGATTAAGACCACGCTAGTCGAGCGTCGTTCCAACCCTAAGGTCGCGCGAGGAGGCGCCGACGCTCACGGTGCGCTGGCTGACTGCCGTGACCCACTTGCTTTCCGCTGTTGACCAGTATTGCAACTGGCGGGGCGCCACGCGCAACGTGACGGTTCGTGTCTGGCCCGCCGGAACGAAGACGCGGTCGAAGGCGGCCAGGATGCGCACCGGAAATTGCACATCGGCCGGGGCGTCGCTTGACGCGCCCAGGTAAACCTGCGGGACTTCATCGCTATCAACTTGCCCTGTGTTTTGGACCGTGACCCGCACGAGCAAGCCGCCGTCTGAGGCATGAGTAACCTGGAGGCCGGAGTAAGCGAACCTGGTGTAGCTCAGGCCGTAGCCAAAGGGAAAGAGCGGCTCGAGTTGCCGCCGGTCAAACCAGCGATAACCCACGTCGACTCCCTCGCTGAAGGTGGTCTTCTGGTCCACGCCCTTCTTCGATCGCTCGGGATGCCCGATGCTCGTGGCGGCGTAGTCCTCCAGATGCTGCGCCCAGGTGACGGGCAGCCGACCTGCTGGGCTCGTTTTGCCGAGCAGCAGATTGGCCGTAGCCCAACCGCCTTCGTCTCCCGGCCACCACATCTCGAGCACGCCTTTTACCTTGTCGAGCCAAGGCAGTGCGACTGGCTGGCTGGTGTTCAGCACCACCACGGTGTTGGGATTCGCGGCGGCTACTTCCTCCACCAGTTCGTTCTGCTTGCCGGGCAATCCAAAGACCGGGTTCAGCCGAGTCCACACGAAGACTACCGCAACCTTGGCGCGCCGCGCCGCGGCGACGGCTGCCTCGTGATCGGCCTTGCGCTGTTCGGGAGTACACCAGTTGAGGCGCACCTCGACCGGAGCGTTCGAGGTGTCGGGAGTGATCTTAACTTCGATGGCGTGCGGCCCTTCAGCCAGGTCAATGGCCCGGCGGACGTTGTCCAGGCCGTCGATGGTAGGCACGGGATCATCCTGATTGGCTTGCAGAATATCGCCGTGTACACCGCCCTGGAAGGCGCCGGTCATCGCCCGCAGTTTTCCATCGATGGAGATGTTGGCGTTTGTGCCGAGGGCCTGCAGGCAAATCCAGTAATTACCTGCGTGCGGCACAGTCAGCGTGCCTTTCCAGCTCAGAGTTGAGTTGGGCGGCAGCGCGTTGCCGCTCTTGGTCGTGAAACTAAGCTCGGCATCGGTCTCGACTTGCGCGCCGGATGCGTTCATCCGCGCCAAGCCCGGCTCGCCCTCGTGGCTAAGTGCAGCGGCAGGGACAGTCGAACCGGTGAAGTCGTCGTCGACCGCGAGAGCAATCTTCGCGTTGCCGGAGATTCTCCTCATCGCCTCGAGCGGCCCCACCTGCCGTTCGGGCAAGCCAACGGAACGTTCCCCGCTGGTGCCGATGGCCATCACCTGCCGCGCACCGGGGCCGATCAGCGCAACCTGATCAAGGTCAGCGGCCTCGAGCGGCAGAATTCCGCCTTCGTTCTTAAGCAGCACTGCCGCGTCTTCACCAGTCTTCTGAATGATCTTCGCATTCGCGTCGATCGACTGCGGCGTGACTTCATGCTTTGATTGTCCGTCCAGGTAGCCGAATCTGGCGATCTCGTAGAGGACGTGTCCGGCAGCGCGCGTTATCGCCGCTTCGGTCACGGTGCCGTCCTTGAGCGCCTCGGGCATCTTTTTTGCATCGAGCTTCTTCCCGAAATCCGAAAAGTCGAAAGGAGGAGGCGCCGGTTCTTCAGGAAGGTGCCCTCCGAACATGGCATCAATCGTATCGCTGAATTGAGCCTGATCCGGCGGGGGCGGCTGGGAGTCAAAGAACGACGGGATCGGAAAGCCTCCCGGCGCCGGTGGGCCGGGCATCTCCATGTCCAGCCCCGCGTTGATGAAGCTCACGCCGTGCGTGGCGCCCCAGTCAGAGGTGACGAAGCCCTTGAAGCCCACTTCGTCGCGCAGGATCCGCATCAGCGACGACTCGTTGCCGCAGGCAAACGTTCCGTTCAGCCGATTGTACGAACACATCATCGACGCGACGCCGGCCTGCACGGCCGCTTCAAAGGGCGCGACGTAGATTTCATGCAGGGCCTGGTCGTCGACCCAAACATTGGCGGCATCGGTGTCGTAACCAACATAATGCTTCACCTGGGCCATCACGTGCTGCGATTGGATGCCGCGAATTTCCGCCGCCCCCATCTCGCCGGTCAGCAGCGGATCCTCGCCGAAGGTGTTGTAGCCGCGCCCGAACTCCAGGTCGCGATCGATGTTCACAAACGGCTGAAGCGCGACGTCAATGCCCAGGGCGCGCGCTTCGCGGCCGATCACCGCCCCGTTCAGTTCCGCATCCTTCACGCTGAACGTGGCGGCTACGCCCATGGTCGCCGTCTCCGCCTGCGAAGGGTGCCGCGTGAGCACTCCGGGCGGTCCGTCGGCAAAGCGCAGCCCTGGAATGCCTAATCTCGGAATCCCAGCCAGATACCCGGCTTGGCCCTGGTAGACTTTAGGGTCCTCCCACGTTCCGTGGATCAACGTCAGTTTCTCCTCGATCGTCATCTGGCTCAGCAGCTTGTCTACCCGCGCGTCGCCGGTGACCACCGGCGCCTGGTTTTGTGCCAACAATAAGCCCGCGCTCATCATGACCGCTCCGAGTGCGGCGAAAAGGATAATTGCCTTAGTAAGTTTCTGAATTGGCTTCATTCCGGCCTCCCGGACCGCGCGTCGCGCAGCCCGCTGCATAAGGTCCCAGGGACAGGACGTCCCCGGAGTGAATCACCGCCATGCGGGGCAGGATTATATATCAATTTTAAGGGTTGATCTTGATTTCAGCAGGTAGTGCACAAATGGTCATACACTACGTCCCTTAACAACCTGCCGACTGCGCTAGCCCCACCGGGGCGGAAAGCCTTCGGACCGGCATGGAACTTACGTACCATTGTGCAATATATCGAGTTAGAGCAGAATCAGGCGCATTTGAGAATCCCAGGAAGGAACGCGGAATGTTTGGCCGGTCAAAACGAGCCCCTTCAGCCATCGCGAGCCTAGGACTCTCTTTTCTGATTGGAATCAGCGGAGCCCTGGCCGGCCCCCAGACCGGGTCGCGGCAGAATGCCCTCCCCTTACTCCAAACAGTCCGCGAGGTCCGGCAACTCACACCCGAGCAGGCCGCCCAAGGCTATCCAGTTCGAATCCACGCGGTGGTCACCTGCTACATGCACAAGGACGTCCCTCCCGGTCTTTTCGTTCAGGACGCAACCGGCGGAATCTACGTTGCCGTGCTGGGAGGCTACGGCGCCTTCAAGCCTGGCCAGGTTGTGACGGTCGAGGGTATATCCGACCCTGGCTCGGCCCCCATGGTCAAGAACGGCAAGGTAACCTTCGAGAGGGAAGGCGCGATCCCGCCAGAGAAGCGGGTGCCGGTCGCGTGGGTGGCGCAAGACAAGGAAGATAGCCAATGGGTGGCCGTCGAGGGGCTGGTCCACTCGGTGGCCGTCGGGGATGGCGATCTACTGATCAACGTTGAGTCCGATGGGTCTCGCCTGCGCGGCAGGATCGAGCAGGGAAATTACCCCGGCGTGCCGGCCTTGTATGGCGCTCGAGTCCTGCTGAAGGGTGTAGGCTCGTCGATTCAAAACGACCGCAGCCAGGTCATGGCATGCGAGCTGGTGATTCCCAGCATGGCGGACGTAGTCGTGGAGCAAACTCCACCTTCGAATCCATTTTCTGAATCTCTCGAGCCCATTGGAAGTCTCTCGCAAGCTGCAGTGCACTCGGCGGGCTTCTTGATAAAGGTAAAGGGAATCGTCACCCTGCAACGTCTTGGGAGCTTGTTGTTCGTCACGGACGGCAAAGATCATCTCCTGGTACGAACTCGCCAGGACACGGCGGTGAAACCAGGAACCGTGGTTGAAGTAGCCGGATTTCCGCGATTCGGCGATTACTTGCCTTTGCTTGACGATGCCGTTTTCCGTCCGGTTGGGACAGCCTCCGCCCCGTCGCCCACGGAAGTCAATGCCTCCGATGCGGGTAATGGCCTCTACGACGCCGAACTGATCTCTACACGGGGCCAGTTGCTTGGCAGTTCAGTCCAGGCGGGCGCTCCAGTGCTGACCTTGCAATCCGGGGACACGACTTTCAACGCAGAACTACCCGCAGGAGGCGCCGAATTCAGGCCGTACGAAGCGGGCAGCGAACTGAAGGTCAAGGGCGTCTGTTTGGTGGAGAGTAACGAAAATCACGATGCCACCGGGTTTCACATCCTGCTGCGCGGGCCTGAGGACATTATCCTGCTGAAAACCCCACCTTGGTGGACCGTAGGCCGGCTGGCAGCGTTGCTGTCCCTGATGGCTCTGCTGGTCCTCGCCATTGCCGGTTGGGTTTGGCTGCTTCGCCGCCGGGTGGAGAGGCAAACCGGCGTGATTCGCTCGACACTGGAGTCGGCGGCGGACGGGATTCTGGTGGTGTCGGCAAGTGGGAGAATGGTCACCTGGAACAAGAAGCTGCAGGAACTTTGGCGAATTCCCGAAGAGATCATGGCCACCGGCGAACACGAAAAGGTGGCGGAGTTCATGATCGCTCAATTGAAGGCGCCCGACGAAGGGCGGGCTCGACTGAAGAATCTCAACGCGGAGCCTCTGGCGAAAAGCGATCACGTCCTCGATCTCTGCGACGGCAAAGTGTTTGCGCGGCACTCCGAGGCGTGGCTGGTGGGCGGCGCCCCGGCCGGACGAGTCTGGAGCTACCGGGACATCACGGCTGAAATACGAGCGAACGGCGAACTGCAACGGGCGAAGGCGGCGGCTGACGCAGCCAACCAGGCCAAGAGCGAGTTCCTGGCCAACATGAGCCACGAGATTCGCACGCCCATGAACGGCGTGCTGGGCATGACGGAATTAGCGCTGGACACCGATCTGAGCGCCGAGCAGCGGGGATATCTGGAGATGGCCCAGACCTCCGCTTATAACCTGTTGACCGTCGTCAATGACATTCTGGATTTTTCCAAGATCGAGGCGGGCAAGCTGGAATTGGAGTGCATTGAATTCAAATTGCGCGGCAGCCTTGAACCGACCATCAAGACCCTGGCCGTACGCGCTCACCAGCAGGGCCTGGAATTGAACTACCGCGTGGATCGCGATGTGCCCGAGAGTGTGGTGGGCGATCCCGGCCGGCTGCGACAGGTCCTGATCAACTTGTTGGCTAATGCCTTGAAGTTTACCGAAACCGGCGAGGTCAACATTCGAGTCGCGCAGGAACGGGCGGAGCGGGATGGCACCTACTTACACTTCAGCGTGCAGGACACCGGGATCGGCATCCCCAGCGATAAACAGGCCGTGATTTTCGATTCCTTCATCCAGGTTGACGGCTCCGCCGGGCGCCATTACCAGGGCACGGGCCTCGGCTTGACGATCTCGAAGCGGCTCGTGGAAATGATGCGCGGGCGCATCTGGGTGGAGAGCACACTTAGACAAGGCAGTACGTTTCACTTCAGCGTGCGGCTGGGCGTGGCGAAGTCTGTCGATGAGGTTGAATCCGTTCTTCCTTCCAGGTTGGCTGAGCTGCGCGTGCTGGCCGTTGACGACAACGCCACGAACCGGCGGATCCTGGAAGAGATGATGTGGGGTTGGCGCATGCGACCTGCCGCAGCCGAAGGCGCGCATGCGGCAATGATCCGATTGCAGCAGGCGATCGATGATGGAACACCTTTTTCGCTGCTCATCACGGATGTCAACATGCCTGGAACGGACGGATTCGGTCTGGTGGAGGAAATCCGCA
>Ga0187852_1002199_pt1 | contig 16420 bp, 16 predicted proteins | sample June2016WEW_6_40_FD_134511 | JGI IMG/M metagenome (GOLD analysis project Ga0187852, IMG submission 134511) | Peatland microbial communities from SPRUCE experiment site at the Marcell Experimental Forest, Minnesota, USA - June2016WEW_6_40 | ecosystem: Environmental > Terrestrial > Soil > Wetlands...
TCGCGCGGCAAACTCTTCTATCGCTTGGCCCAGCAGGCTGTGCAGGTAGATCCGGTCCCGTTTGCAACCCTGGTCAAACCACAACCTGTTGCGTTCGGTGGCGTTAAGTAAATACCCACTTAAACGAATATTAGCTACTTGGAGTGGCCGTGGCAATGATATTCGTCGCACGCCAGAGAATTCCTGATGAGCGTTGATTTCCCACTTGCGCCACGGCTATAACACACCGCCCCGCACACCGCCGCCACGCACTCATCCCACCCCCGGGAATCCGGATCGCCGCCCCGTTCCCGCTCGAACAATTCCTCCCGCCCGACCCATTGGCTGTAATTGCGGCACCACCGCTCTGAACATCAATTGTCACTTTCGCCTCGTCCCTAACTTCGGATAGATTCCGGACAATGCCAAAATCTCTTATCCCGGCAAGGCGAATGATGACCGACTACACACAGCCGGAACATTGGCACGACGCAGCAAAACTTTTCCCCCTGTTGCCAGACGAGGAACTAGCCGATCTTGCTGCCGACATCAAAGCCCATGGGCTCCAGAATCCCCTCGTATTGCTCGATGGCAAGCTGCTTGACGGCCGTAATCGAGCCCTCGCCTGCAAAAAAACAGGGGTTGCCGTCAAGACCCTAAGTTGGAAGCCCAACGGCATTTCTCCGGCCCAATGGGTCATGTCGCAGAACCTTCACAGGCGGCACCTAACGCCCAGCCAACGGGCTGTCATTGCCGTCGAGTCCGAGCCATTGTTCATCGCCGAGGCTAAGCAGCGGCAAAAAAACCACGGGGGCACCGCACCGGGCAGGCGCAAAAACACTTCCGTCAATTTTGACAGAAGTGAAGGGAGCGCACGCGACCAAGCTGCGATGTCGCTGCGCGTCAGTTCCGGCTACGTCGCAGAAATCAAAAAAATAGCCGCCAAAGACCCCAGCCTGCTGCCGGAAATCAAGGCAGGCAAGCTCACGATTCCCGAAGCTCAGAGGCAGCTTGGGATTAAGCATTCAACGCTTACGATGGTGTCGTCTGATTCGAATGAGTGGTACACGCCAAAAAAGTATGTTGATGTAGCCCGACAGATTCTTGGGGAGATTGATCTTGACCCTGCGTCGTGCGCAATTGCGAATAGGGTCATTAAAGCCAAGCGGTATTTCACTCGGGACGAAGACGGGTTGAAGCAAGAATGGTCAGGTCGAATCCGGCTAAATCCGCCCTATGGGGATGTTGGACTGATGTTTGCATCCCGGCTGATTGCAGACTATGAAGCCGGAAAAGTCAGCCAAGCAATTCTATTAATCAACTCCCACTGTACGGACGCCAAATGGTTCCAGCCGTTGTTCAACTATGTGCTCTGCTTTACCGACCACCGCCCCAAGTTCTGGAATGCCAAAAAAGACAATTCCAGTCCCACCCACGGCAGCGTGTTTGTGTATTTTGGCCGACGCCACGCTAAGTTTGCCAAGCACATGCGCCAGTTCGGTGCCGTGTTGCACCGTTTCCGCTAGTCATCGGCGGCGCTCCCCCCCGCTATCCGGCGTATGATGCGCCGCTGTGGCTTGCCATTGCATGTTGCTGGGAGTGTCATCACCACTCTTCCGGTTGACGGACATGGCTGCTGGTGCCGAAAGTCTTATTGGGTGCGTTGTTGAAAGATCGCGGTGATATATTTCTGGTTCTGATGTCCGACGTGCCGTAGGAGGCTGGATGAAAAAAGTGTTCGTGATTGTAGCAGGCATCGATTTGCTTTTTCTTGCGGTTGTAGCCTACACGCCCATCAAGGACTTCATGTACGTGCATCCGTGGCTGCTCAGTGCCTTAGCTGCGGCACCCGGCCTCTCGATAGCTTTTTGGAACTACTTCATTCTGGAGAAGCGAACAAGCTTCGCCAAGAGGCCAATCAGTTCCGGGATGAAGCGAACGAACAAAGACGGGAAGCTAACAAGTTCCGGGACGAGGCGAACGAGCAACGACGGGAAGCCAACAAGTTCCGGGATGAGGCGAACGAGCAACGGCGGGAAGCTAATGTCCAACGAGAACGTGCAAATCAAGCTCTGAGCCAAATCGCTGACCATACCAAAAAGGCACCGACGAAAGCAGAAAGAAACGCGGAAAGGATGGAGCAGTACCTTCGAACCAAGGTGCAGGTAGTCAATGCCAACGACAGTCAGTGGCCGGGCGCAGCCGAAATAGTTGAGATCAAAAACGAGGTTGTTACGCTGTTTACCCCTGCTGGCTTGTCCTCGTCTTCTGCATCGGCAATCCACGTGCAATGCGAAGACTTGGAGATCATCGATGCTCCAGCCGGGTCACCGACTCTCAAGGTGCTTAAACGCTATGGAACCGCCCTGAACCTTGGGCAAATCAAAGAATGGGAAGAGCGTCTCCAACCGTCAACGGCTCCGCTGTTTTCAAAGGGGCCGAATGTATTCAACGTTGAGTACACCAAGCCGGGTTCATCAGAAAGGCGCAGGCTGGATGTCTTCGAGTCCGCTGATGGTCAGAATTCGTACATGCTCGTACCTTCAGCAGGAGAAGTCCTTTACGGTGACAACGTCGCAATATCTCGGCAGTTTATGCTGGTTCAACTTGAACTCGAAATACAAGGCTTCAGGCAAAGCGGATCAGGCTCAGGTGGTGGCAAGCATCCGCTATACATAAAGACGAGATCATAAACCCTCGCCGGAGGCGGATACCCAAGAAACTAGTATCATCGACGGTCAGGAATCTGTAGCCAATGGGCCAGCACGGTTTGCGAAAATCAGGGCAAAAAAGCCAATGAATTCGGGGTTCTGGAACAAGGCTTTTTGCACCACCCGGTTCACAAGCTGGTTTGCATTGTCGGGGCTGCCGAACGGGGCACGAATCGGGAGCGCTGGGGCGGGGCGATGTAAAATCAGGAAACGCCGGGATTCCCGTTTTGGGCGTAACAAGTGAGAACGCCTGTTCTCAACAATTACGCGCTGCCAGTTTCCGAGTAGACCGTCATCCTGCCGGAGTCAGGTCCGATCGTCTAATGGCTTGTGGGCCATCGACCCAAAACTAAATCAACTCCGGCCAAGACCCTACCGGAAGAGCTTACGGCGCACTGCGCCCACCAATCCCGCCATCCCGGTGTCGCCGTGGTTGTTATCTGAATCAACGTTCCCGTTGAATTCAGCCTGTTCTACACCACGCGCGCTCCTACTGGACTTAGCATTCAAACAATACGTCAAGAACATCGTGCAGGGCGTGCGACAGTCGTCCGGAATGTCGGCATGCTTCCACGCATACAGCCTTTGTAATAGTATATCTGTGCAGCGACAGAGCCATGCGGTCAATCGATTCCGGAGAAGTTTACTTTGCTTGTCTGGATAACCCGTTGTAGGCGTGGCGCCTAAGCGTGTCAGCCGTGGGCTGCTTCGAGCCGCGCAACTGAGAACTCTGCAAGCTCGCTGGTTTGCCGAAAAGCTCGCGTTTTCATGTTGCACAGGGAGAGTGATGATGACCCACGTTGCCGGTCTTCGGTGTATCCATTGCGGCCGCAAATACAGTCCTGACCAAGCTGAGTTCTACTGTGAACCCTGCGGGTATCATGACGGCATCTTGGATGTGCTGTATGACTACGATGCGATAGAGAAGGAGCTGAATCCTTCCACCATATCCGGGATCCGTGAAGATTCGATGTGGCGGTACCTTCCGCTGCTGCCAATCTGCCAACCGAAGCTAATTCCTCATCTACGGGTTGGATGGACGCCCCTGTATGCCGCTCCCGAACTGGCGAAGGAGCTGGGAATCGCTGCCTGTTGGGTAAAAGATGAAGGCCGAAATCCCACCGCATCTTTCAAGGATCGCGCCAGTGCCGTCGGAGTGGTCAAGGCGCTAGAGAAGAGAACCTCACAGATCACCTGCGCTTCCACCGGCAATGCGGCCTCATCGTTAGCGGGGTTTTCGGCGGCGGCGGGCATCCGGGCGACGATTTTCGTTCCCGAGCGGGCACCGGAGGCGAAGGTCGCCCAGTTGCTGGTCTTCGGCGCGCGCGTATTTTCTGTGCGGGGAACCTACGATCAAGCTTGGGAACTGTGCATGCAAGCCAGCGCTGAGTTCGGCTGGTACAACCGCAATTGCGCCATAAACCCATATCTGATTGAAGGTAAGAAAACTGTATCGCTGGAGTTAGCCGAACAGTTCAGAAGCATCACGCCGGGCAGCTTCCCCGATTGGGTGGTGGTTTCCGTGGGAGACGGCTGCACCATTGGAGGGGTTTGGAAGGGTTTGCGGGAAATGCATCGGCTTGGATTTATGCCCGCGCTACCGAAGGTCCTGGGCGTGCAGGCAGAGGGATGCAAACCGTTTGTAGCGGCATGGCAGGGGGACGGCTGCTTGAAACCCACTGATGCTAACACCGTGGCAGATTCCATCGCGGTCGGGCATCCGCGAAATTTCCGCAAAGGAATGACCGCGGTGACCGAATCCGGCGGCGCCTTTGTAGCGGTATCGGACAAGGAAATCCTCGAATCCATAAAGACCCTGGCCCGCAAGGCTGGTGTGTTCGGCGAACCCGCAGGCGTAGCGGGGGTGGCGGGGGTAAAACAGGCGATAGCTGCCGGCATTATTCATACCGGAGACAGCGTAGTTATCATCGTTACCGGCAATGGCCTTAAGGACATTCAAAGCGCCATTCGCGCGGCCGGCCAGCCCATTTCCATTGAGCCTGATATGGCGGAGGTGCGGAAGGCAATGACCGGGTGTTGCGCTTGAAATCGTTTCACGTAGAATAAGAACTGGCGCTCAAGGAGGAGGGGGATACTACATGGCGAAAATTCCATTCGGCCCCAATTACGACGAAATGCTGGATCCTGGCTTAGTTGATTCCCAGGTAAGAGCGCGGGCGTTGAAGGCTTTAGGAGAAAACGAACTCGATCCTATCAACTTGTTCAATATCACATGGAAGGACGGGGCCAACCGAGTGCGCAAAGTAGTTCTGCCGCCGGCACTGACTGGAATTAATGCCAATGTAGTGGTGCTGTTAGGCTGCGGCTTTCCCTCCGGATCCCATAAAGTCGGTCCGGCATATTGCACCCTGATCGAAGGATTGGTGGACGGAGAGATCATCCCTGGCCAGCATACGATTCTCGGGCCTTCCACCGGGAACTTCGGCATCGGAACCGCCTATATCGCCAAGCTTCTCGGCTTCCGGGCGGTCGTGATCATGCCCGATAACATGAGTAAGGAACGCTACGAGCGTATCCGCAAATACGGCGGAGAGTTGGATCTTACGCCGGGCTCCGAATCAGACGTGATTCGCACTCTGGAACGAACTCACGAGTTGATGAAGAACCCGAAGAACAAGGCATTAGCTCAATTTGAACTGTTTCCTAACTATCGTTTCCATCGCCATGTCACCGGATGCAGCGCGATCGAAGCGGTGCAAGGGATCGGCAATGGACGGATCGCCGGCTTCACGTCCGCGCCAGGATCCGCGGGCACAATCGCCGCCGGCGACCAGATCAAAAGCGTGTTTCCGGAGGTGAAGATTGCGGCGCTGGAGCCCTACGAGTGCTCAACCCTGGCCAACGGCGGCCGCGGTCAGCACCGAATCGAGGGAATCGGAGACAAGATGTGCACCTTGATTCACAACGTCTTGACGACCGATTTTGTCATCCTCATCAAAGACGAGGAGACCATACAAGGCTTGAAGCTTTTTCGGGACGGCGTGGACTCGCTGAGCAAGCTGGGGGTCGCTCGCGACTTCGCGCTTGGCCTGCGTGATTGCTTCGGACCATCGGGCATTTGCAATGTCCTCGGCGCCATTAAACTCGCTAAGTTCCTGCGCCTGGGTCCGGGCGACAACGTGGTGACGATGGCGACCGACGGCTTCGACCGCTATCAATCGGTTCTGGATGAGATGAATCACCGTTACCTGGAAATGGCCCCGTTCGTCCTCGACCGCTGGGCCAACGATATCTTTGTGAACGCCAAAGATGATCATGTCTACGACTTCCGCACGGCTTCCGTCAAGGAGAGGCTGTTCCAGCAGAAGGAAAACGACTGGTTGAAGTTCGGCTACTCCAAGGCATTCCTTGATTCCATGCGAGACCAGGCTTTCTGGGACGAGCAATACGCAAAGGTCGAACCATATAACAAGAAGATATGCGCATTGCGATAACCTTATCCGACAGCGTATGTCATAGCAACTACGTCGGCAGAGAGGGATTGAGTATCAACTCCGGAAAAGGGAGGACCTTGGAGCATGTTGAATACGCAACGGGAAGAAGCGGTAATCGCATTGTGCCAGGAGTTGATTCAAAGACAGAGCTACTCGGGCAGTGAAGATGCCGTCGTGCGAAGGATAGAACAAGCGTTCCGTGAACTCGGATACGACGACGCGTTTGTCGATGCCTATGGAAATGTCGTCGGTCAGCTCAATGGGAATCGCCCGGGTAAGTCAATTCTCTTTGACGGTCATATCGACACAGTACCGGTGCCCGATCCTTCCAGGTGGAAGCATGATCCATTCGGTGGTGAGCTGCTGGACGAAAAGATCTACGGCCGCGGCGCTTCCGACATGAAGGGTGCCGTGAGTGCCATGATTGCCGCTGCGAGTTTCTTCGGCAGCGACACCCACAAGCGTTTTCCAGGAAGCATATACGTCGCTGGAGTGGTACATGAAGAGTGTTTCGAGGGCATTGCTGCGCGTTTGATCAGCCGTCGCATCAATCCTGACTACGTTGTAATTGGCGAGGCCTCAGAGCTCAACCTGAAGCGTGGCCAGCGTGGCAGGGCAGAGGTCGTGGTCGAAACCTTCGGCAAACCAGCGCACTCGGCAAACCCCGAGGCAGGCGTCAACGCCGTTTACAAAATGGCTGGCCTGATCAGCAGAATCCGCGAGATTGTTACGCCAAGCCACGAGATTCTAGGCAGAGGCATTCTGGAACTCACGGACATCAAGTCCTCCCCGTATCCCGGCGCTTCGGTGGTGCCGGATTATTGCCGTGCAACCTACGACAGAAGATTGCTGATCGGCGAAACACGCGACACAGTCTTGCAGCCGATACGTGCGTTGATCGAAACAATGCAGAAAGATGATCCAGAGTTCGTCGCCGATGTGTCATTTGCGACCGGTTCGGAGAAGTGCTACACGGGCGCCTGCATTGAAGGTGAACGCTTCTTCCCGGGATGGCTGTATGACGATCAGGATGAGTTTGTGCAGGCGGCCTACTCCGGTCTGTGCGAAGCGGGGCTGAACCCTCAGATCACTCAGTACTCCTTCTGCACCAATGGCAGTCACTACGCCGGCGAGGCCGGAATCAAAACGATCGGCTTTGGTCCTTCGAGGGAGAACTTGGCTCATACAATCGATGAGTACATCGAAGTCGATCAATTATTGAAAGCAACCGCCGGTTACTACGGAATACTGAAATCAGTTTTCGGAAAGGCAGGGTGAGTTATGAAGATTCTCGTGAAGAACGGCACGATTGTCGATGGAAGCGGCAGTGCGCGATACGCGGGAAACGTTGCGGTCGAAGACGCATTGATTACAGCCGTTGGCCGGGTCGAAGGCTCTGGATTCGACCAGGTGATCGATGCCGCTGGCATGGTGGTCTCGCCTGGGTTTATCGACACGCACAGCCATTCCGACCTGCAAGTTCTGGTAAATCCATATGTCGAGCCGAAAATCCGCCAGGGGATTACGACTGAGTTGCTCGGTCAGGATGGGATTTCCATGGCGCCGCTTCCGCAGAAGTATGTGTCGCCATGGCGAAAGAACCTCGCCGGACTGGAAGGCGATAGCGACCGGATTGATTGGGGCTACGGCTCCACTGAGGGTTATCTACGACTCCTGCAGAAGAGCGGCGTTGGTTTGAACGAGGCATACTTGGTTCCACACGGCAACATTCGCATGGAAGCCATGGGCCTCGATAATCGCCAGCCTACTGCGGGCGAGTTGGAGCAAATGCGGGCCATCACCCGGCGGGAAATGGAAGCAGGTGCCTATGGCCTATCCTCCGGCCTCATTTACATGCCTTGCGCGTACGCTCATGCCGACGAATTGGTCGAGTTGTGCAAAGTCGTGGCCGAATTCGATGGCGCTTTTGTTGTCCACCAGCGTAGCGAGGCGGACACAATTCTGGAATCTATGGGAGAGGTGCTTGACATTGGCCGCAAGTCGGGCGTGAAGGTACACTTCTCGCACTTCAAGATCTGCGGCCGCAAGAACTGGGGCTATGTCGACCGGATGCTCGCATTGATCGATAAAGCCAAAGCGGAAGGGATACGAGTCTCGCTCGATCAATATCCATATGTGGCGGGCAGCACGATGTTGGGCGTAATTCTGCCGCCGTGGGTACATGATGGAGGGACCGATAATCTGCTGAAGCGGCTGGAAGATGCGGAACTCCGCAAGAAGATGATTCGCGACATCGAGCAAGGGATACCAGGGTGGGATAACTTCATTGACTTCGCCGGCTTGGACCAGATCTTCGTTACCAGCGTTAAGAATAAGGCTAATGAGGATCTGATTGGGAAGAACCTGATTGAGATCGGCAAAATCCGAGGTAAGGACCCGTACAACGCGACCTTCGACCTACTCCACGAGGAGCAGAATGCCGTCGGGATGGTGGACTTCTATGGACTGGAAGAACACATCATCCGCTTCATGACCAGGCCGGAGCAGAACGTATGTACGGACGGTCTGCTAGGCGGTAAGCCTCATCCGAGAGTTTACGGCGCCTTCCCTAGGGTTTTGGGAAAGTATGTGCGCGACGAGAAGGCGTTAACACTGGAAGAAGCGGTTAAGAAGATGACATCGAAACCTGCGGAGGTGTTCGGGTTCGAACGCAGGGGGCTCCTGAAGAAGGGCCACTATGCCGACATTGTTGTATTCAATCCCGAGACGGTGATTGATAAAGGTACGTTTGTCGATCCCATCCAATACCCACTGGGAATTGAGTACGTTTTCATCAACGGCATCCCAGTAGTCCAATCTGGAGATTATGTGAAGAAACTTGCCGGAAACGTGCTGCGAAAATCTGGCAAGCGCGCTCAGGCTGGAGGTGGCAGCTAAGCACCGCTCATCGACGGTTGAAAAATTTGCAGGCACGGGTTCCAGGGCCCAGGAATACGAAAGCTTTGAAGGTAGAAGGAGGTTTTGTGAGCAGTGACACAAGTGGTGGTTTCAAGTGGAAGCTGCGGTACTCTATCCTTGCTATCCTCTGGATGGGCTGGCTGTTTTCGTTCCTTGACCGTATGGTTATGAGCGTTGCGCTGCCCTTTATCGGTAGAGACCTACATATCAACGCGACTATGCAGGGCGGCATACTGAGTGCGTTTTTCGCCGGTTACGCGTTGTTCCAAATTCCCGGCGGCATGCTGGCCGACAAGTTCGGTTCGCGCAAGGTGATGGCTGTGGCCATTACCTGGTGGTCGATCTTCACCAGCCTGACCGGACTTATGGGTTCTTACCCGATCATGCTTCTGTGCCGCTGCGTATTTGGATTGGGTGAAGCATGTTTTCCGGGCGCTTCCTGGAAGACGATCGCGACATACTTCCCTCCGAAGCAGAGAGCTACGGCTACGGCCATTCAGTCTTCGGTGAATACGCTCGGACCGGCGATTGCCTCGCTGGTTGCTGCCGGCATCATCGCCGCCTACGGTTGGCGTTCGGTTTTCATCACGCTCGGCTTTCCCGGTTTTTTGATGGCTCTGGCGATCTGGTTTTATGTCAGAGACAAACCTTCCGAGCACCCGCACATGAGTAGCCAGGAACTCAGTGAGTTGCCGGCCGAATCGGTGGCCTCGACAGCAAAGGGCGCCATTGCCAGCCCGGGTATCACATTCAAAGAGCTCCTCAAGACCCCCATTTTGTGGCAGATGGTCTTGATCTGGTTCCTCTTCGATATCACGTTTTGGGGATTCGTCTCCTGGCTGCCTTCTTACCTGATGAAGATTAGACAGTTCACGCTGTTACAGACTGGCATTAACGGATCGATCCCGTTTTTTGTGGGCACGGTCGGCATGCTGGTTGGCGGGTATCTCTCGGATCGGCTCAAGGGACAGCGCAAGTGGGTATTCATCCCCAATGCGCTGATCGCCGGATTCCTGCTGTACATGACATACAGTGTCGAATCGGCGCAAATGGCGGTTGTTTATCAGAGTATTTCCGCGTTCTTCATGTTCATCGCTTTTGCCGCCTTTTGGGGCCTTGTTATTGATGCCGTTCCGGCTCACATCATGGGATCGGGCTCAGCTACCGTCAACTTTGGCGGGCAGGTCGCCGGCTTTATTTCCCCATTTGTCATGGGCTATCTAATCGATCAGGCAAAAGGCTCCTTCAATGGCGCGTTTATATTCCTGATTATCGCAATCGTTGCTTCCGCCGTGGTTGCGCTGACGGTTCAACAGAAACCGACGGTTGCGGCGGCGGGGTTGGCGCGCTGAGGCGACCTCTCGTCCTGGCCAGAGCATCTTGTCCAAGGATTAGGTGCTCCTTCGATCTACAATGTGTTCGCATGGCGTGCCCGCACGTTGCACGCCATGCGGCGCACAGCAGAGGCGTCTCAGCACGCCCGTTCTCGTGATCCTGAGCGGTCGATGGGCCGCACCAGTTTTCAGAGCAGCCGCCAATCTCGCATCAGCAAAGGAGGCGATATGCAAACGATGCCAATGGGCCCAACCATCTGTTTGCGCATTGAAGAACTCGCCGCTATCACTGCGGAGCCTGGCAAGTTGACGCGTCTGTTTCTCACCCCCGAGCAGAAGCGCGCCACTGAGATTGTTCGCTCGTGGATGAACCAGGCGGGAATGGCAACGCGAATCGATGCAATCGGAAATCTGATCGGGCGCTACGAAGGAACCCGCCCCGGTTTGCCGGCACTCGTGATCGGCTCGCATCTTGACACCGTCAGGGACGCGGGGAAGTACGACGGCATGCTCGGAGTGCTCACGGCGATTGCCTGCGTCGAGGAACTGCATCGAGAGGGCATTCGGCTTCCCTTCGCGATCGAGGTAGTGGGCTTTTCCGACGAGGAAGGCGTACGCTTCGGTGCGACGCTGCTTGGCAGTCGAGCATTTGCGGGGACATTCGAACCTGGCCTACTCGAGTCTCGAGATGCCAGGGGCTTGACCGTCGCAGATGCTTTGCGCGAGTTCGGACTTGATCCCACAACCATCCAAACTGCGGCGAGAACTCCAAGTGAGATTCTGGCTTACGTGGAACTCCACATCGAGCAGGGGCCGGTGCTGGAGAAGATGAACCTGCCGGTAGGATGCGTCACGTCGATCAATGGCGCAACTCGCTTCAAGATTGAGGTCAAAGGCAAAGCCGGGCATGCTGGCACGGTGCCTATGGCGGGTCGGCAAGACGCACTGGCTGCGGCAGCCGAATGCGTCCTTGCAGCCGAGTGCCGCTGCGGAAGCGAAGACGGATTAGTCGGCACAGTTGGTTTCATCGAAGCCCTTCCTGGAGCGGTTAACGTAATCCCTGGTGAAGTACGGTTCTCACTCGATATCCGCGCGCCGAATGACACACAACGCCAGCGAGCGGTAGAAGACGTCACACGGGAGATCAACACTATTGCTCAGCGTCGTGACGTGGCGATCAAGATCAACAAGTCTCACGAAGCGGTGGCCGCTCCATGTTCCCCCTGGGTGATGGCGCAGATCGACCGGGCGATCGAGGCCGAGGGCATAACTCGCTGCCATCTCGCGAGCGGCGCGGGGCATGACGGCATGGCTGTCGCGGCCATCACGGATATCGGCATGATCTTCGTTCGCTGTGCCGGGGGAATCAGCCACAGTCCGGAGGAGGCCATCAAGGTCGAAGATGCCGAAGTTGGCGCCCGTGTGCTGCTTTCCTTCATCAAGAACTTTAAGCAGGGGAGAACTGCATGATCGTCGAATGCCAGAAACACATCCTGGAATACATCGACCAGAACCATGCCGCCCAGGTCCAGTTCCTGGTCGAACTCGTCAAAGTTCCATCGGATAACCCTCCGGGCGACTGCACCCCTCACGCCACGCGAGCCGCCGATCTGCTGGAGCAGCTCGGGTTTACGGTCGAACGCCATCCTGTTCCGGCCGAAGTGGTGCGCGCGAATGGAATGATCAGCGCGACCAACCTCATAGTGCGCCGGCGATTCGGGCCGGGACCGATTGTTGCCCTGAATGCGCATGGAGACGTTGTGCCGCCAGGTGAAGGCTGGACGACAGATCCCTACGGCGGCGAAATCAAGAACGGAACCATGTATGGCCGGGGTGTTGCCGTGTCGAAGTCCGACTTCGCCACCTATGCTTTCGCGCTGAAGGCATTGGAAGCGAGCGGATTGCCGCTGCGCGGGACGGTCGAGCTGCATTTCACCTACGATGAAGAAGCCGGCGGTCAGATCGGGCCCGGCTGGCTTCTGGAGCAGAAGCTCACGAAGCCAGACTACGTAATCAGCGCTGGCTTTGCGTACAACGTCGTGGTTGCGCATAACGGCTGCCTGCATCTGGAAGTGCGCATAAAGGGGCGGTCTGCGCATGCGGCGAGGCCGGACACCGGCGTTGACGCACTGGAAGCAGCCACGAGGTTGTTGACCTCGCTTTACAGGTTGCGCGAAACATACAAGCAGACTCACTCGAACATTGCCGGAATCGATCATCCGACCCTGGTCGTGGGCCTTATCAGCGGCGGCATCAACACGAATGTTGTTCCCGATGTGGTCACGCTGCGTATCGACCGCCGTATCATTCCCGAGGAGTTGCCCGAGCAGGTCGAGCGTGATCTCGTTGCGCACATCGAGCAAGTCTGCTCATCACTCAGCGACATAAAGGTAAACATTCGGCGCATTCTGCTAGCCCGACCGTTTACGCCACAAGCGGGCCAGGAGAAGCTTGTCAGCATCATTCAGCGGCATGGACGCGCGGTGATCGGTGAGGAAATCCCGGTAAACGGCGTCCCAATCTATACAGATGCCCGTCATTACAGTGCTGCGGGTATCCCTGCCGTCCTCTATGGAGCAGGACCTCATTCGCTGCTTGAGGCGAATGGCCATCGGGCCGACGAAAAGCTCGAACTCGGAGATCTCCGGAAGGCAACTCAGGTTGTCGCGCTGACCTTAGCAGACTTGCTTCAATAGTCCCCAAAAGCCACTCTGAACATGATGCCGACCATGGACTATGGAGCTTCTTCCCGTCGAGCCGGGGTGAGTACATGTTACGCCGGTCGCGATCCAGCAGCCAACTCCCGTGTAGTCGGCCATTCGGAAATTATCCCGTTTGCGCCCGTCTTAGCGGTGTAACTGTTGGAAAATCGCCTTATCGCAAGTTACGCGGCGGTTCCTCTCGGGGGACTCGGGCATCCCGCAGCGGCTCGGGCTCAGGCGGCAAGATCGGTGCGGAAAGCTCCAGCGGCTCCACCACAATCGTTTTGAGCGGTTCACCGCCGATCCACATGGGTTTGACCTGTTATTCGCTGCTGCTGCGGTTCTGCACCGTCGTGGACTTGAGCATCTGGTAGGCTTCGTTGATCCGTGCTGTCTGCCGGGTGGCGTAATCCCGTAGCGCCGGTGCCATCGTTCCCAACTTGACTCGGTGCCACTGGGACACTGCCCGGTGGTAGGCATCGTCCACGGTCAAGTTTCAATCTTCTTGCTTGAAAAACTCATTGAGTTCGTCTGCGATCTGATTCGAGAACAGCAGCATGGGGCAATGGGGGTGAATGCACTGCATGTTCGGCCAAAAGATGCTTTCAACCTGAGCCGGGGTGATCTTAATCTGGGGCGGTTTCCGATCCTCCCCACGGGACAGTTCAAATACCTTCTCGGCGAGTGATTTCTTTGCCTGCCCCCTCAGATCGGGACGCAGAACACCCAAGCATGACCACACGGCTTCGACACGCTGGCGTGCGGCAAGCTTGATAGCTGCCCTTTCCTCGGCACTCAATTGGCGGTATCGGCTCATTGAGAGCCTTCCTGCTTGCGCTTGCTCATGCACACGCCCCGGCGACGATCCGGTACACCGTGGTCTTGGTCAGCTTCAGCCTCTTGGCGATCTCGCCCAGACTGCATCCGGCAGCATGGAGGTTCAACACCTTGCGGTGGTCGCACGGGACACGAGGTCTGCCGCCAATGCGACCTTGGGCTCGGGCCCGTGCCAGCCCCGCCAGCGTCCTTTCCGACAACCTCACCCGTTCCTGCTTGGCAATAACGGCGAGGATGCTGATGACGGCGTCACGAAACATGCCGCAGGAGTCGAGGTACTGCTCCGTAAAGCTGCGGTAGCCGACCCCAAAGGCTGTCAGCCGTTGCAGATATTGGAGAGTCTCGAACACACCTTCGCGGCTAAACCTGTCCAGCGACCAAAACAAGACAAGTTCGAACTCCCGGCGTGACGCGGCGGCGAACAGAGCTTTGAACTGCTCCCGGTCGCCATTCTTGCCGCTGGCGACATCGACGTATTCGCGCTTGATATGCCAGCCCTGCGTGCAGGCGAAAGCTCGTAGTTGGTCGAGTTGATTGAGGTTGTCCTGCTTGTCGGTCGAGATGCGGGCGTAGATGGCGACGTACACTTTATAATATACAGAGCGGGGAGACATTTTAGCTAGAAAACGGTCGTTTTTGTAACGCCCTGATGCCTTCGCGCTAAGTTGTTGATTGGTCGAGGTCGGCGGGAGGCGAATACTGACCCCGTTTTTGGAACGGGTCAGGGGCTCGCTGAATCCTCGACTAGAAGTGCGCGGTGCCAGCGTTCACGGTCGGGGCAAACTTCTGCCGAGGTCTTTGCCATGCAGAACGATAATTTCAGGAATGCCAAGCTGTCGCGCAAATCTTTTGACAAGCGACTACCCTTTAGCTCGATGCTGACCAAAAGCCAATAAACTCGGGACTGCGGAACGAGGCTTTTTGAACCACCCGGTTCACAAGCTGGTTCGGAAATTGTGGTCTTTCGGAATCCCAACAACTGGTCGAATACGATACAAGGATCAGGTGGACGAAGCTCTCCTTTGTCCCAAAACTCTCATAGCGCTGCATCAGCTCTGCGGAAATCGAAACGGGAACCTTTTTCTTGGCTTAGAGGAGATCGTTCATGCTTATTGGACGATTTCTTTGACTGCTCGTCGGGCGGCTTCTTCGACAACAAGCCTTAAATCGATTCGGAATAGCTTTCAAGGGCAGCGGCCAGTTTTCTTCGAGGTTTACTGCGATTGTTCGCAGGACTACCCTGCCTAAAAAGGTTCGGTCGATTTTGGCCTGCGGCTCGCGCACAAATCGCCGACGTGCTCAAAAGCCTTTGTCATACGCTTCACGAGTTCCCCGTGTACTTCAGGCAGCGCAAAGCCCGGCGGGGCCCCGTTGAACGGAATCGAAACCAACGAATCCTTCAGATCATCGATCGTTCTTGAACCCTCGGACACGAATTCACCTGCGAGCGCCCGAACGAATTTTCCCTCGTCCGTGTCCCCCGGAAGGCTCGCCGCGAGGGACTTTAGTTGGCAGTCTGAGAAGTGGGTTTCCGCTGTGCTCTGATGTGTTGTTACCGTCCCGGCACCATCGAACGCTAGGACAACGCCGGTGAGGCTAGTCGAAGATTTTTCCAGCAGGGCTTTGGGATCAATAAACGGCACCGCACTCTTGAGAAATTTCATGTCCATGGTGACAGTGAACGAGCCGTCCCAAGTCTCGTTGCACCCGACATGCGGCCGATCCAGCAGCATCAACGGGTCCCGACGGAGAAAATCGGGGTTGATGAAGTCGTGTCTGCACGTAGGAAGCGACTCGTGGTATTGCAGAATAAAGACACACTCATCGGCAGCGTGCGTCAAATTCACCCTATCGCGCTGGATGATGCCTGAGTTGCAGGGGTCGAGTATTTCCAGCCCCCTGTCAGTGCGGTCCGGCTTGCTGCCCGCCAGAGTACACCAGTCCCTCCTACGTGCAACTCAATGAGATCATTTGGAGCAGTGGTGTTGCCAGTCGACTCAAGTTTCTGCTTTATCCAATCGAATGTCTGCTCCAAGCTTGCGCTTCCTCCGGTAAGCTCCCCCATCGTTGCTTTAGCGGTGGCTTCCGGTGCGGCACTCTGGCCACGTAGCATCCTTTTGGGCGCGCCAATCCCGACAGAAAAATAGATTCCCGGGGAGTCCCGAAGTGCCAATGTCGTAATCCCAACAACCTTACCCCGCATGTCGAGAAGGGGGCCGCCACTGGAGCCGGGTGCAATCGTGGCGGTGTTTTGGATCAGGAGACGTGTCCCAATCGTTCGAAAACTGCTTACAATGCCATTCGAAATTGTCAGTTCTAGCCCTCTGGGGGCCCCAATCGCAAGTACTGGGTCTCCCTCGTGCAGCGAGAGCTCGTCACCCATAACGAGAGGCTTTCTGCTCCCTGTCGGTGCTTCAAGGACGGCGAAGTCTTCTTGCGGGTCGTCGAGCAGTAAGCGGGACACCCTTGCCCGTTTGCCGTCA
>Ga0187852_1002209_pt1 | contig 16327 bp, 9 predicted proteins | sample June2016WEW_6_40_FD_134511 | JGI IMG/M metagenome (GOLD analysis project Ga0187852, IMG submission 134511) | Peatland microbial communities from SPRUCE experiment site at the Marcell Experimental Forest, Minnesota, USA - June2016WEW_6_40 | ecosystem: Environmental > Terrestrial > Soil > Wetlands...
AGCTCCCACTGCGCATCAGTCAACACCTTCTGCCGCTTCTTCATGACAGAAGCTCAACACTGCATCCGCCTCACAAGTAAGTGCTTAACTTGAGGCCGAACCTATTTTTGAAACACGCTCTAAGAAGATTTTCTTCATCATTTCTCCAGGAGTTGCCCTTGCGGGCATTTATCTTGCTAGTGCCCCCTGCAGAGGGCTGGCAAAGATAAAAATGCAATTTCAAATGGTTACGCGTTGAATTTCTAAACTGAGCTATGCCATCCACAGGCATTCGCACCAGGATTCCCTGCCCACTTCCAGAGGAAAATTCGCTCGATTTTGCGGGGCCCGGGCGTTGCCCGTGTGATTGGAAGGGCGATGCAGGCCCTGCCGGCACACCGATAGCGCTCACACATCTATGCACATTGAGCGCCAAATTGAATGCTATTAAATTCAACAACTTACGCTCACGATGATTCGGAAATGTGCAATATCTTGCACATCTAAATTACTAGGAAGGTTCTCTATTGAGTCGAAGCAGCTCCAATTGGGGAATGGAAATCCTGCCGGGAGCATGGACGGGGGCGCTGAAGTACTACGTCTCTGTGGCCGGATCGAAAGGTGCGCTTCAGACAGCACGATTGCCAGGCTCTGATAGGCCCAGGCGTACTGCTCAGGGGGTCGTGACTCACCCTCAGGAGAGCAGGTTCCTGTAGGCGCTGGCAGTCCTGTTCATCATAGCCTCGGTCGTAAATCTTTCTGCGGCTAAGTTCCTTCCCGCTGCGCCCATTGCTCTTGCCTGAGACGGATCGGAGAGCAATTGGAGGATGGCCGCTGAAAGGGCGCCAGGATCGTCCGAGGGGACAAGGAATCCACTGATTCCATCTTTCACGGCCTCTGCGTTCCCGCCCACGTTGGTCGCAACAACCGGAAGAGATGCAGCCATGGCCTCGACAATGGCATTGGAGAAACCCTCGCTGCGCGAGGGAAGAACAAAGACGTCGGCTGCGGCAAGGTATTGGCGCAGATTCGTTACTCCGCCATCGAAACGGAGATGATTGTCTAGTTTTAATTCCTGAACAAGTTTCTGCAGTTCTGTGAAGTAGCCCGGCTCCAGCACCTCGCCGGCGATGCTGAAGGAGACCTTGGGGAACTGCTCGACGACGGCCGCGGCTGCCCTGATAAACACATCGTGCCCCTTCACCCGCCGGATATTGCCCACCGTCGTGACCAGAAATTCGCCCGGAGCCTTAGCCGGCCTGGGGGTTGTATCCCAATCCTCAAGATTCAAGCCGTTGTAGATGGTCTGGACGCGAGCGGGGTCGATACGATCCACCTCGATCGAATGCTGCCTGACCTGTTCCGAGACGGCAAACACTGCATCGGGCATCCCAGCCATGAGCCGATAGGCAATCTGATGCTTGCGGGTCCTAAGAATTCCCATGTCTCTGCGGGCCCAAACCAGCTTTGCCCTTGACATTGTCTTCGTAACCAATCCCGCCCAGATGTCAGAACTCTCAAAGAACGTGTTGACGATCTGGATTTTCTGCTGTTTGAGGAATCGTCTCAACTCGAGAGCTGCTCGAAGCGCCGTCAGGTCGTAGGTGTGCCGTAAGGGCAGCAGGTAGATGGAACAAGGCGGCGACTTCAAAGCCGCGCTTTCGGGATGCGCGGAAAAAGTCAGGATGGATGCCCTGTATCCATAGTGCGGCAGAAGGCCCGCGAGCTTGAGAACGATGCGTTCTCCCCCTCCCAGCGTCTTCCCGAACTGATCGACAACAAACAGGATGTGAGGCAGATCGCCTTCCGCTGCATTCCTTATGCCTGGTGGCTCCGGCGCTGAAGCAACGATCTTGATCATCGGCCAACCCTTCCACGGCTACAAAACCGTCTGCTCTCCGATCACTTCACCCAGGTAAAGCGCGGCAATCGGACTTTATCAAATGTTTCCCGAACTCTCGTGCACGCACATCGGCACCGACTTGTAGCGACAACATCGTAACTGATCTTCCTTAGATCCGAATCTCTAGAGTCCCAACCGAATTTCGCACGCGTTCGTCGCAACCTTGCAGCTCACGTTGTGTGAAAGTGAGTTCGAGAAAACTACTCGCCCTTCTTGGCGACGTATTGAAGCGCCTGAACAAAATCGCTCATTGTCGCCGCGGCCACCGGGTCCGAGATCAGGCCGAAGCGGGCCAGCCACCGGCCATGCTTTTCTCTTTGCCGTCCCGTAATGAACACCAGCGGCAGCCGCCTCCCGAGGATGGTCATCAGTGCGTCGCCAAGGATCCAACGCCAGCGATTGCCCCCCACCCGGACCTCGACTCTGGGCGACGCGAACATCTCGGCATGCCCCGCGAATTTGGCCTGCATGTGCACTTCGAATTGCGCGTTGGGAAAGCAATCGAGCAGATACTGGAGATCGTCAGCCCAACGGCCCATGGGCACAGCGAGCAAAATGCCGATCTTCTGGGCATTCCGATTACGGCGCAGCCAGGGCGCAACGTCCCGCGCGACGCGATAAATGAACTCCCTCATCGACGAGGTATCGATCATGTCGATGTTTTCCGTGGGCGCGGCAGTCACGCGATACCACAATTCGCTAAAACTCTCCGGCGGCCCGCTAAGAGCCTTCGAACAATTCTCCACCCTCCGCCAGATGATCTCGGTCTTCCATTGCGACCAGTAGACATCAAGCAGGCGCATTTTTTCCTGTTTTACGTCCGCAACGTCCACGCGTTCCTCTTCGAGCTTGGCGCCGGCGCCTCGAAGCGTTTCCACCAACGCGGCAATGTGATTCGGAACGTCTGCCGCATAGGGCACGTCCTGAAAGAACCGGCAGACGCATTGCTCGACAAGCTTCGGATTGGTCCGCAAGATATTGAGACAGGCGTGGCGGGTCAACTGATGGTCCACGTGCACGCCGATACCCAGGGGCATCCAAATCTCCTCCGGCTGTAGATCCTCGATTGCCTTGGCGATGGTAGAAGTCCAAAGTTCCAGTTCGCCCCGCCCGGCGGCATGTTCCAAATACTCCCAAACTGCCTGTTCGTGCCGTTGGAACCAGTCGAGCGTCCATTTCTGCGGATAGTAGCGCAAAGTGGCCTCTACCAATCCGAGGGGAATGTGGCGTCCCCAGACTGTCCGGGCCACGATCTCGGATTCGGCCTTGCGGAGATTCGAGATAGTTTGCACATCGAAGAAATCGCGGTCGATCCCTCTATAAGAAGTGGCCACGCTCTGGGTGGCCACCGTGACAAGAAGGAATTCGCATTCGGCCCGCCGCTGCAACATCAGCCCGCCAACGCTCAAAGCTGCGTCGTCCATGTGCGGTTCGATGACCATTACGCGCCGCCGTTTCCCTGACGGGGGAGGCGTCAGCACTCTGGCAACATTGAGCGCCACGAGGCGGCGTATGTCTTCCCCCGACGGCGCGCCCAGCCGCGCATCGAGTTCTCCGACCGTCGCCTCTTTCTCCAACGCATTCCACAAGTTCTGTTCCGCCGGGGTTAAAACGGCAAATGGACGCTTCGAGATCAGGAAAAACAACGAATCTCCCTGCAACCGGAAATGGGGCAGGCGGACAACCACGGCGTCGCTTGGAAGCAAAGATTCTGCACCTGTTCGCGGTTGGGGAAGAACGCCCCTTTGACTCATCTCTTCGTCTGCCATACCCTTTGCACTCCTGTTAGTCGACTTCCTCCGGGTCAAAGACCCTCCGGAGTTGCACGTTACGCTCACGCAAAATGTCCTATGTGCAAATCAAGACCGAGTGATTTGCCAGACCTTTAAGTAAAATACATTGCTGCTGAAGCATTTGAATTCACTGGATTCAGTTCAGATGTTGGTACCACCGCCATGAGATGAACCGCGCGAGCCGCAGCTCCGGCCAACACAAACAGTGGCCCTGTAATCTCAAGATAAGTCCACCTGTCGCCAAAACAGTTGGCGACGATGCAGGAGCACATGGCAAGGCCAAGCCCAAGGCCGAGGCCTTGGTACAGCGGATCCTTTGCTTGTCTGAAGAGCCGGTAAGCCATTGCAATGATTTGTTCAAACAGGATAAAAGCCATGATGAGCCCGATGATGCCCGTTTCCACCATCACCAGAACATACCAGTTGTGCGTATCTTCCAGGCCATGCACATGCGGTATTATCTGGAAGGTGGCGTAACCGTTTCCCACGATTGGGCTGTGCGCGATCGAATTCAACGACTCGTGCCAAATGTCGATGCGCTCCTGGGCAGAAAATTCGAGTTGCCCGTTGACGTCCTCAGTCATGGTAACGCGTTGGCGAACGGCTGTAGGCACAAGGGCCTGCCATGTCACCAGAAAGACTCCTAGAATCAACAGAAGCTTCCGGTCTTTTAAAATGCCAAGCACTAGGACGCTGACAAGCACAGCAAGATACCCGGCTCGGGAGAACGTGTACATGGTCGCAAACAGGGTGATCGCCACCAATCCGTAGCCGAACAGTTTGAGCTTCTTTCTCTTCACGAATTCTATGAAACCCCAAAAGAACATCGCGAATTGGGCCAGGAATGCGGCTGTTTGATTTGATCCGAAGGCCAGTGGGCCGCCGCTGCGTTTCCTCTCGTCAAAGTTTGTCCAGGTTCTCGACATGCTCTCCAGGATGCAACTCCTGTCGATGAACAAGAGGGTAATGGCAGAGATGAGGACGACTGTCCTGACAGCTTTCCGGTCTTCGACGACCAATCCAGTTGCTACGAATAACAACGGGACCAACATATAGTCTTTCCAGGTAACGAAATTGACGTCTGAGAGCCAGAGCGGCGCGGGAGCATTCCCAAGTGCGGTCCCGAGCCACATCGAACAATATAGGTAAACCCCAATGACCAACCAGACCAGGTAAAGCTTCGATTTGGGGAGGCGTTTGCCACGAATGAGAGCTCCGACAATCACGGCAATGACCAGGATGGCCAGCATGTGCTCGCCCAGGGGATAGTCGACCCAGTGATCCCGAAACGAGCGATAAGGAACGAATGGAATCAAATAGTAAAGCCCCCAAAGAGGCCGCCCCCCTAACGAAACGAGGCACATGATCCAGAAGCCCACGTAGGCGACCACCGGAATGTAGTGCCCAAGGCCTGATCCCAACCCCAAGGTGCATCCTCCATGACGTCTGTAAAGTGTGACGGGCAATCCTCGATCGTCACACTGAACACTACATCTTGGAGCTGGTGGCGTCAAGCAATTGCCCCAATCGAGTAATAGAGTTCGTAGCCACGAATTATCCCTCTGGCTTAGTCCCAGGTCCCGGAAGTGAACACCACGCGGCTGGCTCATTCATCGCGGTGCCTCAACTTGCTTCGCAACCCAAAGCCCGTACCAGAAGTTCTCCTCGCCCGGCTCTTGTTCCAATCTGTACTGTGCAAGGATGTAGGCGCAGACGGGCTTACGGACGCTCTCCGGATGGACTGCTCTCCCTAAGTAAGGAAACATATACAAAGCGCTCAGTTTCGACCTCTCAGCCGATACGTCAATCTGGCATTTATGCTCAAACTGCTCCGGCAGCAGAAGTGCCCGCTCGGGATGGTCCTTCATCTCTGCGACCTTCTCATGGATTGCCGCGAGCGTATTCGCATTCTCGAATCCTTCATAGCGACCATAATCTATCTTATCGGATAGATAAGTGCCAAGACCGCTCGGTGCGTACCCGAACGGAGCTAGAAACGTCCCATGCCACGAGGGGTAGACGTGTGCGAAATCAATCTTGTCAGGCATGGCCGGACGCTCTGCTCTTGCGAGTCTAGCCTCCCAGTCGGCTTTCTTGTCAGAGCGGACGAATGTGGCAATATATTCCCCGCTTAAATAGATCACACTGCTCCTGATCTGTGAATTGTTGCCTCTTCTCCGGAGCAAATCAGAGCCAACGCTTGCCATCGCCCCCGAATAATACCACGCCATAAACAGAGCCTGAAAGAGGATCAAAACAAATACAAAGGCAGCACTGTACAACTTCCACGCACTCTTGTAGTTGGAGACATAGAACAGGCTAACCAGGAATACACCTTCTCCATTCCAGAAGACATGGGAAGGGCCGCAATGTCCGAGAGCTGCGGCAATCATCGGCATTGAAAAAGCGATCAGGCCGATCGTATTGTCGTTGATTTGCCGCTCGGAGAAGCGCCGCAACACATAACAGGCGCAAACGAAAAGCGCTGCAAAATACAGCACAATGTTAAAGGCAAAATACACGGGATAACTATCTGCCCCCCCCCCGGAGGCCTTCACTGTATCCAGCGCATGAAGCTTTAGCGCGGCCCAGAATACAACAGCAAATGCAAGCAGCAACCCGCCGAGCAATGCGAATGACCAGCTGCGCCGAACCGTGGAAGAAAGCACAAAGACGCATGCGCAGGCGAATGCATGCGCGATGGCGGTCTCAGGAGAAATCAAAAGTAGGATCATAGTGAATGCCACTGCGAGAATAGCGGAATAGATCTGCCATTTGGTCCCACCGCGGTTAAGGAGTTTGTAGACCACCAGGATAAAGAAGAGCGGACATGTATACCTCAGAAATGCTGCGTGGGTACCCATGGAGAGAATGGAAATAAACCCTGCACCGTACAAAAGAAGGAAAATAGAGGTCTTGAATTTAGTGGGATAATCTACCATGTTCACAACTACGAACAGAAGCACAGTCCCTAGTAACCAATTGAGGGTCCAAAAGAGATAGTAGGCCTGGACGAGAGTGATGAAAAGTATATGCTGGAGGAGCAGCGGAACATAGAGAAAAGATGCTCCGAACGGCCATTCGAAGTCTACGTAGGGGATCTTGCCCTGCGATAGCAGCCACAGCCGATCTATTTCATACGAAGACTCCCCAAAGCCGCCAAACCGGCCAGCGACCGCGTACATTGTCAAGCATCCGAGCAGAACTGCGATTAGGGACGCCGCCAGGATTTTCAGGGAAACAGGTCTAGAAGGGCCTCCAGCGCAAAACTGAAGATTCAGCCCTCTGAACCATACCGATCCAATCGTTACCAATAACACCAAGAGCACGATGCCTGCGCGGTTGTTGTAGCCAAAGATATATGAGTCCGACGCGGTGGGGGGCATCGGGACCAAGGAGGGAAGGTAGAAGATGGCTATCAAACTGCAAACGACGTAGGCGAAGAATAAACGTCTGTCAACAGTACGCAGGCTCCGATTCATCCGAACTCCTTTCAGGGCGATCCGCTGGGCCGCGACGGTCGCCGATTTAGATTGGCGGTTCCACACGTCCCCGAATGGCGCAGAACTCAACGCCCCAGGGCTAAAGGCAAAGTGGGCGAAAATATCTGTCCTATGACGGGAATGTCAACATAGAGAAGAACAATCATCGAGGCCGAAATGAGAGCGGCTTCGATCATCAGCACGGGCTCGCGATATAGCTTTTCGGGGTTCTGGGCAGCACTATTTGGCTTGAACGCGAGCCTGAAGTACGTCGACATCAAGAGAGCGACCAAAGGAAAGACGAGAATCAATTCAATCCGATACCGCATGATGAACGCACCAAAGAAGAGCATCGCGGTTGATGCATAAAAAGTTACTGAGGTCAGAAGCGATACTTCGGTATAGTACCGGAACGATTTTCGGTACGCCCCAGCTACCTGTGCGTCGCCAAATTCACGGTATTCGCTGAACCTTTTCAGCGCCATTAGGTAGCAGCCGGTCATCCAATAACAAATTAGAAGGGAAGCTGGCGGAATCAGAACGGAGGTTACCATGAACCAGCCCAGAAGCATGCGCAACGGGTTATTGACTGACTCGGAAAGGACATCAAGGTATACTCTGTCTTTCGTCCGGAACGGCCGAATGTTATAGAAACAGCCCATGATCCAAAGGGCGCCCGCTGAATACGCAAAGGGCACGGAGATGGTCAGCGCCAACGCGATACCTGCGACCATCATAAGAAGCCACTGTGCGTACGCAAGCGGCACAATGACAAGACCCTGAGCCGCCGGTCTGTTTTGCTTCTTCGGATGTAGTCTGTCAAAAGGCGCATCTAGCAACTCGTTCACGACATAGTTGCTGCACGCGATCAATGTAGCCGCGATAAAACCAACTAGGATGTTTCTGTCTAAGGGCTCTGACAGCAATGGCATACGAAGTATGCTTAAAGGGACAATGATTCCGGGAATCACAAAAATGTTTTTGATAGAGTGATCCAGCCGCATAATCTGCAGGTGAGCCCTGAGACGAGAAGCGACTGTTGGCTTTATGACAGAGTTTGCAGAGATGTCAGTTATTCGGTTGGACAAAGCTTTCTCCTTTACGTGACAATCGGACTTGCCGCAGGCCTACAGAACTTGCTTACTGAATCCATACTCTGTCCCGTCCTGCGATAAAATTATAGAACGCAAGCGCTGCAGCCGCGTTGAGCATGACAAATGTTTCGGCAATAGCAACCGGCTTGAACTTCCTGGCGGGCGGGCTCAGGATTCCGACCGAGGCCAAGACGTAAAAGAAGACCTGTAGCCAGAAGACAGCCTGATAGAACGGCCCTTTGGACATTCCGGAAGCCACAAGCATCAGGATCAGGAGCAGTGGCGACACGAGCCTGAGAAGCTTATGACTGATGAACCGGAAAAGCAGAGGATTTGCCGGCGTAAGGAGCCAGGGAGTCAGTCGCAGCAACTGGTAGTTCCCTGTCAAGGTGCGAACCTTGCGCGAGAACTCCTTCCCTCTTATGCTGAAAAGCCGGTCGTGCGCGATCGCTGAGGGCTGAAAAACGACTCGTTTGCCCATGCGTGCCACATTCATGGGGACAAAAACGTCGTCAAGAATCGTCCCCTTAGGAATTTCCGTATAGAGTTCCCGCCGAATTGCGTAGATGGCTCCAGTTACGCCAACAACCGAGCCCGACGCTGATTCGAGTTTGCGCACGGTCTTTTCGATCTTCCAGTAGGTGCCAAGAGCACTTGCAGAGGACGGACTGGAATCAGCATCAAGCAATAACTCGCCGCTGACTGCACCAACGGCTGGATCGGCGAAACTGGAGACCAGTTCTAAGACCGCGTTCGGTTCGACAGACTGCCGTGCGTCCAGGAACACAAATATTTCGCCTGTAGCGCGCTTTGCAGCTTCATTCAGGGCGAACCCTTTCCCGTTCGACTCGTCGAGAATTACCGGGACGATATGCGGAGCTTGCCCACGCAGAATACTGGCGGTACGATCAGTGGATCCATCCGAGGCGATAACGATCTGAAGACAGTCCTGGGGATAGTTCAGAAGACGAAGATTCTCCAGTTTTGCAGGCAGGTTCGCTTCTTCATTGCGCGCAGCGATGATAATGGAAACACTCGGGGTAAGGTACTTCTTTAAGATCGGCCGCTTGCAAACATGGGAGAAGAGCCAAAGCCAGAGGATATAGCCGCAGTATGTGTAGGCTACCAATGCGGTGCAGAGCCAGAAGAGCATTTTCATGGTACGCTCCGGTATGGCGATATCGCATCGACGGCGGAAAGCAACGCACCCGATGAATATTAGTGCGCAAATCAAAAGACTATCGTGCGAGTAATCACGCTGTAGAGTCTGTGCAACGCTCTGTTGTGAGCGACTGTTCTCAGCTGCATGCACTCCTGCTGTCGTCTACCATCGCCCAGGTTTTAACATCGCAACGTTGGAAGCATGCAGAATCAGTCTATAATTTTACCATAGTCTAAAATCAGCGTAGGCGTAAAGGAGTCTCGCTTGCAGTTGCGTTTATGGCACATTGCGCGGAGCGTTTTGTCCAACTGGTTTGCTACGGCGGCCACCTTGGCGGTTGGCTTTTTTTTGGCGCCTTTTGTCGTCCATCGACTAGGAAATGTCGCATATGGCGTCTGGGTTCTGGCCATCTCTTCCGTAGGCTATCTGAACCTCCTCGATCTGGGCATGCGCAGTTCGGTAATCAGGTTTGTTTCCAAAGGAAACACCACACAGGATCACGAAGGGGCATCCGAGGCGCTTTCGGCAGCGTTTTGGGTTCGGTTGCAGATCGGCGCATTGGTATTGGTCCTTTGCGGAGGCCTCGCGGCAGCGTTTCCGTTCATCTTCAAGGTTCCTCCCGCATTGGCCGTGGAAGCTCGCGAGGCCATTCTGGTCATCGGCCTGACAACCGCGATTACCATGTCGATCGGAGTTCTCGGCGGCGTGTTGTCCGCGCTGAACCGGTACGACCTGCTGAGCTATGTCACCCTAACGCAGTTGAGTATTCGCGTGATCGGGGTTGTGTCCGTATTGCTTACCGGCCACGGCATTGTTGCCATCGCCCTCTGCGAGCTTCTTGCGGCCGCGGTTGGCAATTGTTTGCTGGCGTACATTGCGCGCAGAATATATCCGGAACTGAGAATCCGGCTGACAAGACCGCGGCGGGAGGTTCTACGCAAGATATGGTCCTATAGCGTTTACGCTTTCCTGCTCATGGTTGCCGGGCAATTGATTTACCAGACGGACAATCTGGTCGTCGGTGCGTTTGTTTCGGCTTCCGCGGTGACCTTCTACTCCATCGGCAACTCCTTGTGCCGCTATACACAACAGATTGTCAGCTCAATGACCATGACATTCACTCCCGCGGCGAGCACGTATGAGGCTTCCGGCAATACGGCAAGCCTGCGCGCTCTTTACTATAACGGCACCCGCGCAACCATGGCGCTGTCTCTGCCCATTGTGATTACCTTTTTGATTCGCGGCCACACTTTTATCGGAGTGTGGATGGGGCCTCAGTATTCCCAGCAATCGGGAACCGTATTGGCGATTCTGGCGACTGCGCTCTTGTTTTCTTCGAACAACACCACGGCATCGGCTATCGCCTGGGGAATCGAAAAACATAAAACCGTCGCAAAATGGGCAATCGGCGAGGCCATTGCGAACTTGACGCTCAGCGTTGTATTAGCCCTCAAGTATGGGATCTATGGAGTGGCAATTGGAACGCTGGCGCCAAGCCTGGTTGTGCATTTGATTCTGTGGCCGCGATATGTCGCCCGGCTCATAGACGTTACCTATCGTGAGGTCTTCCGGAATGTCTGGGGGCCTGTTTTTCTCTGTGCGGTACCATTTGCCGCAGCCTCGTATGCAGTCGAGGTAATTGTCCCTGCGCGCAATATGGTAATGTTTGTCTTGCAAACAGTGGCCCTTTTACCCATTTTTGGCATTGCCATTGGCCTGATGTTCCGGGATAACTTCAAACGTCAGATTCTTCCCAGGGTCAGATTGTTTTTCGACCAAATTCGGAGCAGGTAGCATAGCGCCAAAGCGTTCTATCGGCGGTCATTCTGTGTGTGTCGCAAACAGGGCCAGGATGTCTATCACCAAGCGCAGACGAACAAGATCGGACTCCTATAGCAGGGCACGCTCACCGCATCCTCAGGAATGGCAGACCATCCCTCCGCATACGGACGAATTCGCGCCAGTGCCGGTTGATCAGATCGCCGACTAACTGCTCCGGCGGCCGTTCGGTTTTGATCACTATCATCCCATACGCCTGAGCCGCCTCTCTGTAGCGGCGGAGTGCACTCTCGATCAAGGTGAGCGAAAACTCTTTCTTCCGGTTCCAGATGACCTCAGCGTCGTTGTCTAACAAGATCAGCATGCGCGGGCGAGGGCTCAGTCGCGCAAGCAGTAAACGAAGCCACCCGCAATTCTGCATGGGCTGGTTATAGTACCCGGTTTCGAGATCGACTGCGTGCCGGTCGAGGAGCACGATGTGCCGTTCCAGCACGGCGGGCCACACGCGCGAGAAGTAGCGAGCCCACATTTCGGGCAGGAAGTTGGCGTAATACAATATACGTCGCAGATGAGCTTTGAGGAGCTTTGCGGCAGTTCTTCGGGCAGGCGAATTCTCACCAATGTCCAGGGGATCGGCTCCCAGGTTCCTCAGCCATTTAGTGCTCGGCAGACATGCCCGCTCCCATGGGCCAAAGTAGACGGTCTGTGTCTCGATACCATTCCCATTCAGTACCGCCTCCAGGGTGGATATGAATGTTGTTTTCCCCGCGCCGTCCGGGCCAATTACGGCAATGCTGAAGCCAGGCCGCAGTGCCAGCTTCTTGCCGATTGTTTGCATTGTCCAACGCCAGACAAGCCGCACTTTGTTTGCGGCCCGCGCCTTTAGCAGCGTCTTTCGCACCTCAACCTTCAGGCCGGCGATCTGAGTTTCGTCGAAGAGGAAGCCAAGTTCAGGATCACCCTCGAACAAATAGCCAAGACCTAAACGCCTCGCTTCGACCATAGCCTGCCGGACTGCGTCCCGGTTCTGAAGTACACTCGTTATCCTGGGACGGTAGTCTTCACGGAGACGCCGCTTCTCCAGAATAGTGTTCACCACTACGTGAAGCAGCCAATTCCCTGCATGAGGAACATACACGTCTCCCTGCAATGTTGCTCCAGCCAAGTAGCGGTCGGCATCGATGTACTCGAGGCCGCCGCTCACGATTTTGGAGTACAAATCAATCCTCAGGAAGCGGTCATCCGACCAAAGCAGGAGATGGCGTCTTGAGGGATCGAAAAAGCCAGTGTTCCCAATCTCCCATCCAAGGTCGCGTAGAACGCGGAGGGTCGCCTGTAGCTTGGATGGCAAAACGATAAGGTCAAGTTCCTTTTCCCAGGTCGTGATATCGGCATCCGCTCTCATTAAACATGGCTGCAGTCCGACCTCCGCTAACGCGGAGAGAGTCCTAACGAAGGGGGAAATCCGAATAGGTTCCATTGCGACGCTTATCGATCTCAGCGACATCTTCCGTATAACGAATTACCTTAGGATACCGCTCAAGTCTATTGTGCTGTCAAATATAAGCTCCAATAAGCTGGGAGCCAGTTCTGCTCAAGCGCATGACAATGTGATCTATTCTTAAGGGACGCATCTTGGAAATCTGCTGTCTGCTTGTGACCGGTGGGGTGTTAAGAAATCCTTTCGCCGCCCATGCTCTCTCCTTTAGCAAAGAAACGCCCTCCAAGCGGCCAGTCTTCCCTGACTCCGTCGCTCACCTGCAAAATTTCCAACCTGTTTCAGCCCATCTAATCGGCCTGCAAATCACCAATCCGCGCAGAAATTGGACCATAACACCAGATTTGCGCTTAAATTGTACGCATCCCCGTCGTCTTTGAATACCGACTAAGCCATTTCTCTATTGCAGGCATTGTGCGTGGAATCATATCCTCCGACCACTGGTCCGACGGCATTCTACCTCGCATTGCTTTTTGCCAAAGAATGCCGAGCCAGAGCAGCAAGGCAATGAATTTCAGATCATCTTTATCCATGCCGGACTGAATGCGCAGCTTGACAATTCGCTCTTGCAGGGCCGCGTCACCAATCTCGTCGGCCCAAAGTTGGCGGAGATAATGAACAACACGACCTCCATTCGCGGCAGCAGGCGACATCAGCAGCATGTGCAAGGCATCTACCAACACAAACCCATCTTTTTGAGCCCACTCCCAATCGATGATCCCAGAGACAGTATCGCCGCTGAAGAGCACATTCCCGAGCCAAAAGTCTCCATGCGTGAGATCTCCCGGAATTCTCGCCGCCTCACACCAGTCCAACAGGGCGTCTGTAGCCGGGATGAGCGAATCTTGAAAATGAGGAAGAAACGCACACAACTGAACCAGCCGCTGGCCCACCCAGGCCCTACTTCCATACTCGCTTCCAGGCTTGCGGGATAGCCATAGTTCCGTGGCAGCATCGATACGGCGCCAACTGAATTCGTAAGGTCCTGCCGGAATTCGTGATTGCACCAGGACTGCTGCGCCGTTTTCGAGATGAGCGTGCGTTAGCAAGCGAGGTACGAGGTGCCGAATTTGCTGGTCGGATGAGGCAATTCCAAGACTATCTGCCTGGCGCTCCAACTCGGCGATTGCCTTGTCGCAGGCAGCATAATGCAGTACAGCCGGAGTCCCGCCCCAATTGGCCATAATTACGACGACACAATGGGTTGAGAGGCGAAGCCGGGGCGCGGGTTGTGCATCACAGCCCGTGACAGCCGCGATTGAGCCGGCTGGATCCGTGCCAGTCACGGCAAAGAACGGCCGCTTGGCGCCCAATAGACTCCACCCATGCCGGAGAATAGGCCCCGTGAAGTACTCAATGTCGCCGGCAAGGTATTCAAGACGCTCCCCCGAGACCAGGGTTCTTTGTCTGCCCGCCGACAGAACCAGATCGCGGGCGCCGTTTCCAACCTGCAGCAATCGGGCAACTCGTGACGGACTCAAGCCCGGATAAGCATGTTTTGAAACGCGAATGTGCCTGCCTGATAGCAAACGAAGGGCACTCGACAGCGCACAGAGAGTGTGGTTGGTTTTACCCTGTTCGACCGTTCGTATCCAGTGCTCGGTTAAAGGCGTAAGCAAGTCTTGCCTCTCTGCTCAAGGCTAGAACCGGCCTCATAAACTATCCGCATCGACGTGCGGAGAGCATGATCACCGCCTTGTTGGCGTGCTCACAATCGGAGAAATTAGCCCTACGGCATTTTGAGACCGGTTGCAGTCATATCACAATTTCATCGAATTATAATCCTATTTCACGGAGCCGGTCGCCGCCACTCCCGCAAGGACACGCCTTGGGCCTATTCTGTGAGCATCGCTGCGCTTGCGGTGTGCCATTGTTCTCCGTTTTTACTCGACGATGAGCGTGACAGTCGTTGTTTGCGACAGCGACGCCGCAGCCGAGGTCACCGTGACGGTGTAAGTCTGCGCACTCGCACTGGAAAACGCGCCTGGGGCATTAAGGACGGCGCACCCAGTAAGCCCCGCTAACGATACTGCTCCGGCCAGCAAGAGCACCAGGTAAGAGAGCCGCAGCATGCGTTTGCCGGAGCGTCTGATGCCGCTCCCAAAAGGCAGCAGCAAGATACCGAGCGCCACTACCAGTCCACCGCCCAATTTCCTGTTCCGTTCAAGCATCGCGGACTGCACTGAAGTTTGAATACTCAGCGTGACATTGGTTGCCCCGTTGCCCGCAGGAATCGTCTGCGGAGAAAAGGTTGCCGTGGCGCCTTCCGGAAGACCAGAGACCACGAAGTTGATGGCCGGGAGTGTGGTTCCAACGGCCGGACTGACACCCAATGTGTAAACCGCCGTTCCACCGGGCTGAACCGTCTGCGAGGTGCTCCCGCCTGCGTTCAAGCTGAAAGATTCAACGATCGCCGTGGCTTGAGCGTTCACCGTCACCGGAACCGCAGCCGAAGTGCTGGAGAGGAAGCTTGCATTGCCCGTGTACTGGGCCGTCAGGCTATAGGTTCCGGCTGCCAGCGACGCGGTGGAGAACGTGGCCACGCCGGAGGCATTCAGGGTAGCCGTTCCCAGCGGCGCGGAGCCGTTCAGGAAGGTAACCGTGCCGGTTGCGTCGCTCCCTGTTACGGTTGCGGTCAGGGCCAGCGCCTGGCCGGCGGTAACTGGATTCGGAGAAGCAGCCAGGCTCGTTGTCGTGGCTTGAGCGTTCACCGTCACCGGAACCGCAGCCGAAGTGCTGGAGAGGAAGCTTGCATTGCCCGTGTACTGGACCGTCAGGCTATAAGTTCCGGCTGCCAGCGACGCGGTGGAGAGCGTGGCCACGCCGGAGGCATTCAGGGTAGCCGTTCCCAGCGGCGTGGAGCCGTTCAGGAAGGTAACCGTGCCGGTTGCGCCGCTCCCTGTTACGGTTGCGGTCAGGGCCAGCGCCTGGCCAAAGGTGACTGGATTCGGAGAAGCAGCCAGGCTTGTTGTCGTGGCTTTAGCGTTCACCGTCACCGGAACCGCAGCCGAAGTGCTGGAGAGGAAGCTTGCATTGCCCGAGTACTGGGCCGCCAGGCTATAGGTTCCGGCTGCCAGCGACGCGGTGGAGAGCGTGGCCACGCCGGAGGCATTCAGGGCAGCCGTTCCCAGCGGTGTGGAGCCGTTCAGGAAGCTGACCGTGCCGGCTGGCGCGGTGCTGCCACTCCCCTGAACGGTTGCGGTCAGGGCCAGCGCCTGCCCAAAGGTGACTGGATTCGGAGAAGCAGCCAGGCTTGTTGTCGTGGCTTGAGCGTTCACCGTCACCGGAACCGCAGCCGAAGTGCTGGAGAGGAAGCTTGCATTGCCCGTGTACTGGGCCGTCAGGCTATAGGTTCCGGCCGCCAGCGACGAATTGGACAGCGTGGCCACGCCGGAAGCATTCAGGGTAGCTGTTCCCAGCGGCGTGGAGCCGTTCAGGAAGCTGACCGTGCCGGCCGGCGCGGTGCTGCCGCTCCCTGTTACGGTTGCGGTCAGGGTGAGCGCCTGGCCAAAGGTGACTGGATTCGGAGAAGCAGCCAGGCTTGTTGTCGTGGCTTGAGCGTTCACCGTCACCGGAACCGCAGCCGAAGTGCTGGAGAGGAAGCTTGCATTGCCCGAGTACTGGGCCGCCAGGCTAT
>Ga0187852_1002210_pt1 | contig 16326 bp, 10 predicted proteins | sample June2016WEW_6_40_FD_134511 | JGI IMG/M metagenome (GOLD analysis project Ga0187852, IMG submission 134511) | Peatland microbial communities from SPRUCE experiment site at the Marcell Experimental Forest, Minnesota, USA - June2016WEW_6_40 | ecosystem: Environmental > Terrestrial > Soil > Wetlands...
GGCGCAAGACGGGGCGGCGCACGATGAGGCAGAGATTGGCGATGCCGTTCTCGATAAGGGAAATGCCGCCGTATCCGCCGGGGAAGAGATAGAGGCTCATGCGTTCGCGGAGAGCGAGGATGGGCGCAGGCGCAAGCCGCCAATGCAGCTCAAAGCCGACGAAGCCGGCTGGTTTTGCGGGAGCGCGCACAAATCCGCGCAAATCGTGCTTCCCGGTGGCAAGGAAAAGAGTGGATGCGCGCAGAGATTGACCGTCGGCGAGTGCAACCAACCACTCGTCACCGCGAGAAACAATCGTCCCGGCGGCGACGCCGCGGAGAATCTGGCAACCTTCTTCTTCGGCGCGGCGGAGCAGGGTTGCATCCAGGACGCGGCGCGAGAGCGAGAAGGCCGGGAAGGGGAGCGCCGCCTCAATCAGCTTGTCTCCGGCCGAGAGGCTTACGGCGCGGATGGGAGCAGCGCCAAGTTGGCGCGGCGCAATGCCAGCCTGATGGAGATAGGCGGCGGCCTCGGCACTGAGAAACTCGCCGCAGACTTTATCGTGGGGACCAATTTCTCTTTCGATGAGCAAAACGTTTCGACCCGCGGCGGCGAGGCGCAGGGCGGCCATTGCGCCGGCAGGTCCGCCGCCGATGACGAGACGATCGACGAGTTGATTGGGGGCGCGAATCCGCGCAGGGGATGCGGCGATCATTGCGGCTTGCTCCTCGAGACGCACAAGCGCGCGGGCTTGAACGGCCGAATGGAGACCGCGCCGGAGGCGAGACCCGCAGCGGCGCAGATTCTTTCCCAATCCTGCCGGACGAAGGCGCGCGCGATGGACGCGGGGCTGTCGTACTGCACGAAAGGATGCAGGCGGGCGAGTTTGGCGAAGAAGCGAAGGAAGTGATAGGGAACAGCCGCGCGCGAGAGATCGTTGACGAACCAGCCAAGGCCGGCGTGGAGTTCCAGCCACTCAAGGAAGCGAACCAGGTCCTGCTCGGCGAGATGATGTGTGAAGAGCGAGCTGATCACGAAATGAGCCGGCCGATCGGGCACGTGGCGGAGGACGTCGGCGGCGATCCAGCGGATGGTGCTTGTGGGAGGACTGGCTTCGGCGGCGATGGCAACGGCGTCAGGGTTGATGTCGAGGCCGGTTAGTTCGAGAGGTATGCCGCGCCGGAGAGCCCAGCGCTCGATGCGCCGCAATCCGTCGCCGTAGCCACAGCCGACGTCGAGGATGCGAATGGGCCGCATAGGAGACGCGGGCAGCACGAGATTGAGCCAGTAGAGGACCGGGCGATGGCCCAGGAACCAGCGATTGAGCCGCGCAATGTCGCGGAGGCAGCCGCGCAACTCTTCTCGGGTGCAGGGCTCATCCATGAGTTCGGTGAGCTGGGCGCGCTGGCGGAAGTCGGGTCTGCTGATCATTGCGGTTGGGAAAGCCGCGGACAAGTGTTCGCGTCTTCTTTTCGTGCGGCGTTGTTAAACGGCGTGGAAGATCATCGTCTCGGCGGTCACGCCGGGTCCGAAGGACATGGCGCAGCCCACTTGCCCGAAGCGGGCGCGGCGGAGGATGCGCTCCAGAACAAACATCACGGTTGCCGAAGACATGTTGCCGTAGTTTGCGAGAATGTGCCGCGAATCGGCAAGGGCGTCGGGAGGCAGCTCCAGGCCCTGTTCGGCGGCGGCGAGAATGGTGCGGCCTCCGGGATGGATCGCCCAGAGATCGATGGACCTGGGATCCGCACCGCGCGTGATCCGGCTGCCGGCTTCCGCCAGGCCACGGCGCAATTCGCCGGGAACCTGGCCGGAGAGAACCATGTCGAAGCCCTGTTGGCCGATGCGCCAGGTGATGAGTTGATGGGTGTCAGGGAGCCGGACGGCGAGAAAACTGTCGATGGCGAGGCCGATCGGCTCGGCGCTGACCAGATAGGCCGCGCAGCCATCGGCGAAGACAGTAAAAGCGAGCAACTGCTCCAGATCCTGGGTCTCCTGCATGTGCAGCGAGCAGAGCTCGAGGCTGAGGAGCAGAATTTTGGCGCCGGGCTGGGAGCGGACGATGTGCCGGGCCGACTTGAGCGCGTTGATGGCCGCGAAGCAGCCCATGAATCCGATCAGGGTGCGTTCTGCCGAGGGGTTGAGCTGGAGGTAGTCGACGGCTTCATAGTCGAGGCCCGGCGCGTAGAGTCCGGTGCAGGTGGTCACGATGACGTGGGTGATGGCCTTGCGCTCGGCTTCAGAGGGGGCGAGTTTGTCGAGAGCGTCGCGCGCCAGTTGCGGCGCAAAATGCTCGAAGGCCGCCATGCGGGGAGCCGTCGCGGGAAAGCTGCCGCGCACGTAGAACTCGTTCAGGTCGCGTACCGAGCCATCCTCAGTAATCACGGGCTTCAGGAACGTGTAGCGGTGGTCGATAGCCGCGGCGCGCGCCATACGGCGATAGAGGTTTCTCGGCTTGCCTTCGGGAAGCGAATCTTCCACGAAGGTCATAAAGGCCCGGTGCATATCGTGCGGAGGCACGGCCGTGGCGATGCGGTTGAGATAGGCAGCGATCATAGTGTCGGTTTCAGGGAAGTAACGAGCGAGAGCCCTCTGTGAACAGCATAACCCGCAAGTTTGCGCGGGGTTGTAACCGGCGCGTCACCGGTTTGCAATTCATTAGCCGGAGCAGCAAGAGGACAGAACCGATCGGGAGGCATGGCGGCAAGTTGCGAGAGACACAGGCAAACTGTCTGGATTTGACGCGTGAGCGAGGCTGTCGTTAGCCTTTCGAACAAAAATCGCACCCACCCTTTCGGGCAAAATGCGCGGAAGAGGATGGAGAACGGGCGCAGCGATTCGGAGCCGTATCCATGCCGGTCAGGATGGATGCGTGGCGGGCGGCGGAGCTGTGGAACTGCGCACCACCAGGCTGGTGGAAACCAGAAACTCGCGCTTGATTTTGGGATTGTCGGGCTCTTCGGCTTGCATGCGCAGGGCTTCGAAGGCGGCGCGGGCCAGTTCCGCGCGCGACAGGCGGATGGTGGTGAGCGGGGGCAGCGTGTACTCTGCGAAGCCGATGTCGTCGAGGCCGACCACGGAGAGATCCTGCGGCACGCGCAGGCCGGCCGCGTAAGCCGCGCGCAGGACGCCGATGGCCGTCATGTCGTTGGAGCAGACGATGGCGGTGGGACGGCTGGCGAGTTTGCGCAGTTGCTCGAAGCCCGCGACGCCGCCTTTGAGCATGTGGTCGCACTCGACGATCCATTTTTTCTGGAGCGGCAGCCCGGCGGCGGCGATGGCGGCGCGGAAGTCGTTTTCGCGGGTGATGGCGGAGTGGAGACTGTGGGGGCCAGCGAGAAATCCGATGGCGCGATGCCCGAGACCGGCGAGATGGCGAACTGCGGCGTGAATGCCGGTGGAGTAATCGAGAAGAATGGTGCTGGTCTTGGGATCGTCGAGCTTGAACTCGGCAAGCACGATGGGAATGCCGCCGTGGACGATCTGGTTAAGCACGGGTTCCTCTTCGCCGAAGGTCATCACGGCTACGCCGTCGACCTTGCGCTCCAACATGCGGCGGGCGCATGTGGCCAGTACAGCGGGATCGCTGTTCGTGGAACTGACCAGGATCTCGTAACCGTGCGCGACGGCGATCTCTTCGAAGCTCTGAATCAGTTCGGGGAAGAAGGGATTGGTGATGTTTTCAACGATGATGCCGAGCAGCCGGCTGCGGCCGGAGACGAGAGTGCGCGCGTGGGTGTTGGGCAGATAGTTGAGTTGCTTGATGGCTTGCCAGACACGTTTCTTGAGACGGTCGCTGACCAGCGGAGAACCGTTGATGGTTCGGGAGACGGTGGCGATGGAAACCTTGGCCACGGCGGCAACGGCGCGAATGTCGGGTAGTTTGCCGGAGGCCTTGCGGGAGGATCTTCGAGGCACTTACTCATCGTAATGCAGGGAGCGGGTGCGCGCCCGGAAAAAGTTTCGCAGGATTTCCACCGAGAAGCAGGGAGCGAGGGAGCAAGGGAGCAATGGAGCAAGTCAGCGTTGGCAGGTCTCGCTTTTTCGCAGGTTAGCGTCGCTTCGCGACGTCGCCGGTTCGCGAGTTGGCGAATCAGCGAGTCGACAAGTCAGCCCGATCCCGCCTAAAGAGACTCATTGTTTTCCGAGATCAGCAGACGCAGGTCGCGGAGGTTGTGGCCGGTGGGTCCGGTGACGACGGCGTCGCCAATGGCGGTGAAGAGCGGACAGGCATTGAACGCGGCGAGCGACTGCTCGGGGTCGAAGCCGAAGGCGCGGGCGCGGGCCACGGTGGTCGGGTCGGAGATGGCGCCGGCCGCCTGCGTGTTGCCGTCGATGCCGTCGGAGCCGGCGCTGAGCACGGTGAGATGCGCGCCGGGATATTTGGCGAGATCGAGAGCGCAGGTGAGGGCGAGTTGCTGATTGCGGCCGCCCGCGCCCGGCGTGCGGGTGAGGGTCACGGTGACTTCGCCCACGGAGACGAGACAGAGGCGCGGGTGCCTGGCGCGATAGTTGTGAAATCGTTCCAGCAGGTAGCGGGCGGCGTCGGCGTAGTCCCAATCGTCGCAGCCGTTGTCGACGATGACGTGGAAGCCGGCTTGCCGCGCCAGAGAGCGTGCGCTTTCCACCAGATCGTGGCTGGAGAGCAGAATCTCGTAGACGGAATTCTGGAAGGCTTCGTCTTCGCCGCTCATGTTTTTTGCCGAAGTCATGCTGCGGGGGCTACGCTGCTCGCCGGCCCACGGCATTTTGTGCGGGAGGAACGTAACCCGCCTGGCCTTGTTGCCGGGCGACTCGGGGAAGTCTGCGCGCGCAAAGAATGCGCGGATGGAGGCGGGAAGCTTTTCGGCAAGATCGTATTTGGCGATGAGTTCGCGCACATCGGCGACGGTGGAGTGGTCGGGCGAAGTGGGACCGGAGGAGAGCGCGTCGAGGGTGCGCAGGGGTACGTCGGGGAGCAGCAGACTCACCTTGGTGGCATCGGGCGCGGCCATCGCCAGGCGGCCGCCTTTGACGGCGGAGAAGTGCTTGCGCAGGGTATTGACCTCGTTGATGGGCGCGCCCGAGGCCAGCAGCAACTGGTGGAACGCGATGGTCTCCTCGAGAGTGACGTGCGCATCGAGGGGCAGATCGAACATGGCCGAGCCGCCTCCGGAGATGAGGAAGAAGATGATGGTGTCCTTGCGGGCTTTGTGCAGCAGAGCGAGCGCGGCGCGGGCGGCGGCGAAGGAGTCTTCGTTGGGCAGGGGATGGCCGCTCTCAAAGTAGCGGAAGCGCCAGTTGCGCCTCATGGGCAACTGGTTGGAGGCGCAGATGCCGCGCAGTCCCTTGCGGCGCTTCATGCGGTCCAAGAGAGTTTCCAGCATAGGGCCGGCGGCTTTACCCAGCGCAATCACATAGATGCGCTTGAACGCGGAGAGATCGATGGTGGCAGGGCCGCTGCCGTCGGGGAGAAGACGATAGAGAAAGTGATCGTCGAATTGCAGGCGGCGGTCGAAGGCGGACGCGATGTCGCATGACTTGAGTGCGCCGGCAAAGATCCCGGTCGCCGTGGTATGCAAAGTTTCGAGGGCGATCTCGCTGGCCGTCGTCATGACAACTGCTCCTTTAACCATCCGGCAAGCGCGCGTTGCATGGGTTCGAGTCGATCGCTAAAGAAATGATCGGCGCCGGGAATCAAGACCAGGCGCTTCGGCGCGGCCGCGGAAGCAACCACTGCAGTCAATTGCTCCGTGGGCGCGAACTGGTCGCGGTCGCCGCTCAGGAAAAGCTTGGGGATGGTGAGATTGTCGAGGAAGGAATATTGATAAGCGCGACCCTGGGCCGTGGTGGGCAGGCCGAGAGCGATGAGGGCGCGCAGGTTGCGATGCGTTGCGCCGGGCTGGCAACAGGCCCGCAGCGCCATGGCCGCGCCAAAGCTGAATCCCACGACAATGAGAGGAAGGCGGAATTCGCGATCCAGCCAATCCATGCCGGCCTCGACGTCGCCGGTCTCGGCTTCGCCGTCATGTTCGCCCTGGCTCAGGCCCGTGCCGCGGAAGTTGAAGCGCAGGACCGGGCAGCCCAATCCCCACGCGGGATCGTTGAGCACCTTCATCGCGTGGTAGACAACCTTGTTGTGCAGGTTGCCGCCGCCGAGCGGGTGGGGATGACAGACGAGTGCCGCAAAACGCGCATTGGGCGCGCCTTGATTAAGAACCGCTTCCAGTTGGCCGGCAGGACCGGCAAGCGTAAGGCTGCGGATTGCGCCCGCGGGAGGATTTTGTGGCTGGGGAAGCGTGAGAGATGAGATTGCGCTCACGGGATTCGCCGATTGCGCCGCATCAACGCCGCGTCTCTCGTGTGGAGAGATGGCATTTTGCGAGGCCAGGAGAATTGGGCCGCCTCTTTGTGATTCCGTTTGGGAAGATGGGAGCGTGGCGTTCATTCCACTCTTCATTTTACGCTGATTTGAGCGTAGGAATCTAAGGTTCAAGTAAGTGCGGGTCAGGCGAGCGGCAAGGCAAACGCTCACTGCGATATGCTGGCAATATCATGACGAACGATGCGGCTGCACCCACTCCTCTTGACCCGATAGAGCTGACACGCCAGTTATGCGAAATTGAATCAACGACCTACCGCGAGGGAGCGGTGGGGGATTTTCTGGCGGAGTTTCTTGCCGGGCGGGGCTGGGAGGTGGACAAGACTCCCGTGCCGCAGCCGCCGGAAAGCGCAGATGCGGGGCCGCGATGGAACGTCTATGGCGGACCCAAAGGACAGAAGCCGGATTTGGTCTTTTCCACGCATATGGACACAGTTCCGCCGTACATCCCGTACAGCGAGGATGCGGAGTTCATGTACGGGCGCGGAGTTTCCGACGCCAAGGGGATCATCGCGGCGCAGGTTGCCGCGGCCGAGGTGCTGCGCGCGGCGGGGTTTCGCATTGGCCTGCTATTCGTCTCCGGCGAAGAGCGCGATTCGGCGGGCGCGAAGGCCGCGAATCTGAAGCCCAAGGGCAGCCGCTATCTGATCAACGGCGAGCCGACGGACAACAAGCTGGCGCTGGCATCCAAGGGCGCGCTGCGCACGGTGTTTCGGGCGACGGGCAAGATGGGACACTCGGCCTATCCCGAGCTGGGCGAGAGCGCCGTGCACAAGCTGGTCGAGGTGATGGCCAAGCTGCTCAGGCTGGAACTGCCGGTGAGCGAAGACGTGGGCCCGAGCACCTTGAACATTGGGCAGATTCAGGGCGGGCACGCTCCCAATGTGATTGCGGACAAGGCCGAGGCGCAGGTGCTGGTGCGGCTGGTGGGTGATTCGACGCCGGTGCGCAAGGCGCTCACGGAAGCGGCGGCGGGACTGGCCGAGGTGGAGTTCACGCTGGAGATTCCCTTTGTGCGGCTGCGCGCGGTGGAGGGACTGCCGACGGTGATCGTGAAGTTCACCACCGATATTCCACAGCTCTCGAACTGGGGCGAGCCGTTGCTGCTGGGCCCGGGGAGCATTCACGGGGCGCACACACCTTTTGAGAAGCTGGCGAAAAAAGAGCTTCTGGAGGCGGTTGCGTTGTACGTGAAGGTGGCCAGGGGGCTGCTGACGTAGGTTGCTGATCGCGTCCATTCGTACATGCGCATTTCGGTATTCCAGGTCCCAAAATCGGGACCTGGGGCGCCACTTTGGTAAGAATCAATCTGTCTGAGGCCTGGCATACTTCCGGGATCAAGCCCTCGTGGTCCGAGTTCCGCGGCATCAACTCTTCGGCTTGGGTTTGGGTCTTGATTCCGGGCACGATGGCGCGGGCGAGATGTTGGGCTTGCCCGCGATGGATTCCGCCGGCTGCACACCGACTCTCATGGTTGCATAGGTAATGCCGGGGACTGCGCTTTGCGCGCGCTCGGCAAGCGGCAGATTGGGGTCGGCATCTTTGGCCACCAGGTATCCCTGCACCAGGTCCAGGTTGGGCAGAGCCTTGGACAACTCATCCACGTGCCTCTGGGGAACCATCAGGTAGTCGCCGGAGGTGAGGCCAATATAGGTGGGATCGCGGTCGGGATCGTCCAAGGCCTGCTGCGTGGCCACGGCGGAGGTCAAATTGCCGGCCATGACAAAGCGCGTGCGGTCTTCCCAGTAGCTCAACATCTCAGTAAATGAGCTGAGCGCCGGGACGCTGATGGCGGGAAGGCTGACGATGGGAGCCGCGATCTTGGCGCCCTGGATCATGATGTTCAGCGCCTTGACGAAGATCGAGGTTTGAGCGGCCTTGGAAACATTCACGGCGACTTTGCCCGTTCCGCCAGTGAGCAGGATCCTGCTGGTGCCCTGCGTGGCTTGCGGCGATTTGAAGCCGAGCTGGTCCATGGACACCTGTCCGGCCTTGTTGGGATTGAGCGAAGCAATGGCCGACCAGGCCAGCGGCGCGACGATTCCCATGATGGGATGAATCTGCGTTGTGTCGACGCGCAACTGCGAGGGATGCACACTGGGTTCTCCGCCGGCGGGCCGGAATTGCGCCAGGGCAATGTTCACCGAGACGTCGCCATCGTGATCGAGCAGCTCCTCCCTCTTGATGTCGGAAGCATAGCGCAGGCGCTTGTTGGCGGTGTCGTAGTGCAGGTACTGTGTTTGCGCGGCGGGATCGGGCAACTGGTCCCCGGGCCCGCGCGACGCCGCCTTCTGGCCGTAGTTGGGGCTCAGTGGATTCACGGAGTCGAAAAAACCGTTCCAGAATTTGTAGGAATCGTGAGGTGTGTCCTCGGCTTCTGTCTCCGGCAGCTGGGTTTGCGCGGCGGCCAGTTCAGGCAAGAGCGCGCTCATCAGGCCGAGCATGGACGCGTCAGCGAGAAAGTTACGTCGGGAAATGCACATCGTTCTACCTCCAGGTGTTGCCGGGAAAACCAGGACCCGCGAGCCGCCGGCTGCTCAAAGGATTTATGAAGCCGGTAATCGATTGGGAAGTCCCACCTTGAACGATCCACGGCGGACCTCCCCTTGTCCGTTGCGCTAGAAGTTCATTCGAACTTGCACAGCCCCTTAATCCCCCGGCCGAATGGTGATCACGTAGTGCGTGGCTCCCGCCAAATCGGTCTCGCTCGGGGAAGACGTGGAGGCGTCAATCTCGCGCGATGAAAAGATGAAATGCCATTCCTCAATGTCGTCTGCTTCGGGGCCGTTTAGTAACACGCTCAATCTCTCCGAATCGGGATCGACCGGGTTATCGCGGCGTCTCAAAAAATCGGTTTCGGGATAAATTCGTCCACACCTATCAACCCGAAACACATAGACGTAGGTCGATTCTGTTTGGGCGCGGAGTTTGAAGTAAAGATTCGCTTCAGGAGCCATCGAAAACGCAATCGATCCCGATAGCTGCAACAGCCTCTGCTCGGTTTCTCCGGTAAACACGTGAATGATGACACTGGGCGTCGCTGTTGTCACGGGTATTTGCAAGGCATTCTTCCAGAAATCCAATTGGCGACGAATCTCCAGCATTTCCGCCTTGCTTAGCGGTAGTGACTCGGAATCGGCGCGCGATTTCAGCGCATAGGCCCGGAGCTTCTCGATTTGATCGCTGGCCAGATCCGCCCTCCCGTTCATGAGCGCCAGCCGATACTCGAGCGCCATCGTCATCGGATCCTCGGGACTGCGCCTTGCTGCTTCATTCGCATCCATCCGGAAATCGTCGTAATCCCCTTGTGTCAGGCTTTGCATCGCGTTGCGGTAGATGCCGGCCAGATCGTTGCCTAGCTTAAGAACGAGCGACCCCCCTTGATGGCCAAAGAACGGTGCGCTGTCGGGCAATTGATTGGGGTTTTCACTGGCCACACCCTTCTTAATGAAATCGGCCAATTCGGAATCGACGATAAGATCGCTGCCTTTAGCGGCAAGACCCAGATCGAGGGCCTGATAAAGCAGACCCCCAAACAGGGAATGGTTGGAAATGGTGCCGGAGTCGCTGGCCGTTTGATCGGGCTGTGCCGAGACGATAACTTTGCGGCTGTTCCGTGCTGCGAAAGGCGCCTGAAAATCGCCTGAGGACCTTGTGCCTTGCAGCGCGTCCTGAATAGCGATGCCGCTATGACATGCGTCGAGGATGACTAGAACGTGGCGTGCGGGCAAGTGGCCCACGCTCTCCAGAAACTCCTTGACATCGATGAGGCTGCTAACGCCCTGCTCCTTTCCGTCGTAGGGGATCAAATACCCAGACGCGCCCTTGATATCGCCATTCTGATAGGAGCGCGAGTCTCCGTGCCCAGAGAAGAAGAGAATGAAATCGTCGTTCGGGCATAGAACATTTGGGAGGTCGTCTTTGATGAGCGATTCGATAGCTTCGTGCGAGGCTCTGGCGTCGCGCAGCCGGTCGTCTTTGGTGAGTTTGGCAAGTGACTCGTAGGATTGGTAACCGAACTTTCTTTCCAGGACTTCCTCCAGTGAGTCGGCATCATTGACCGCCGTACGCAGGATGGGCCACTTGTCGCTGTGCAGGTAGTGATTGATGCCGATGGTGAGCACGACGCGCCGCGGCGGAGCGTCCGCTGGACAACGTGCGTCCTGGGCGAGAGCCGGTACGGCCCAGGTCAGCGACAGCAGTACGGCGAGTTGCAGTCTCCACACTGCTCGCCTCCTCATTTTGCTGCCTCCTTGGGGGCGCTGTGCACGGTGGTGAGGCTGATGCCCCAGTTGGTTGGTTCCGGTTCCCGGATTCCGCGGGTTCCACCGCTGGTTTGACTGAGAAGTTTCTCCAGGGGCGACGCGGCGCCGCGCGTGCCGCGCGAGGCCACGCCGTCGAAGTTCAGTACATAGGGATCGGGTAGCGGCTGCTTGGTGGAGAGCAGGATGAGCGTGTCCACGCCATAGGGCGCTCCGATGCGCAGCGCACCGACTCCGGGCAGAGGAAACTGGCGATCCTCGTCGCCTTGGTTGGGAAACTGGTTGCCCGAGTAGCTGCCGGGATAGAGGAGCTGCCCCCGGCCGTGGCAATCGATGTCGAGCACATACACCCAGCGCGGATCGGTGACGCGGTCGGTCGAAGTGAGAGCCAGCTTGAATTCATCGCCCTGGTGGGTGAGCTGATCCGAGGCAAGCGCGGCGCCGCCGATCGGTGTGCCGCCTGAAGAGGGAATCAGAGCCAGCGAATAGTACGCGGAAACGGAATCTTCGGTGGGGTTATTGGCAAGCTCGATCCAGCCGCGCACTTTGGCGAGCAGCGACGCATAGTTGTTCAGCTTGGCGCTGGCAGCGTCCATTGCGGACGCGTCGGCAATGGGAACCCAGTCGCTGCGCACGGGATACTGCGAAGCGGCGGAGCAGCCGGGACTGTGCGGGGGGGCATTGGGCGAAGGCGGGCCAGCGGCGAGTTCGCTCTTGTGATACCAGGCGTACGCAGGGCCATCGCCGGTAAGGACGCCCGCAAGCACGTAGTGCGCAGTGGCCAAGTTGGCCGTCAACTGAACGGCGCTGTTGGCGGCGGGCGCCAGCTGCTGCGCCAACTCGTGCGAGGGAGGAAGATCGGCCCAGAGTTTTGCGTCCGCGGGAAGGCGCAGCTTGAGCGCGCTGGCGGTGAGCGGTGCGCCAAGGCTCACCGGCGAGGTGTCACCGGCCTTCAGCAGCGTCCATTGCGAACCGTCCCACCTGAGTACGTGTGTCCACGGCTGCTCGGCGGGATCGGAGACCAGCGATGCGCCCGAAGCTTCAATCTCGGCAGCCGCGGCAAGAATCTGCTGTTCGGAGAGATTCGCAGGCCAGAGCCAGACGCGCAGCACCGCGGACTCGTCGGGAACCCATTGCGTGAGATCGAAGATCTCGCCAGGCGCAACCGTAGCGCCGGCGGGACTGACCACGTCGGCGGTGGAGCGGGCGATGCCGTTCAGTTCCTTGATGCGCAGCACCACCGGGTTGCCATCCTTGCCCGGCTGCTCCGAGGTGAACTCGGTGCCGACTCCTAAACCTGCGACCTGGCCGATGTCGAGCGAGACCGTGCCATCGCTGCCGGCGCCGAGCGCGGTCGCTCGGACTTTGCCGGATTTTGCGGCAGTGCCTCCGAAGAGCGGCTGCCGGCGCCGCGCCTCGGAGGCGTCCAGATCGGGCTCCTGATCGGGGACGCTCGAGCCTTCAAGGACGGCGCGCACACGCTCGTAGATGAGCGATGCGGGCGTGTCGGCGGGCAGCACCTCGAGCGCCTCGAGTAAGGCCGCGGTGAAGGCCCCGTGCGGCTCGGCGTTGGCGTCGGCCGGGGGCATCTCCCTGGCGGATTCATCCTGCTGCGCCGCGGAGAAGATCAGCGCGGGATTGTCCGTGCGCTCGGAAAGCGGAGTCGCGGCATCTGGCGCTTCGTCAATGTCGCGCGGGTCGAAGGCCAGTGTACGCTCGACGTAACTCGGGCCGATGCCACGCGTGATGCCGCCGGAGTGGCAACTGTCGAAGATCACGGTGAGATGCACGCCTTTGTCTAGCGCGGCGTTGAAGATGCGCGTCATCTCGCGGTCGCGCACGTCGTAGCCGCCCGTGTAGGCGTCCGAGGGCACCAGGGTGCTGTCGGCGTGCACATATTTGCCGTCGACAAGCACGGTGAGCTTGTTGCCCTTGCTGTTGACGCGCAGCGAACCGTGGCTGGCATCGTAGAAGACCACGGTGTCGCCCTTCTGGGGAAGATCGACTAGATATTTGCGCATGGCGGCGAGAATGCCGTCGCGCGTGGTCTGGGAGGCGGGAAGAATGGTGACGCCGGGCCGGGGATGCGGCGGCGCGGGATTGGTGAGCAACACCACTTGATTGACGGGAAAACCGAACTTGGGGCTGGTGAGCAGGTCGGCCATCGACTCGGCGTCGTTCACCGAGCCATCGAGATTCTGAAATGCCTTGAGTTCGCAGCGGCCGTAGGTGCAGCCGGCGGGATGTTCGGCGCTGGTGCCCTGGGGCTGATAGATATTGATGCCGACGAGCAGCGCCCACTGGGTTTCAGCTGCGGCCTGTAACCCGCCTGACACCGCGAGCCAGGCAGCAAGCAGAGCAGAAAACAAGACGAGGTATCTTTTCATCGGCACTCCCGGTGCTGCGGAAACGATGGTACGCGCTTCTCCGCTTGCCGCGTTTGCCTCTGCAGTCTCAATGCCGCCGCGCGGTTCTTGCCACCGCAAAAGCCACATGGCTTGCGGTTCCCGCGGCGCGCGCCCCGCAGAAGTCTCTTGGTTGTTGACCGGACCCCAAAACGTCCTGTGAATGGTAACCCCTTCCTTCGCAGGAAGTTGTTCCAGCAGCATCGCTGGAGTGGATCTGCGTCGACTTCCTACTATTTCGACGGAACCCAGTGCTCCCAGGTTTCAATCAAGCGTTGAACGCGGGGAACAGTTCATTGGCAGCCCCCAGGGCAAAAAATCAACGCGCAAAGCCGATCTGGGGATGGCAGAAGAAGTATAGCGCCCGGCGAGCGAATCACAGCGAGATTTCCGGCAAGGAAGTCGAGAGCAACGACACGGCGATCCGCGGACGCGCGCGGAAGTCTTTCGCGAAATCGAGGATACCGGCCAGCAAACGGCTTGCGTGGGTCCGAGAATTCACCCAGTTCTCCGAAATCCTGAGGGTACTCGCATTCAAGGAGAGCATTCGCTTGGCCAAGAGACAGTCCAGCCGCCAAGGAAGCGCCTTGCAGAAACTCTTCACCCGCGAGCCGGGCACCCAAGGGTATAATTCCGGCGTACTGGCGAACCAAGAGGGAGATCCTATGAAAGTATCGTGGGTCGTGTGCCTAGCTTCGTTGCTGGCAGTGCCGGCGTTCGGGCAGAACGGGTGGAATGACGATGCGCAGATCTGTAAAGATCAATCGGGCGACCCGGCGATCGCAGCCTGCACGCGCGCCATCGAATCCGGCCAACTGAGCCAGGCCAACCTGGCGGTAACGTACATGAACCGCGGCGTTGAGTGGCGCCACAAGGGCGAGGACGACCGCGCCATGGCCGACTACAACCAGGCCATCCAGCTCAACCCCAACGATGCCATGACCTACAACGACCGCGGCAACGTCTGGGTGGATAAAGGCGACTTCGAACATGCCGTGGCCGACTACAACCAGTCCATCCGGCTGGACCCCAACTACATCAAGGCCTATTCCAACCGCGGCGTAATACGTTATGGGGGCGGGAATTGGGCTGATGCGGCGGCGGATTTTGCACGCGCCCATGAGTTGAATGCCAAGGACGGCCACACCGTACTTTGGCAGGCATTGGTGGGAATGCACCAGCCGGATTCCGGCTGGGCCGCGCGACTGGCGGAGGAGGCGAAGGGGTTGAGCCAGGACTGGCCAATGCCGTTGGTGAGCCTCTACGAAGGACAGATCACCCCCGACCAGTTGCTGGCCGCGGCCGGCGACCTGACCGCGGACCCGGACCGGCTCTGTGACGTTGGTTTCTACTTCGGCGAGTGGAAGCTGAGTCATGGCCAGGCCCAGGAGGCTGCCGCATATCTCAAGCAGGCGCAGTCGGCCTGCCCGCACTACTACTCAGAGTATGAAACCGCCGTCGCGGAGCTAAAGAAGCTCGGAAGCCAATAACACGCTGTTCCGGTGGATAGAGTCACTCAGACAGCGATCGGATTCAGGCGCCTTGACTTTGAGTTGCCGTTCTGTCCATAGAAACCTGATAAACGCGCAAGCAGCTCACTGCAGACGTGCCTGCCGCGCTACGCACCCAGAGAATATGAAAATCCGGCTGGGCGGCGGCGATGTGCGGGTCTGGAGGCCCGCACTACAGCCGGTCAGGAGACCGGCGTTGCTTCCGCGGTCCGCAGGGGAAGTTCGGTGTTGCCAACGGGGCGCGGTTGGAGACACGACGCTCGGAAGTGACTATAATCTCAAATTGGAGCGAAATGGTCCGGCATCCTCCCTGCAGTGATTGGGCACTGGGTGAGGCGCTCGCAATCGCTCAACAATATATTTCGAAGGGAATCCCGCCACATGGCGACTGGAGACCTGGCCCTGGGTCAAGAGCAGGGCGAAAGCATCGCACGTCTGCATATCGCGAACGACTTCAGCATCAATGTAGCCACGGTAAATGGATCGGGGTCGCAGTCCGCCAACAGTGTGCTGCTCAAAAGCATCTTCGCGATGGGCGTTCGCGTGAGCGGCAAGAACCTGTTCCCGTCGAACATCGCGGGATTGCCGACGTGGTATATGATCCGCGCCAGCAAGGACGGCTACGTGGCGCGCAAGCGCGATTCCGAGGTGCTGGTGGCGTTGAACCCCGGCACGGCGCGCGAGGATGTGCTGGCGCTGCCTGCGGGCGGCGCGGCGATTTACGAAGAGTATCTGGACCTGAAGCAGTATCGCGACGACGTGTTTTTCTACCCGGTGCCGTTCGACAAGCTGACCGCGGCCCAATGTCCCGAGGCCAAGCTGCGCAAGCTGGTCAAGAACATGGTGTACGTGGGCGTGGTGGCGCAACTGCTCGGCATCGACCTGGGCGTGGTGGAAAAATGCGTGCGCAAGCAGTTTGCCAAGAAGCAGAAGGTCTTCGACCTGAACTTCGGCGCGGTGGAAACTGGCTTCGAGTATGCGCGCACCAACTTCACCAAGCAGGACCCGTACTTCGTCGAGGCGATGAACCGGACCGAGGGCCAGATCATCATCGATGGCAACGCGGCCTGCGGCATGGGCGCGGTCTTCGCCGGCGTAACGGTGGTGGCGTGGTACCCGATCACGCCGTCGACTTCGCTGATCGAGGCCACGACGGACCTCTTGAAGAAGTTCCGCGTGACGCCGGAGGGCAAGGCCACGTTTGCCGTGGTGCAGGCCGAAGACGAGTTGGCGGCGATCGGCATGGTGCTGGGCGCGGGTTGGGCCGGCGCGCGATCCATGACCTCGACCTCGGGACCGGGCCTCTCGCTGATGGCGGAGTTTTCCGGACTCGGCTACTACGCCGAGATTCCCGGCGTGATCTTCGACGTGCAGCGCACCGGGCCTTCGACGGGCATGCCCACGCGTACGCAACAGAGCGATTTGCTGTCGGCGGCGTTTCTCTCGCATGGCGACACAAAGCATCCCGTTCTGCTGCCCGGCAGCGCGAAGGAATGCTTCGAGTTTGGCTACGCGGCCTTCGATTTGGCGGAGCGCCTGCAAACGCCGGTCTTTGTACTCACCGATCTCGACCTGGGCATGAACAACTGGATGTCGGAGCCGTTTGCGTATCCTGAGAAGCCGCTGGATCGCGGCAAAGTGCTCACGGCCGAGGAACTGGAGAAGCTGGGCGGCTTTGCGCGCTATCGCGACGTGGACGGCGACGCCATCGGATGGCGCACGCTTCCCGGGACCAATCATCCCAAGGCGGCCTACTTTACTCGCGGCTCGGGGCACAACGACGCGGCAGACTACACCGAGCGGCCGGA
>Ga0187852_1002214_pt1 | contig 16294 bp, 11 predicted proteins | sample June2016WEW_6_40_FD_134511 | JGI IMG/M metagenome (GOLD analysis project Ga0187852, IMG submission 134511) | Peatland microbial communities from SPRUCE experiment site at the Marcell Experimental Forest, Minnesota, USA - June2016WEW_6_40 | ecosystem: Environmental > Terrestrial > Soil > Wetlands...
AAGGAAATGCGACCACTTCTTGTAGCCTTTTACCTCGATCACCCAACTGAATGCCGCCAAAAACAGGAAGCAAGCTCCACCGCTGAAGAGGGTCCAACTCGGTGTCCAGATGCGCTTCACCACCGGGCAGATGCCGGTGACGTGCAGCAAGAGGCCTGAAGCGATGCCGATGACGCCGGCGAGCAACAGCCGTTTCATGGGAATGCGGGGCGCGGCAGCGCGCAGCCAGCGGCCGGCAATCAAGCCCAAAATCATGGTGCCGAGGGTGGGAATGAAGCTGAGCGTCAGGTATCCACCGTCGTTATAAGCAAACGGCTTGGGGCGCGGAAACAGGTTGAGAAACCAAAGATCGACTGCTTGCCCCAAGTTGCTGTTCTTGTTCCAGTGGGCGGCGAGCCCCGTATAGAAATGCGTCCAATTGGCAGGGACGCCGACCGCCTGCCAGTTGAATCCCGGGCCCGGCGCCGGGTAGAGCGCCCAAGCCGCCCAATAGCCTACCAAGATCACGGCCAAGGTGGCCCATTGCCAGCGCGGAGATCGGAACCCGAGGAAAAACAAGAACACATACCCGAGCCCGATCTGGGTGAGCGTGTCTTCGAAGGTGAAGTTCGTTTGAGGGCTGTTCATGGACCGCAGGAAGATTCCCAGCGCAATCAACACCAGCGCTCGCCAAGCCGTGTGCGCCAACAACTTGCCGAAGGTTGCGCCCTTTGCCATTCGGCTCGCAATCGAGTAAGGCATTGCCACGCCCACGAGGAAAGAAAACCCCGGTTGGATCAGGTCGTGCAGCGAGCAGCCCGCCCACTCCGCGTGCGTCTGGTTGAAGGCCAGGATTCTCCAGAACCAGCTTGCCGGGAACGCCTGTGATATGCGAGAAAACTGCAGCACTTCACCCATCATGAGCAACATCACGAAGCCGCGGTATGCGTCCACAGCGACGTTGCGTACGGCCGACTGGCGGCTGCGGGTTGGTTCTGCCGCGACGGGCGCGGCTTCGAGTACCGTCGACAAGAGCCACCTCCTGATAGAATCACATTACCTTACACGAAATCCAATCCGAGCACCATACCTTTGGAATGAATCTTTGGAGTGTGGCTGCCAAGGGCTGTCTCTAACTGGGGATGTGGCGCTGACCTTCAGGCCAGCAGTCAAGAAATGCCGACGTGAAGGCCAACGCAACGAAGTCTGGATAAATGGCAGGATAAGGGCAAACCTCAGCGCATTACCGGGAAGGTGTAATTCGAGAGCCCTGACGGGAGGAACCTTCCGTCTAAAGAGTGAGGACTGAAAGCTGACAGCTTTCTAAGCCTGTCCTGTAACTGTTCCCTCCGTCAGCGGAGAAGATGTTTCCTGACTCAGCTCTTCCATCGCGCGGCGGACCTTCTGTTGAGTCTCCGGATCGAGGCCGCGCTCGACCAGCGGGAACAGACGTCCGTTTTCCTTCAAGAGATGGGCACGCACCCACTGAACGTAGTTGCGTCCGCGCTTCATCACTTCCTGACGATTCTTGCCATTTTTCACCCACTGCTCGACGCACTCGAAGAACGACTTCTCCGCAGCTTCACCCGCTTCGTTCTCGCGTCGCATCCGTTCCAAAGTTGCCGCAATGCCCTGCATGTGTCCCTCGAGGGCTGGAAAGAGGATCTGCTCCTGTTGGAGGATATGATGATGAAGTACCAGTGTGATCTTTCTGGATAGCACATTCAGACGCCCAGCCGCTGATTCCAAATCGCGCGCCAGGTTGAGGACTTGCAGTTCACCTTGGAGTTCGTTTAACAATTGAGACAGTTCCTGGTGCCCCTGTCCCAGATAATCGGTGACAAATCGTGTCATGAGAGAAAATGACCTCCCCTTATAATGATGCACCAAGTTCCCGAAAAGATTGACGATAGTTTTGGTGACATTTTAGCGCTTCACCTGCTCGCCATTCCAGCCCTTGCAAGCCGCACCAGTTCCTCGCCGCTCACGCGCATGGTGAGCCATTCCTTCATCACCTTGGCTCCGAGCGATTGGTAGAACTCAATCGACGGCGTGTTCCAATCGAGGACCTGCCACTCAAATCGCGCGCAGCCTTCATCCACGGCCGTTTTCGCCAAGCGCAGCAGCAGCGCTTTGCCGATCCCTTGGCCGCGAAAGCGCGGGCGAACAAACAGGTCTTCGAGAAACAGGTCGGGCGGCCGGTCCAGGTGGAGTAATGATAGAAGAAGAGCGCAAACGCCGCGGGCTCGCCGTCCCATTCAGCGATAAGCACTCGGAACTTGGGACTGCCAGTGAATCCATCGCGACGCAAATCTTCTGCGCTGGCCACGGCTTGCTCCGGGGCTTTCTCATATTCGGCAAGCTCTCGAATGAATTCAAGGATAAGAGGAATGTCGTCGGCGCTGGCGGTTCGAATGTTCAACATGCAGCTATTGTAGCAGGCGGCGTGGCGTGGTTTATTCAGCCTGTGATTCTGAGGAGATCGACGCCGCGGCTATCGGCTCGTCTTGAGCTCTTCCGCCGTCCGCTTAACGGCGAACTGCGGAGATCCTTCGCTGCGCTCAGGATAACGAGTTCTCGGTTCGTTCACAAGTTTACTGCGTTGGAGTGCAACCTTCGAATGAACATTTGCCATTTGAAATTTGCCATTTGCCATTTGAACTGTTCTTTCTTCCCTATTCCCCCTTCACGGGCAGATCGACATAGGACGCAAACTCCTTCGAATGGAACACGCGCTGCGTTGCGATCTGATAATCTTCGGGGCTCGCCTTATAGATGTTCGGGACGAATTTCTGCGGGTTGCGGTCGATCACCGGGAACCAGGTACTCTGCACCTGCACCATGATCTGGTGGCCGCTCAGGAAGGTGTGATCGTTAGCGTGGAGGTCGATAGTGTACTCAGTCGGCTTTCCTGGCGCGACGGCCTCCGGGTGCTCGAAGCTTTTGCGGAAGCGGGCGCGGAACACTTCATCCGCCACCATCATCTGATAACCGCCCATCGCGGGGTCAGTCGGGTAATCCTGTGGGTACACATCGATCAACTTAACGATCCAGTCTGAGTCCGACCCTGTGGTGGACGCAAAGATATGAGCTACGATGTCGCCGGTCACGGTGAGGTCCTTGTCTAAGACTGGCGTCTGCCAGGAAGCTATGTCGGGCCGCAGGTAGACAAACCGCTGGTCCTCGACCAGCCAGGTTCCCCATCCCGGCACGACGCCGTAAGTCTGGCTGATCGGCCGATGGCGGTACGGCACCGGGTGGGCAGGATCGGAAACGTAGGCATCGAAGTCTTTCTCGCCTGTCTGTGTCGGTGCGCTGAAGGAGAGTTGACCCTCCGGCTGCAAGTAAAGCTTGCGGCCGGAAATGTTTTGCTGCGGCGGCCATTGATCGTACTTGATCCACTGGTTTGACCCGGTCTCAAACGTGATCGCTTCACGCAGCGGAAGTTCGCCTTTCCCCTTCAGCCAATAGGTGAACCAGGGCCGCTCGATGTTTTCCCGAAAGTACTTGCTGGTGTCGCTTCCAAATTGGATATTGCCCAGGTGGCTTCCGTCGCGCCCAGCCCAGCCGCCGTGATTCCAGGGACCGGCGACGAGGTAGTTCATGTGGTCAGCGTCATTCTTCTCGAGGAGTTCGTAAATCTTGTTGGGTCCGTAAAAGTCTTCCTGATCCCACCAGCCGGTCACATTCAAGTTGGGCACTTTCAACCGGAGCGATTTTAAATAAGGCGCGAAGGCCTGCTCCTGCCAGAACTCGTCGTAGTTGGGATGATTTATGAAGTCGTTCCAAGTGGGCACCCCGCCGTGTAGATACTTCTCGTTGCCGTTGCTGAGAGGTCCCAACTCGTTCAGGTACCAGTCGTAGGTGTCGAAGCGGTCGAACTTGAAGATGTATTGCTCTTTCCCGGTTTCCATTCGTGTTGAGTATTCAAACCCGTAGCTCAGACGGAAGGCGCCGTTGTGGTGAAAGTCGTCGCCCAGGAATTGATCGGCAGGCGAAGCCTGTTCAGAAGCGGCCTTGATGGCCGGATCAGGGTCGAGCAGGGCCATGGTGGTGAGCCATCCGCCATAAGAAATCCCGAGAATACCTGCTTTGCCGTTGTTGTACGGAACGTTCTTTAGCAGCCACTGGACGGTGTCGTTGGTATCCGTTCCTTCATCGATGGCCTTGGGGTCGTTCTTGTCGCGCGGGTCACGAAACATCACAAACTGGCCCTCGGAGCCATATCGCCCGCGAATATCCTGGAAGACGAATATGAAGCCCTCCGCGACCAGTTCCTGGTAGATGCGGAATTTCATCGTATAGCCATTCGAACCGTCGCTCAAACCGTACGGAGTGCGCTCAAAGATAAATGGCAGCGGACCGTCCTGGTGCTTGGGGGTGTAAATCTCGGTGTGCAATTTGATCCCGTCGCGCATGGGTATCATCACATCCCGCTTGTCGAACAGGGCAGACATGTCGGGCTGGTCATCGGAGCCGCGGACGTGGGGGGATTCGACAGCAACCAGTGCGGCAATTATAAATAAGGCTATAGTGAGTATAGTAGCATATCGCTTCACAATATCTCCTCCACTCGGTCAAACCTTTCACACTTCGAGAATGGAGCTTCTTGCATTGCGGCGGCAGATTCTCGAAGGAAGGGCTGAGCAGCCAAAAATTACAGCAATTCAGTGCTCCGGGGCAAGCGGAAAGTAGGTCTCCTGCGACACGGCGTAGGATTCCCAACCATTATGCGCCTGCGCCTTGTTCCAGTTCGCAAAGGACGATATGCTGGCCCCGTCCGGTGTAGGGGTAGGGCTTGCCCTACCCGCGTCGGGCTCAGCGGACATGCGGGGACGGCAAGCCGTCCCCCTACACCGGAACGGTTATCGGCGGACTGGGGCCGGCTGGTTCAGATTCAAAGGAGTTTCCGATGAGCATGCAAAGCACAGAAGAACGCCTGGCAAAGAACGTAAGGCGGCGCGAGCGGCGGCAACTACTTAAATCGCTCGGCTTGGGACCACTGCTGTTGCTCGCCAAGCCTGCAGATCATTACGGAGGTTGGTCGGAAGCAGGCGCCCCAGGCGATGAGGTAGCATATGATAGCGATTCTGGAAGTCTCTTTCCTCAAATCGAGGCGATTGCCGAACAGTGCCGATATCCCCTCTCCTATTTAGAAGCCGGTTACCACGACCTTGCGTCTTACCGGCGCGAGGTGAGAAAGAAAGTCCCGGAGCTATTTCATTATGATCCCCCGGCCGTTCCACCCGCGGCAGAAGTGGTGAAGCGCTGGGAATATTCGGATTACATCCAGGAGCGAGTGGTCTTTCAGACCACGCCGTGGTTTCGGGTGCCTGCCTACGTCTTGATTCCTAAAGGAAGGAAGGGGCGGAGACCGGGGATCGTCGACTTGCATTCGCACGGCGGCATGTTTGTCTTCGGCAAGGAAAAAGTCATGCCGGTTCCCGAAGGAGAGCATCCTGCCATCACGACGTATCGCGAAAGGAATTACCAGGGACTATCGACCTCGCTCGAGTTGTGCCGGCGGGGCTACGTGGTGGTTTCCATCGATTGTTTCTATTTTGGCGAGCGGCGGGCTTCGTTCGCCGGCGACATCGAGCGGTACGGACCGGACCGATCGATATACTCCGTGGAAGCGGTCGCCGCATTGAACCGCCGGGCGGGAGACAACGAAGGGATTCTGGCGCGCAGCCTCTTTTGGGCCGGCACAACGTGGCCCGGCGTGGCGCATTGGGACGACATCCGGACCGTTGATTATCTCGCCAGCCGGCCGGAGGTGGACCCGGAGAGGATCGGCTGTCTCGGAATCTCAATGGGCGGCGACCGTACTGACTATCTTGCCGGTTTGGAGGACCGCATCAAATGCGCAGTTTCGGTGGGCTGGATGTCGACGCTGCGACCCATGATCCGCAAGCACGTGGACACTCACAGCTATATCCACTTCCTTCCGGGCCTGACGCATTTCCTTGACCTGCCTGACCTGATCGGCTGCATGGTGCCCAAACCGCTCATGGTTCAACAATGCAGCCAGGACGGGCTTTACCCGCTGGAAGGGATGCAGGAGGCAGTGAAGAAGATCGCAACGATCTATGAGAAAGCCGGCGCCGGCTCAATGTTCAAAGGCGGGTTTTACGAGCATCCTCACATTTTCAGCCGCGAAATGCAGGAAGAAGCATTCAGTTGGATGGACCGGTGGCTGCAGCCATGACCCGCAAGTTTCGCGCGGTGAAACTCCCTTCCGTATGTCTTCTGCGCATAGGTCGGAAGCGGCATGGATGGGATCACAAATTGGTGAAATGTGGAGGATCGGGCAAGAACTCTAGAGGAATAGGCAAACGCAGGAACGGTAGCCAAAGTATAATTCAACGTTGGGGCTGGCCCCATTTCCCGGCCTCGTCTTCGGCGCCCGGAACGGTGGCAGCGGCGCGGTTTTGAGGCTGGCTAAGACGGCGGGCCCCGTTAGTGATCGTACCTTCGGAGGAGAAACAGTGCAGAAGCGCATACTGGGAAAGAGCGACTTGGAAGTTTCGGCTCTCGGGCTCGGCTGCATGGGAATGAGCTTTTCTTACGGCCCGCCCAAAGACAAGCAGGAGATGATCTCTCTGATCCGTTCAGCCGTGGAGCGCGGCGTCACGTTCTTTGACACGGCCGAAGCCTACGGCCCGTATACCAACGAAGAACTCGTGGGCGAGGCCCTCGCTCCCTTCCGCGGACAAGTGGTGATCGCCACCAAGTTCGGATGGAAAATCGATCCTAAGGTGGAACGAGGATTGGTCGGATTGGACAGCCGGCCGGAGCATATCAAACAGGTCGCTGAAGCCTCACTCAAGCGCCTCAGGGTTGACGCGATCGATCTCTTCTACCAGCACCGCGTTGACCTGGAAGTCCCGATCGAAGATGTGGCAGGGGCGGTGAAGGACCTGATTGGACAAGGCAAGGTTAAGCACTTCGGCCTATCTGAAGCGGCGGCAAAGACGATTCGTCGCGCCCACGCGGTCCAACCGGTCACGGCAGTCCAAAGCGAATACTCGCTCTGGTGGAGACGCCCCGAAGAGGAAGTGCTACCGGCGCTCGAGGAACTCGGGATAGGGTTCGTTCCTTACAGCCCGTTGGGCAAGGGCTTCCTTACGGGCAAGATCGACGAAAATGCGAGGTTTGACAAAACGGATTTTCGTAGTTCCCTGCCTCGCTTCACTCCCGAAGCTCTCAAAGCGAATCAGGCGTTGATTGATCTGCTCGGCAGCATTGGAAAGCAAAAGAAGGCAACGCCTGCCCAGATTGCGCTCGCCTGGCTGCTGGCCCAGAAGCCGTGGATCGTTCCAATTCCCGGCACTACCAAGCTGGCGCGCCTCGAAGAAAACATCGGCGCAGTCTCCGTCGAACTCACGCCGGACGATCTGCGTGAAATCGAAAGCGCCGCCTCGACGATCAGCATCCAAGGGGACCGGTACCCCGAGGCCATGGAGCGTATCACGTATCGTTGATCGACAAAAACGTGTCACCCGGCGCCATTCCGGACAGCTCAGCCGCTGGCGTAAGGGCGGGTGAGGAGTGAAGAATAGGAGTGTTAAATGGAGATTAAAAGAGTTGGTACGCAAGCTTCCGCGAAAGGGCCGTCAGATTGGTTCACAGGCACGGTGCGAATCGATCCGCTTTTTCAGGCGCCGGATCCCGCACGTGTCCAAGGCGCCAGCGTAACGTTCGAACCGGGTGCGCGGACTGCATGGCATACGCATCCGCTCGGTCAGACCCTCATTGTGATCTCGGGCTGCGGCCTCGCGCAGCGCTGGGGCGGCCCGCTCGAGCAAATCCGGCCCGGTGACGTCGTCTGGTTTTCTCCCGGCGAGAAGCATTGGCACGGGGCCACGCCGAATACGGCCGTGACGCACATCGCCATTCAGGAAAAACTCGATGGCAAGACCGTCGACTGGCTGGAGCCTGTCAGCGACGAACAATACCAAGCCTGATTCAGACCGTGCGTTGCGCCGAGAATCGCCGAGTACAAGCCTTTGCTTTTCTTTGCGAGCTTTGCGAGCTTTGCGTACTTTGCGTCTTGGCGTGAAACCGGTTTGTCGGCGCTCGGCCCCGGCTCTCGAAAAGCTTCACTAATGTAACAAACTTTACTTAATCAATTTCCGACTTGAGGAGCGTAAACGTATGTACAAATCGAAAGCTTATTCCGCCGCCAGCGCGACGTCGCCATTTGCCTCGACCACCATCTCGCGGCGCGATTTAACCGAACGAGACGTGCAGATTGAAATCCTCTTCTGCGGTATCTGCCACTCCGATCTTCACGCTGTGCGTGACGAGTGGAACGAAGTCATGCCTACTGTTTACCCCTGCATCCCCGGCCACGAGATTGTTGGCCTTGTCACCAAGGTCGGCTCCGCGGTCGGCAAGTTCAAGCCCGGCGAGTTCGCCGCGGTCGGCTGCATGGTCGACTCCGACGGCACCTGCCCGGAGTGCCAAGCCGGCCTCGAGCAGTTCTGCCCAAACATGATCCTCACCTACAACTCCCCGGACCAGCACCTGGGAGGCGTTACTCACGGCGGGTATTCCGACAGCATTGTCGTCGACGAGCGCTTTGTCCCGCGCGTCCCTTCTAACCTCAATCTCGCCGGAGCCGCGCCTCTCCTGTGCGCGGGAATCACTACCTACTCCCCCATGCGGCATTGGTGCGTTACGAAAGACAAGAAAGTTGGCGTGGTGGGTCTCGGCGGGCTGGGCCACATGGCGGTCAAGATTGCTCACGCGCTCGGAGCCCACGTCGTTGTCTTCACCACTTCACCCCACAAGAAGGATGATGCGCTGCGCCTGGGCGCCGACGAAGTCGTCGTCTCCCGCAATCCCGGCGAGATGCGGCAGCACGCCTCGAGCTTCGACTTCATCCTCGACGCCGTCTCCGCCCAGCACGACATCAACTCCTATCTCAACCTGCTCCGCCGCGACGGCAACCTTACCCTGGTCGGCTTGCCGTCGAAGCCTTTTGCCGTAGCTGCCCCCAGCCTGCTGTTTGGTCGCCGGAGCCTTTCCGGTTCGATCATCGGCGGCATCGCCGAGACCCAGGAGATGCTCGATTTCTGCGGCGCGCATAACATCACCTCCGATGTCGAAGTCATCCCCATCCAGAAGCTCGACGAAGCCTACGAACGCCTGCTCAAATCCGATGTGAAGTATCGCTTCTCCATCGACATGGCTTCGCTCAAATCGGAGTAAACGAACCATAGCGCAGAGGTACGCGTATTTTGCGTTCCTCTGCGGCTTTTCTGTAGGACGATCTGGCATGCGCTCATTCATCACGAAGGTATTAGTCAACATCAAAAGCCGCAGAGTCGCAAAGGCGGCGACTCTGCTCTACCTCTTTCGCCCCTCGCAGCGTTCAGCTCTAACGCAGCCCCGACTCGGAGTTCGTGTGCAATCACTAGAACCGTCAGATTTACTACGTCGCGGGAAAGGAACTATTACCGTCAATGAGTCTGAAGCGCATGTCGATTTTCGCTTTCCTGGGAGCGGTGGTGTGCGTGGTTTGGCTGGCTTTCGAGAAAGTGCTGCTGGGCACTGGGCCGGTGACGATTTCGATTCAAATCATCGCGGTTATGCTGATGATTTGGGGGCGCCTGACCTTCGGCCTGCGCAGTTTCCATGCGGCTGCTAACCCCACCGCGGGCGGACTCGTCACGCGCGGTCCGTACCGCTGGCTTCGCCACCCGATCTACTCTGCGGTCTTGTATTTCCTCTGGGCGGCCATCGCCGCGCACCCCTCACGAAACAGCATTCTCGTTGGCCTCCTGGCCAGCGCTCTGCTGGGCGTCCGCATGCTTGGGGAAGAGCGTCTTCTCCGCGAGATGTATCCTGAATACGCGGACTACGCCCGTCATACCGCGCGAGTCCTGCCCTATATTTTCTGACCCGGCGGCTCCGCCGGGCGCAGGAGTTGTTTGTCTGAAGAACAGCGTGACCCAATACGAGGTGACGGCATGACAGAGCTCGCGGGATGGGAGAACTTTTACGTGATCGTCGGTTCGTCTGCCGGCGCCCTGATCGGACTGCAGTTCGTCGTCATGGCTCTCATCGCCGACCTGCCCCGTGGCCCCGGCGCGGCTCAGGCGGGCGCCGCGTTTGGGACTCCGAACATCGTTCATTTCAGTGCCGTGCTGCTACTCTCAGCGGTTTCGTGTGCTCCCTGGCACGGAATCGGAGGGGCCGCAGTTGTCTGGGGCTTACTCGGGCTTAATGGGGTCGCGTACGAGATCATCGTGGCTCAACGCATGCGAACGCAAGCCGCGTACCAGCCTGAATTCGAGGACTGGTTGTTTCACGCTCTGCTGCCCTTCGCAGCGTATGTCGTGATGGCGTTATCAGCTTACGCGGCGCTCGCCCATGCGCGCGTGGCCCTGTTTGGCGTTGGCGCTGCGGCCCTGCTGCTGCTCTTCGCTGGAATCCATAATGCCTGGGACGCGGTTACCTACCATATCTTCGTCGTGAAACCGAAAACTCAGGAAACCGGCCGCCGCGCGGATGGGGAGGCCATCGACAACCGCAAGTAACGCCGCGCTCGTTTGCAGCGATGGGATGCCAGGTTGAAACCCAGTCCCGTTTTCGTTGCCTATCAACTCTTCGGTATATCCGAACGGTTCCAACAGCCGCCTCCCAAGGCCTGAAACAGCGCCGCCGTGTCGGCATATCGATTGGCTCGCGCTTGCACAAGATTAATCACGGCTTGCTGGTAGGCCTGTTCCGAACTTAATAGCGCAAGATAGCCCGCATAGCCCGCCCTCACCTGCGCCGTCGTGAGATCGAGCGTCACTTTGGCAGCGTCCGCAGCGGCGCTGGCGGCCTTCAGTTCGTCGGCATCCTGCTCGAGAGCGTGCAGCGTGTCGGCGACGTTCTGAAACGCGGTGAGAACGGTACTGCGGTATTGTTCGGCGGCCTGCGTGAAGGCGGCTTTCGCGGCGCGCTCCCGGTGCCTCAGCGTGCCGCCATCGAAGATGGGCTGCGTGATTCCCGCGGTCAAATCCCAAAAGCCATTGCCCCCTGAGAACATCTTGCTGATGGCCGTCGGCGCGCTGCCCCCGTCGGCGGTCAGCGCAATACTCGGGAGGCGGTTGGCGATGGCGATACCAATTTGGGCGCTGGCCGCATGCAGGTTTTCTTCGGCTTGGCGCACATCGGGGCGCTGCTCGACGAGTTTCGACGGAAGGCTCAGCGGCAGTTCTTGCGGAAGTTGCAGATTCGAGAGCTCAAACTTCTCAGCCAGATCCTGGTTAGGGAAACCACCCGACATGGCCGCGAGCGCGTCCCGCTGTTGCGCCAACTGTTTGAGCAGCGGCGGCAAGGTGGCGGCGATTTGCGCAAGTTGCGATTCCTGCGCAGCCACGTCGAGTTGGCCCGCATAGCCACTCGTGTATTGCTGCTTCAGAATCTTCAGCATGTCCGTGTTGATTTTGATGAGCTCCTGAGTGGCGTCAATCTGCCCTCGCAAGGACGCCTCCTGGATGGCTCCGGCGGCGACGTTCGAGCTTAACGTGATATGCGTTGCGGCGAGCGCAAAGCGTGCTTGCTGGGCCTGCGCTGCGAGCGACTCCACGGTTCGCCGGTTCAGACCGAAAACGTCCGGAACAAACGAGACGCTGACCTGCGGCGTGTAGAGGCTATAATTCTGGATATTGGCGTTGAGGGCAGGAGAGAGGTCGGCCGCTGTCCGCGCGCGGGTCGCTGTAAAACTACCGGTGACACTGGGATAGTAATAACCGCGCTGGGCCAGTACGTTTTCTCTGGCTACGAGCAACGCCGCTTGCGCTGACTTGAGGTCGGGATTGGCTTTGAGCGCGCGCTCAATCAATTCGTCGAGGGCCTCGGAGTGAAACACCTTCCACCACTCCCCTGGAATGTCCTTGCCCTCGACCAGGCGCTGCGCTGCTCCCCCGGCGACGTTGGGTGTGCTGCTGGTGGATGAAATTGGAGAGGGAGCGTAACCGCCCACGTCAGGCGGAGCGGGCTTCTTAAAATTCGGGCCCACTACGCAGCCTGGGGCAAGTAGCAGAGCCGCCGCCAGAAAAACAGTGAGCAGCGATTTGGTTATGCGAAACATAGGTTTAGTCCGAATCCCGAAGTTGACCTCTAGAACGGAACGGGTGTTCAGATTCTTCGGAAGTAACCCCTCACCCGGCCCGCTCCGGCTGATGAACGCGCCGGCAGCGGGCCACCCCTCTCCCCAAGGGAGAGGGCCGTCATCGACGATAGTTTTCAGCCCTCTCCCTTGGGGAGAGGGTGGCGAGAGTAGCGAGCCGGGTGAGGGGTTCCTTCTCATAGACCTTCGCAACTTCGGAATTCGAGTTCAGTCGTAGGGGCAACCCTCGTGGTTGCCCGAGGGCGGCCACAACGGCCCGCCCCCGTGCTGCGCCTTGCGGTGATTGGCGCAACCTTCTAACGCCTCCGGCTCATACCGGTTCCGCTGAGCGAACTCGTTGTCTTCGCTTGCGTCTTCGCAGGCCCACCTACGATCGCCGGGTTAGGCCCGCGATGGCGAACGTTGGTGAATGTTGGTGCAGCGGCTCGCGTAACGCTTTTTGCCCCGCCGGCCGGTTTGTTTGCCACCCGTTGATGAACATTCAGGGCATTTGCTTGCACGGGACGCGGGTGAACGTTCGAAGAATGCGTGGAACGGATGATGCTTCGAGATGGACCGGCGGAAAGACCCCTCACCCGTCCCGCGCCGGCTGATGAAAGCGCCGGCCGCGGGACACCCTCTCCCCAAGGGAGAGGGCTCGCAGATTCGACAAGGAGAGGGCCAGCGGGCAGACCAACGAGCACGCAAAGAACGAGAATCGGGTACGTCGCTTTCATCCGGAGTGAACCTCCGACGTGTGGTGATTGTCGCGGCCGAGGAAGATCATCCTCAGAGCCGGCACTGCCAGAAGAAGCATGACGGGGCCGAGCAACATTCCGCCCACAATCACCGTGGCGAGCGGACGCTGCACCTGGCTGCCGATGCCCGTGGAAATGGCCGCCGGAAACAATCCGATGCAGGCCGAAAGCGCCGTCATCAACAGGGGGCGCATGCGGGTGCTGGCGGCGCGGTACATCGCCTCCACGGGCACTAATCCCTTGGCCCTTTCGTGTTCATAAAAAGTAATCATCAGGATGCCGTCCATGACGGACACGCCAAAGAGCGAAACGAAGCCGATGGCTGCGGAGATGCTGAAATGGAGACCGGAAATATAGAGCGCCAGGATGCCGCCCACCACCGCGTCAGGGATGCCGGCGAGCGCCAGCATGCTGTCGCGAAAGTTATTGAACAGGCTGTAGAGGGCTCCGGCAATCAAGATGAAGCTGATGGGTACAATGATCTCCAGACGTTTCTTGGCTTCCTGAAGGTCGCCGAACTCGCCGGCCCAAACCAGGCGGTATCCCGGAGGTAATTTCACATTGTCCGCGATCCGCTTCTGAGCTTCTTCAACAGTGCCTCCCAAGTCGCGGCCGCGAACGCTGAACTTCACCGGAATGAAGCGCTGCACGCTTTCGTGATAAACCCAAGCCGCGCCGGTATCAAGAGTGATTGTGGCTAGTTCGCTCAAGGGGATGTAAGCGTTCGCGCCGCTGCTGGTTGGGTAGGCCACTTTGATATTGCGGACCTTATCGACGGTGTCGCGGTATTCCGGCGTGTAGCGGACCACCAGCTCGAACTGCCGGTCGCCCTCGAGGACCGAGGTCGCTACGGCACCGCCCATGGCCGCCTGCACGACCGTATTTACATCGCCGGAATTGAGGCCATAGCGTGCGGCCTTGGCGCGATCCACCTTGATGTTCAAGTTCGGCTGGCCAAGGACGGGGAAAATACCGAGGTCGGTTATGCCCCGAACACGGCTCATCTGGTCGCGGATCTGTTCGGCGAGTTGGGTGATGATTTGGAGATTGGGGCCGACGACTTTCACCGAGTTGACGCCTTTGACACCCGAAATCCCTTCCTCGATGTTGTCCTCAATGTATTGCGAAAAATTGAAGACCACCCCCGGCAGTTCGTTATTGAACTCCGCTTGAATCTGGTCGGTTAATTTATCTTTCGTCAGGCCACTCGGCCATTCGTCAAAAGGCTTGAGCGGCGCGAATAGCTCGACGTTAGAGAAGGGCGCGGCGTCACTGCCATCGTCCGGCCGGCCGTGTTGGGAGACTACCGTGATGACTTCGGGATGCCGCAGCAGAATCTCACGCATCTTTCTGGCTGCCGCCTCGCCATCCTGAAGCGAGAGCGTGATGGGCATGGAAGCGCGGATCCAAAAGTTGCCTTCCTCCAAATGCGGAAGAAACTCGCTGCCGAGTCTCGGTGCGATCACGAAAAAAGTTCCCAAAGATAGGGTCAATTCAATCCCCACCACCAGAAGGCGGTGGCTTAGTGAAAAACGCAGCGCCGGGTCGTATAACCGGTGCAACATGCGCACGAGGAAGGTTTCGGCTTCCTTTACACGCTTGGGAAGCAACAAAGAAGCGATAACAGGCGTGACCGTGAACGTTGCCAGCAAAGCTCCGGCCAGGGCGTAGCCGTAAGTGCGGGCCATGGGGCCGAAGATTTGGCCTTCCACGCCTTGCATGGTGAACAAGGGCACGAAGCCCGCCACCGTGATGAGCGCTGAGAACAGAACGGCCTTATCCACCTGCATGGCGCTGATCAGAATCAGCCGCAAGCGATCCGTCCATCCGTGTACCGCCGTCGTAGGCTCTAAGGGTCTCGTCGGGTCGGGCCCCCAAGCACCCTCCGTCAGGCGTTGGAGCAAGCTCCGTCTTTCCTCCGGATCGCGCTGGAAATTCTTGAAGATATTCTCGACCAGGATCACGGCTGAATCCACAATGATGCCGAAGTCCACCGCGCCGACAGAGAGCAGGTTCGCGCTCTCACCCGTAATCACCAGGAGGATGGTGGCGAAAAAAAGCGCGAAGTGGATGTTTAATCCTACGATCGTGGCGCTGCGAAGATTGCCCAGAAAAATCCACTGGATGAAGAAGACCAGCAGGCATCCGAAAATCAGGTTGTGCAAAACCGTGTGCGTGGTGATGGCGATCAACGACGAGCGGTCGTAATAAGGAAGGACGTGGACACCCGGCGGCAGGCTGCCGTCATGATTCAGTTTGTCAATGGCGGCTTTGACCTTGGGAATCATGTCGGCGGTTTTTTCGGTTCGCCGCATCACCACAATCGAACCCACGACATCGTCCTGCCGGTCGCGCCCCAGAATGCCAAGCCTGGGGCGATTGCCCACGGAAGCTTGGGCGACATCCCGCACCAGCACCGGCACACCGTTGACCTGGGTGAGAACCACGTTTTCAATATCGTCAACCTTGTAACCCCGCCTCAAATCGTCGTTACCGCCGTCATCAATCAGACCGACCCCGCGGATGTTGATGGACTGCTGGCCGATGCGGATTTCGCGCCCGCCCACATTCAGGTTAGCGTTGCCGAGCGCGGTGAGGATTTGGGGCACGGAGACGTTGTAGGCTTCCAGCTTGTGAGGGTCTACTTCGACATCGAATTCTTTCGTGGGGCCGCCCCAACTGTTGACCGCAGCAATTCCAGGGATAGTCAGCAGGCGGCGCGCCACGATCCAGTCCTGCACGGTGCGCAGATTGGTGATGCCGAAATGCGGTGGACCAACAACCTGATAACGATAGATTTCTCCGGTTGAGCTGTTCGCCTGGATGGTGGGCACCAGGCCGCCCGGCAGATTGACGTTCTGCTGCATCGCCACCGAGGCCTGGGCGTACGCGAAGTTGTAGTCGACGCCGTATTTGAAGGTGACGCGGACGAATGACAAGCCATAAAACGAAGTCGAGCGGATGACGTCGATGCCGGGCGTGGTGTAAAGTCCGATTTCCGTGGGCAGCGTGTAATAACGCTCCATCTCCTCCGCCGAAAGGCCGGGAGCTTGGGCGGTAATCTCCAGAATCACCGGCGTGGGATTTGGGTAGGCCTCGATGTTGAGCAGCTTGAAGGCGATGAACCCTGCGCCTGCGAACAACAACAGGCCGAGTACCACAATCGGGCGGCGACTTAGGCAAAAGGCGAGGAGAGATTTGAACATAACGGGTCGTCTCGTAGCCCCAACGGGGCGGCTTAGCACAGCCCAGGCCGACGGCCCATAAGCGCTAACTTAACACCCCGAGGGGTGGTAATGTCGGTCCGAATGAGCGCTTGTGCATCCCCGGAGGGCCGACAGAGAGTAGCCCACGGCGTAAGCCGTGGGATCGAGGAGCCTTCTGACTATCTCAGCCCCGGAGGGGCGGCAGAGGCTCCCACACCCGGTCTGTCGCCCCTTCCGGGGCT
>Ga0187852_1002216_pt1 | contig 16288 bp, 12 predicted proteins | sample June2016WEW_6_40_FD_134511 | JGI IMG/M metagenome (GOLD analysis project Ga0187852, IMG submission 134511) | Peatland microbial communities from SPRUCE experiment site at the Marcell Experimental Forest, Minnesota, USA - June2016WEW_6_40 | ecosystem: Environmental > Terrestrial > Soil > Wetlands...
CCGAGACCCTCTGTTCAAATCCCCCGGTCAACCCGGCTCCGATGAATGGCTTCCTGTACTGTGGAATTCAGGCAGCCAAAGGCGCTAATGCGACCAGCCAGGGTTTCCGGGTGATGGAATGCTTTCAGCCCACCCAGATTAGCGTCATATCCGCTCTGGCCCAGGAATTTGCGTTATTCAATTTCTGGCATTCCTCCTTGCCCGGTCCCACCTGGCCCAATCGTTTCTTTGTGCATGCAGCAACGTCGGGAGGACTGGTTGACAGCCCGGGTGAGGGCCAAATCATCATTGGATTTTCGTTCAAAAATGAAACCATCTATCACAGTCTGGCCGACGCAGGAAAAGATTGGCGCATCTACCACGATGGCCTGCCGCAAACCGCCGGGATTGATAGCCTACGCCTGGCATATATCGACCCATTCACCCGACATTTCCGGGAGATGAAGTATTTCGCCCAAGATATAAAAGCGGGCATACTGCCAGAATATACCTTCATCGAGCCGAACTACGACAGTGGCGGCAATTATGTGGATGGCAACTCCATGCATCCTTTGAACGACATCAGGAAGGGTGAACAACTGGTGAAACAGGTATATGAAGCCCTGCGTAATTCGGACTATTGGCAGGACACGATGTTAATCATCACCTTCGATGAACATGGCGGATTCTACGATCACGTTTCCCCGCCTTCGACGGTTCCGACCGGGGACGATGACGATTACTCCAATCCAGAGCACAAGTTTGCCTTTGATCGCTTGGGAGTGCGCGTGCCGACCATCGTGGTTTCTGCCTATACGCAGGAAGGAACGGTGATAGGCGCTGAGGCGGGCGATCCGGCAACTGTGTTTGACCACAGTTCAATCCTTGCCACAGTCGAACGACGATTTGGCTTGCCGCCGCTTACCAACAGGGACAAAGCCGCCAACACTTTGGAAACCGTTCTAAACTTGGAGAATCCACGCAACGACGCTCCGACAGCGTTGCCGGATCCAACAACGGATGTCATTTGAGGAAATCTATGACTGTTGCAGACGACGCACCCCTATCCGAAAACCAGAAATCGATGCTGGCTTTGGCCCTCGCCTGCGATTTGAAAGTTTCCGATCCGTCCCAACATGAAGCCCTTTGCAGACGCCACAACGGTATTAAACGCCAGAAGGATGCCGCTGATTATATCCATGAGGTGGAAAACAAGATTCACTCCCGGCGAAAATTCAAATCGCTGATGCCCGGTCATTGACAAAGACGAATCCGAGACCAGTGTGTCCTTTTCAAAGTTTCCAAGTCTATCTAATATTTATTCCAATGGGCTATGCAGTGTACTAAAAAAGCGAAAAGGCGATGGCAACTGGATGGGCAAGTCGATCATTAGATTACTTGCACAGTCTTGACTCCTACCAGTTGGCGCAAACACATAGTCAGACCACATTCAGCCTATTGTTATGAGTAATCGTTGCATCAGTATCGCTGAGGTATCGGATCTGTTGTTTACGGCTTGGCAACGTATTGTTGCGAAAGACTCTGCACGAAAGATTGCAGATGCGATAATAAGAACTGCACTGCAAAAGGATGAACGCATTAGTCCAATTGAAGACGCGGTAGAGGACTTGAAAAAGGCGCTACGCATTCAATCGAAATGGATCGAGGTGGCTAGAAAAGGAGCAGTCAGATCGTACGATCTTTGTGGGATGCCCGGCATAACATTCATGCCAGATCTGACCGAAAAAGCAGTCGTATTAGCTAAGGAATATGGAGTTGGAATTGTGTCTATAAAGAATTCTGGTGGAGTCGATGCATTGAGCCCCTGGCTCCTCGATATCCCGAGCCACGATTGCATTGGACTGTTTGCCTGGAACGGGGGATCGTACACTACTGTTCCATTTGGGAGCACGGAGCCGTTCTTTGGTACAAACCCTATTGCTTACGCGATTCCGACTTCTGATGAGCCACTTTTGCTAGATATGTCCACGTCTGAGATTCCATTTATGGACCTGATGCAGGCCATTCAAAAAGGCGTTTCCTTACCGGAAAGAGCCGGACTCGACGAACTCGGACGGGTAACAACTGACGCAAGTCGTGTTTATGACATCGATACCGATTCAGATGTGAAATTGCTACCTATGGGAGGCAGCTACAAAGGCAGTGCAATTATGCTGCTGGTAGAAATCATAACTGGAGCTTTTATCGATTCAAAAATGGCGAGAGAAGCGACGAGCTCGACACAAATACCAGAGGAATTCGGCGGAGTTTTAGTAGCTATTGACATTGCTACATTCACGTCCCCATCATTGTTCAAGGTACGGGTGACCAACATGATACGTCAAATACGTTTGTCACAACCAGCACCAGGATTCGCCAACGTTAGGGTGCCGGGTGATAAAAGCTATGAGAGGGAGCAGAATCGTCTCCATTCGGGGACGATATGTTTAGAGGAAACATTAGTTGCAGAGCTCAGACAGTTAGCACACCAACAAAAATAATGAGTGGTCCACGAAGGAATCCGTAGTGTCAATCGTCTTCAATTTTATTGGCAAGCACGCTGAAAGCAACCCTGAGCAAGTTATCTCTGACTTTTGCAACGAACTTTTGGACCAAGACCTTCGGGAACGGATAGAAAAGGAGACGGAACCGCTGAGAAACTTGATCCTTGCTCATGCCTTTTCGCGGACGTCTTTGGCGGACAAAAACCATCCCTAATGGCTTCAATATTCAAAGCCGCCGAATATTTTTTACCTGCAGACGAGGCCTACACGCTGCTTCCATTCCGGTTCATTCGCCTCGATGCCGGGCGTTATGTGGCTGTCAATGAAGTGGGTGAATGGCAGACATTAACGAGGCCCGAACTGGAATCGCTGGTCAGAAAAGAACTCCCCGGTAACACACCGTTCTATTATTCCCTAAAATCCAAACATTTTATCCAAGACCGTGATTCCGATGTCGCACTGGACCTTCTTGCGCTTAAAATGCGAACCAAGCGTCACCGTATCGCCGAATTCACGAGCTTGCACATGTTTGTCGTGACCCTCAGATGCAACCACTCGTGCAAATATTGCCAGGTCTCCCGCCAGAGCGAGGACCGGATCGCTTTCGATATGACTGCCGCGATGGCGGACAAGGCCATTGATTTCACTTTTTGCAGTCCGGCGAAGGCGATAAAGATCGAATTTCAGGGTGGAGAGCCGCTTTTGAATTTCGAGCTGATCAAACATATAATTTTGAAAGCCGAGGATCGGAACAAAGCGGAGCGGCGTCATCTCGCGTTCGTGATTGCCACAAATCTTTCCGTGCTCTCTGAAGAGATACTAAACTTTTGCAAACAACACGACATTCTCATCTCAACGTCGTTGGACGGGCCGGAAGATTTACACAACGCCACCTCGATAATCTGCGGTTCTTTGTGGGCGAGGCACAACTCAAGTTCACAGTGCGGGAATTTGACGTATGAACCAATATGGGCATGTTCAGGCAGCTTCGTTTTAAGGTCGCCGTGCAAGTAGAGAACCTCGTCATGTTCCCGGCCTTTCAACCCGAACGATTCAAGCGCCCACTTATGAGCTTTAGCAACCGTTGCAGACGGCGGGAATGATTTTTCTTTCGTTTGTGATTCGTGTGTGATGAAGACGTTCACACGATCGCACCGGTGACAATGCAAATGGCGCCCGTGTTTTATCCCGCATTCGTGAATTTTTTGCCCTTTGCGGCATGCGACTTCCTCGTTTTCGACCCAGAGGATATTTGCATGAAATTACACCACTCGTCAGCGAGGAGATTTGGAATGAATGCAACAAGCTCATTGACGAATCTTACAGCAAACAAAAACGCCCCGCGAAAAAGCCAGTGCATATTTTCTCCGGCGTTCTACATTGCGAATGCGGCCAGAGAATGTATGTGCCATCCAACAGCCCCAAATACATCTGCCGGGGTTGCCGGAACAAAATTACCATTGCCGACCTCGACGGAATTTTCTGCGAGGAGATCAAAGGCTATTCGCTTTCGCCCGAGGCCATCGCCAATTATCTGAAAAGTTCCAACGAAACGGCCAATGGGAAAGAACGTCTCATTCCTGTGCAGCGAGCCGAATTGCAACGCGTTCAGAAAGAGATGCAACGCACCTACGATTTGTATCAGCAGGAAAAATTGGACGCCGATGGATTCAGCAAATTCTACACCCCGCTTGAAGAACGCCGGAAACAGCTTGAGGCGGAGATTCCCCGCTTGGAAGCGGAAGTGGACATTCTCAAAGTGAGCAACCTGTCAGCCGAGGAAATCGCTTCCCAAGCAAGTAACCTTTACGACCACTGGCAGACGATGCAGCCCGAAGAGAAGCGGGAAATCATCGAAGTCATCACCGACAAAATCATCGTCGGCAAAGATGAAATCACCATAAACCTCACCTATTCACCATCTTGTAAAGATATGGCAAATAGGTGGCGGAAGGGGTGGGATTCGAACCCACGTTAGGGTCACCCCTAAGCCTGATTTCGAGTCAGGTGCCTTTAACCACTCAGCCACCCTTCCATTAGCACTGATTTAATTGAATAAAATTCGTTTTTAAGATTTTTCAAATTTGACTTTTCTATACTGGTGTTCTATACTATCTACATGAAGACCAATTCATCGGATAATACGGAACAACGCTGGCAAAAAACGCCCGTGGCGAACCTTGTCCGCCACGTTCAATCAGGAAACTATTATGCGCGAATTCGTGTGCGCGGCAAGCTCATTTGGAAGTCACTCAAAACCGACCGAATCAGCGTTGCCAAGTTGCGTCTTGGTGATTTCCACAAAGAGGAACGGCAGCGCGCCGCCGCACAGACGGCGGTTGCGCGGGGAAAAATGACTTTTGCCGATGCCTTGCAAACTTATCGCGAACGGTTAAGCGGCGACCAGTCACTCAAGGAGCGAAGCAAAACCTACCGGCAGGAACGGATTACGGCTTTGCTGAAATCCTGGCCCGATCTCAATCAGATGGATGTCGCCCAAATCTCCAAAGCCGATAGCTTGGCCTGGGCTGCGCGATTCGGGAAAACCGCCAGCCCGTCGGCCTTTAATAATACCATCGGGACATTTCGGCTGGTTTTGGACATCGCGGTTGAAGCCGGTGCGCGTTACGACAATCCAGCCGTCCACATCAAACGGGAAAAAATCCGGCAGAAGCTTTTGCAGCTTCCGAGTCAAAAACAATTCATTGAGTTGATAAAAACCATCAGGAACGGAGACGGCGGCTGGGCGGAACGGTGCGCTGATCTCGTGGAATTCTTGGCATACGGCGGTTGCCGAAAAGGTGAAGCGGCGCGTGTCAATGGTCGGGACTGTGATTTTGAAAAAAGTGAAATCACAGTTTTGGGCGACCCTGCCACCGGAACAAAGAATTGGGAAATTCGCCGTGTCCCGATGATTCCCGATATGCGCCGGTTATTGCAACGGCTGCAAAAGGAACGCGGGGAAGCGGAATTTTCAAGCAAGCCTGTCATGCTCGTTCACGAATGTCAGGGTGCTATTGATACGGCCTGCAAGAAATTGGGAATCGCCCGTATCACACATCACGATTTACGACATTTGTTTGCCACTCGCTGCATTGAATCAGGTGTGGATATTCCAACGGTTAGCCGTTGGCTTGGACACAAGGACGGAGGCGCGCTGGCAATGAAAGTTTATGGGCATCTGCGCGACAGCCATTCCACCGCAATGGCGCAGAAAGTAACTTTTTCAGAAGAAATAAAAGACGCGGGAGAACTCGCGAAAAATGCTTCTGCAACACAAGTATCCTCAAGTCTGTAAAACTGTTTTTTGCGGAAAATTCTAAAACTCTTGCGTGATGGTTTTCGTTCCGCGCTGACAGCCTGCTTTCACGCTTGAACCGCCCGGCTTCTTTTCGTTCAACCACCAAGTTTATTCTTTGAATTTCTCCAATGCCTTTGCGCAATAGCTTTGAATGAGCGCAGCAACAGCTTTGGTAGTGGAATGCTCTGTGACCAGGTCAGGCGTTTTTGACAGGACTGTTTCCGCCAGTTCCTGCACACGCCGTTTTACCATTGGTTTGGCAAGTCCCGCTTCGTCTGCCAATTGATCAAAGTGCTTTGGCAGCACCTTGTCGGAGATATATTCACCGCCGATTTTCATCGCCATTTTTTTGGCAAGTTCCGGGTAATAAGCCGTGCTGAGAACATCATAAAGCGGCGCGAGCCGCGTTTCACGACCGTAAAGCAATGAAAAATTCTTTCCATGAGCATCATGGTTTCCGACCAGAAAATTGAAAATGACGGCATCCAGCAATCGTTGGAGGTCAATTACCGGGGCGCTGGACAATTCACGCAACAACGTAAAACATTGCTTCAGCGAAGGCCCGCCTTCGTTCTGGTATTTATTGTCAGGACTGATGCCAAGTGCCTGGCAAAAATCCTCCTGATGTTCCCGTTCCAAATATTCTGGACCGTCGGTAGCATCCCGCAACGCGATGCGGTCGTAACGCTGAATGAGGAGATAATCAATGTCCTCCACCTTGCCCACTTCTGCTTTGGCCGTGTGCAGACCAATCACATCAGCCAGTTTCATGCAAAACGCTTCGTTAAACACAATCCCTTCAAAACGCTCAATGGCCGGTTTTAGAATATGCGTGCTGGGTGCTCCGCCAAGGGGGATGGAAATTTGATCGCCGGCGATATGCACAGCAATTTTGTCCTGCGCACCAGCCAACGAAAGTCGAATGCCGTCCTCACCTGCCATCAGCGGACGGCGCGGCAACAGCCTGAGAATTTCCGCCAATTTCCCGCCGGTCAACGGGCGATAGCTATAATTGCGCTCCGGCAGACTTTCACCCGTTGGTATAAATGTCACGGCTCCGGCGCATTCGCCCCCGATTTGCTCCAGCATGGCGAAATCGTTTCTGGCACTGATTCCGAGATTCTTTGCGATAATCTCGCGTTTGCTTTCATCCGGCAGGACACCGGCAAAAAATCCCCGGCACTCGTTGCGATTAAACCGTCCTTTTTTCAGCGGCAGCGAATGTGACAGCGGAATTGCGCCTGCATGGTTCAGCCAGCTTTCGGCATAATAATATGCCATCTGCCCATTCTCATCCTGAATGAGCTGGCCTACCAAGTGCCGGCGCAAATATACGTCTAACGTCCGTGGCATATTCTAAATTTCTTTCTTGCCGCTCCCAACGGGCGGAATCGCTTCGATTTTGATGCCCAGCGTATGCAGCACGGTAAGCACTTTGCCAAGTTGACAAGTGGGTTTCCCTTTTTCCAGATCAATGATGAAGCGCAAGCCAGTGCCGGATGTCATGGCCAAATTCTTTTGGGTCACACCCATGCTCTTGCGGGTGCTTCTGACCAATTCGCCGATTTTTTCAGGAGTGTATTTCATAGCTTAAATTCAATGTTACCGTGCGGTAACATTACAGTCAAACATCGGCTAAATCAAGGAATTATTCCCGAACGGGAACAAACACTGTTTGAAAGACAAAATATGGAGTTCATATTCCCGAACGGGAATATGAACTGATGTTTACGATTCGCACATAGGCGGACACCGAATCCCGCTGGCTGAGACATTCCGACGGCGGCACACTGGCGATGAAAGTTTATGGGTTATCCCCATTTGAATTGCAGGTTGGCATTGCTGTTTTCAACCGAAGCATTGGTTGCAACATCGTTCGTTTCAACGCAAGCCAGACCTTCTGAAAAATTGGAGTGCCGAGAAAATGCGCGGTATCGCGGTGTGACGACCCATTTGCCGCTGCGATCAATAAAACCCATCAAGTGATTTGTGTCGCCCACTTGAGCCAATCCTTCTGAAAAGGCAAACGCCTCTTCAAATTGAGGTGCAATGACATATTTGCCCGCGTGGTCAATGTATCCATACTTATATCCATACCTGTTATACACGTCGCGAACCGGGGCCAATCCTTCGGAGAATGGCAATGCCAACGTGAACTGCGGTTCAATTTCAAATGTTCCGTTCGTATTCAAAAATCCCCATTTCGAGCCGTCAACCATTCCCGGCTTCCATCGGATTTGCACGGGTTCCAATCCCTCGACAAAATGTTTTCCTTCAATTCCTGTCGGCAACCAATCGGCATTGGGCTGGATGATGATGGCACCGGCTTGATCAATGAAGGCTGGCTTTCCGTTTTCGATGATTGGAAAGAGCGCCGCAGTATCTTGTGCGGTTGAAGAAATTGAAGTCAATACACCGCTCAAAGCGAGTGCGAGGCAGAGGATGAGTTTGGATTTCAAGGAAATTTTATTTTTGCATCTTCGTTTGAACGGCATTCCACGTTTGGCCGCTGTCGGTGGTGTGTAGAAGCTGCGTCACGTTGCGCCAGTCCCGCGCAATGGCCCAGCCGCAATCTTCGTCAACAAAATCGAGCTGCACAATATCTTCACCATGGGTCAGATATTTCTTCAAACCGTTATCCGCTTGCATGGGTTTCCACAACCCGCCGCCGTCGTCGGTGCGATACAAAATTCCTTTGACCGGCGCAGTTGAAGTTGTGTTGTGCGGTTCAGGACTCCACATCCAGCCTATTTTGGCTGAAATGAAATTCCATACGCCGCCGAATTTGACCGGCGTGGCCGCCTGCCAGGTTTTTCCGCCGTCGTGCGTGTTGTAAATCACCGTGCAAAAATTGGTGGAGTCATTGTTGGTCGAAACAAAGTGCGTTCCGACAATTCCGTCATTGCCGAAAAAGTGCGGCAGTTCCCAAGGTTCAATCCGGCCGTTGTGAAGCGACGGCGGCAAAGGAAATTTTTCCACCTGCCAGGTCTGACCGGCGTCTCTCGTTTCAAAAAGAAAAGCCGGCGTGGTGCTGGCCAGCGAGCCAAACAGCCAGCCATTTGAGGCATTTTGAAATGCGATTGAACCATCGCAAACAAGATAAGGATGCGGATTCTCAAAATCCGGCTCCGACGCCTGCTCATAGTTTTCTTCTGTGTGAGGATTTTTATCGGTGCTGTTGACCAGTTGCCAATCATCGCCGCCATCGTCCGTCCGATACAAATCTCCCGGAGATGAATTCATTCCGTGATCCGGTATGAGCATGAGCCAGCCTTTGTCTGCGCTCGGAAACGAAAGGATCAATCCATAATCGTCCATGATAACGGAATCCTGGCATAAACTGGAACGAATCCAGGAATGACCACCGTCTGTTGTCCGAAAAATGGTGACAGGCGAGTTTGACAGCCACCGGTACGGTCGGGCCGGACTATACCCTGTGGGCCTCGACCAACCTGGTGGACTGGCAGGCATTGTTGACCAGCAACTCGCCAGCACTGCCCGTAAGCCTGGTGGACACCAATTTCAACCTGTATCCCACACGCTTTTATCGCATCCAAATCGGGCCATGAGGGTCTGCGCACGGCTTGGACGACGAGCGGCTTTCTGGTTGTCGTCCACTTAAAGTGCATCGCCCGGCAACACCGCAAGCTGGTGAATTTTTTGCGCAAATTGGGGTTGTAAAATCTTGCCTTTGTTGTACCGTAATCGTAACGAATTAAACAGCAACAGCTAATGTCTCATCTTCGTTGAACTAATTTCAAAAAAGGAGTGATTCAAAAGACAAAAATGAAGCAGTTGCGTTATGATTTAAGAAAGCAATTTATGAATCCCTATTACCGCCTTTCCTGCCTTTTTCTCCTTTATGTCTTCGCCACGATGCGGGGCTTTGCCGGGGAGAGCGTTTTGCATTCTTTTTCCGCCCTCAACAACGGAACCAACCAGGACGGAGTGTATCCGGCAGCGGGCCTGGTGCTGTCCGGCGGTGTCCTGTGCGGAAGCACTATCAACGGTGGATCGAAGGGAGCGGGAACGGTATTTTACATAGCTCCCGACGCGAGCAGCTTCAACGCGTTTCGTTCTTTAGCCAACGCGCCGGATGTGGCCAACCCGCAGGGGGACCTGGTGGTTTCCGGGAACAATTTATTCGGGACAGCTTTTGGCGGCGGGGCCAGCAGTGTGGGCGCGGTATTTGTGGCCCAAACCAACGGCGTTGTTTCACGAATCCGCGATTTTGCCGTGGTTAACGCGGATACCGCCACCAATGCGGCCGGGGCCAGCCCCGATGCAGCCGTGACCTTGTCGCCGTCCGGAAGTGTTCTTTTTGGGACGGCGAGCGCCGGCGGGTTTTTCGCCAACGGCGTGATTTTCTCAGTCGCCACCAACGGCGCCGCGAGTTCTGTGCTCCATACCTTCAACGTATTGGATTCCAATACCGGCACCAACACCGATGGCGCCACCCCGCTGGGGGCGTTGGCACTTTCCGGCGGCACACTTTACGGAATGACTTCGGCGGGCGGGGCCGGCGGCAACGGCACGGTGTTCTCCGTCGGCACCAACGGGAACAATTTCACCACACTGTATAGTTTCACGGCGACGGATCCGGTCACGGGTACCAACACCGATGGCGCCATTCCTTACGGTGGTCTTATTTTATCGAATGGCGTGCTTTACGGAACAACCATGGCCGGCGGTTTGGGGGAAGACGGTGTGATTTTTTCCATCGCTACCAATGGCGGCAACTTCACTGTGCTGCATCATTTCATGTCAGTTGATGCGGTTACCAGAACCAATACCGATGGAGCGAAACCGGTTGCCAACCTGCTCCTTGTCGGCAGCACGCTTTATGGAACGGCGCCGGCAGGCGGTTCCGGCGCCAGTGGCACCGTTTTTTCCGTCAGCACCAACGGCAGTCAATTTCAAACGCTGTATAATTTTAGCGCCGTCAATTCCAGCAACGGCACCAATGCGGATGGCGCGATTCCGGATGGAGACCTGGTGCTGGTGGGAACCTCGCTTTATGGAACCACTTTTGCCGGCGGGTTCAGCGCCGCGGGCACGGTGTTCAGCTTGTCGCTTCCCGTTCTGCCTGCAACCATCACCGGAATCATCATTAATCCGGATGGCAGTGCCACATTGTCTTTCCTCGGCAGTCCCAACTCCACAAACGTCATTCAAGCGACCACGGTTCTGGGACCGTCCGCCTCGTGGCAGAACATTTCCACCAACACGGCGGATACCGGCGGTTCCTGGCAGTTCACCGATCCCACGGCCAACCAATTGCCCTTGCAATTTTATCGTTCCTATTCTCGTTAAAAGAATATTGCCCATTTTATGAAAAAACTTATTGCGCTCCGAGCTACGATGCGACCAATCAGTCTGCTGGTAATCGCCGGCCTTTGCTGCTTACAACAAAAAACTATTGCGGCGAATGGCCACTGGGTCGGAACCTGGGCTTGCGGACCGCAATTGACCGAACCGGGAAATCTTCCGCCCGCGCTCTTAGCCAACAGCACGCTCCGCCAGTTTGTCCACGTGACCATTGGCGGACAACATCTGCGGGTGCGCTTTTCCAACGCCTACGGTACCAATTCAGTGACAATTCAATCGGCTCACGTGGCTTTGGCGTCCGGAACCGGTAGTGCACTGAATGGAGTCATTAACACGGCCACCGACACGGCGTTGACCTTCCGCGGCGCGCTTTCAATCACTATTCCGCCCGGAGTAGTCGTGTGGTCAGATCCATGCGACTTCAACCTGCCGGCCTTGACCAATCTCGCCATCAGCATTTACTTCGGAAATATCTCCGCCACGACCATCAACGGACATCCCGGCTCACGGACCACTTCTTATATCCAAACCAACAACGTTGTCAGTGCGGCGAGTATGCCAACGGCTGCGACGACGCAGCATTGGTACATTATCACCGGTGTTGACGTGCTGGCGGACCGTTCCAGCCACGCCCTGGCCATCATAGGCGACTCAATCACGGACGGACGGGGATCGGACACCGACGGCAACGACCGCTGGCCGGACGATCTTGCGGGTCGGCTTGCCACTAACGCGCCGACCGCCGGAGTGGGCGTGCTTAATCAAGGTATCGGCGGCGGCGGGGTTTACGGCGGACTCGGCCCGGCGGGGTTAAATCGGTTTGATCGCGATGTGCTTAATCAGAGCGGAGCGCGTTGGGTGATTGTATTCATAGGCGTCAATGACATCGGTGGAAGCAGCGACATGTCCACGGCAACGAACCTGGTTACCGCCTATATCCAATGGGCCAACAAAGCGCATGCTCGCAACATGCTTGCCTACGGGGCAACCATCACGCCGTTTGGCGGAAATTCGTATTACACTCCCCTCCACGAAGCGGAGCGCCAGTACGTTAATGCCTGGTTCCGGACCAACAACGTTTACGACGGCTTGATTGATTTGGATGTCGCGGTGCGGGATCCGGTGACTCTCACAAATATTCTGGCCGCGTACGAATACGAGTGGTTGCACTTGAACCCGGCCGGTACTCAGGCAGCGGCCAATTACATTGACCTGAGTTTGTTCACTCATTAGCCCATCGCCGCGCCCTTTCAGGCCGGTGTGGCTTTCAACGCGCCAGATTTTTAACGGCGGGCGATGGGGCACTCGAGAGAGTCCGGCTCTCCGTGGCTATCCGGTTGCCGCCGGATGCAAGACTATATGAAAACGTCGAACATGTCTAATCCGGCTGTCGCCGGTGGTTTTAAATTCAACCGCAATTCGGCCCAGTCATTGGTAATCGGTGCGTTGCTGGTTGGCCTGATGGCAAGCTTCTCCTTGACAGATGCGTATGGTCGCGAGCAGATTTTGCTGGATTCCGGTTGGCGCTTCCAGTTGGGCGACCCGCTGGATGTCACCACGAATGTCACCTGGTATCCGGAAATCTCCGATCTGGCCAAGTTGGATTCCAACGAAATCGGCGCCGGGACCAATACCGAAACCTACATGGAGTCCATCCGGGTGAATATCTTCGCCACGCACGCGGGGGAAAATGTTTCCTTCGTCCAGACCAATTATGACGACAGTGCGTGGCGCCAGATCAATTTGCCGCACGATTGGGCCGTCGAATTGCCGTTCAACTCGAGCGCCGATAGCGGCCACGGCTACAAGCCGGTGGGCAGTCCCAGTTTTACCACCAACAACATCGGCTGGTATCGCCACACGTTCACTTTGCCTGCCAACTACGCGGGCCAGTCGCTGTGGCTGCAATTCGACAGCGTGTATCGCAATTGCCTGGTGTGGTTGAACGGCCACATCCTTGGGCGCAACGTCAGTGGTTACGAGAGTTTTTATTTTGATGTCACACCGTATGCCAATCCGGGCGGAACGAACGTGCTGGTGGTGCGGGTGGATGCCAGCCGGTTCGAAGGCTGGTTTTACGAAGGCGCCGGCATTTATCGCCACGCTTGGCTGACGGCGGAAAATCCGGTGCACGTGGCGCAATGGGGAACGTATGCTGGGACCACCTCGCTGGCGGGTTCCAACGCCACAGTCACAATACAAACCGAAGTGACGAACCAAAGCGCCGTGGCGACTGTCAACGGCAGCGTGACTTCGCTGATACTCGACGCAAACAGCAACGCGGTTGCCACCATCACCTCGCCCTTGAGCGTTTCGGCCGGCGGAGATTTAATCGTGACGCAGGCCGTTGCGTTTAACGCCAATTTATGGTCGCCGCAAACGCCTTATCTCTACCAGTTGGTCACCACCGTCAGCAATCAGAACTCCGCCGCGGATGTCTATTACACGCCATTTGGGGTAAGGACGGTGGTTTTCGATGCGACCAACGGTTTGTTCTTCAACGGGCAGCATATTTTCATCCAAGGGATGGCCAATCACCAGGACGCCGCGGGCGTGGGTTCGGCCTTGCCGGACCGGCTCTTTTATTACCGCATCGAACGGTTGAAGGAGATGGGCGCGACCGGCTATCGCACGGCGCACAACGAGCCGGCCTCGGAATTGCTCGACGCCTGCGACCAATTGGGAATGCTGGTGCTCGATGAAAACCGCCGATTCGGGACCAATGCCGAGCCGTTGAGCCAACTTTCCCGCCAGATTCGCCGTGACCGGAATCATCCCTCGATTTTCGCCTGGTCGCTCTGCAATGAAGAGACCGCCTGGCAGGGGATTCCCGCCGGCGCAACGCTCATTCAAGTGATGCAAAACCTGGTTCATTCGCTGGATCCCTCGCGTAAATGCACCGCTGCCGTCAATTACTCCTGGAACACCGGTTTCGCCACGGTCCTTGATGTCGAGGGCCTCAACTACGAGAAGTATGGCAACTTGGATTGCTTTCATCGGGATGCGCCAACCCTGCCGGCGATAGGTACCGAAGTGGGCGCCCTGACTACCACCAGGGGAAAATATTACATTGATCTGGCGAACGGTTACATGCCGGCTTACGATATCGTCTATTACAGTGGGGACGCCGGACTTGGTTATACTGCAAACTTCGGGCAACCGTGCGAGACTTGGCCGCCGCGCTACATCGGGCGGCCATGGATGGGCGGCGGGTTCGATTGGACGGGATTCGCTTATCGCGGCGAGGAAACTCCTTTTGGCTGGCCCTGCGTTAGCTCCCACTACGGTATCATGGATCTATGCGGGTTCCCGAAAGATGTGTTCTACTATTTTCAGGCCAACTGGACGGGCAAACCGATCCTGCACGTGTTTCCGCATTGGAATTGGGGAGCGGGAACAAATGTGGACGTCTGGGTCTTCGGCAACTGTGATTCAGTCGAGTTGTTCACCAACGGCGTCAGCTTGGGACGCAAACTGCTGAATATGCAGAATCACTTGGAATGGATTGTGCCTTGGACGTCAGGAACTCTTCAGGCCATCGGCTACAGTCATCTGGTGCCTGTCATCACGAATACCTGGACAACGAGCTGGACGCCGGTCGCCATTGCTCTCTGGCCGGATCGCAACACCATTCTGGCCGACGGACGTGATGTTTCCGTCGTTACCGTTGCCGGTCTGGATGCGCAGGGGAATGTCGTGCCGACTGCCAGCAATACGGTCAGCTTTGCCGTCAGCGGCGGCGCGATTATCGGCGTAGGCAACGGCAATCCCGGTTCTCATGACGCTGACAAGGGCACTCAAATCCCTCTCTTCAATGGCTTGGCGGAAGTCATTGTCCAGTCAACCAATGCGCCCGGCTCAATTACCCTGTCGGCCACATCGAGCGGCTTGCCTGCGACAAATATTACGATCGTTGAAGCCGCTACCTTGCCGGCTCCCGCCGCGCCCACGGGCGTCGTGGCGATTCCGGGAAATGCGCGCGTGACGGTCAGTTGGGACATCGTTCCGGGTGCGAGCACGTATGATCTGTGGCGATCCACAATGCCCGGCGGTCCTTACACGCTCGTCACCGGAAATATTGGAGCCGAAAATTTGGGTTACACGGACATGAATGTCGCCAACACCACCACCTATTACTACGTCGCCACCGCCAACGGCAACGGCACCAGCCCGAATTCGGTGGAAGTCAACGCCACTCCGGTCCCGATGGTTAGTAATCTCGCGGCCACCGCGACCAATGGCGCGGTCCAACTGACATGGAGCGGCTCGGCAGGGGTTAATTACAATGTGAAGCGATCCACCACTTGCGGCGGGCCATACACCACCATTACGGCGTCTGTTACCGGCACCAATTACTCTGACTGGATGGTCAGCGCCGGCCAGATTTGGTATTACATTGTCACCATTACCAACTCAGGCAGTGAAAGTATTCCGTCCAATGAGGAAGGCGCATCGGTAAGCAACCTGCCCTGGCCATGGTCGAACACCGACGTCGGCGCTGTGGATTGGATCGGCAGCGCGAGTTACAACAGCGGACAATTCACGATTTCTGGTTCCGGGAGAGGTATCCCGGACCCGCTAGTCGCCAACCTCGATTCTTTCCAATTCGTTTACGTGTACGTTCCAAACACGACCAGCGGCTATATCCAGGCTCGAATCGTGAGCGTGCAAAATACTTCCGCCAACGCGAAGGCGGGGGTCATGATTCGCGAAAACCTTTATGCCGATTCCCAATATGCCTTGGCGGACGTTCAGTCAACTGCGGGAGTTGAATTCAATACGCGAAACGGTGACGGAGCTAGCGCTGCCTCAAGCGCCGTCAGCGGAACGGCGCCCGAATGGGTGCGTCTGACCCGAACCAACAACACCTTCCGCGCCTATTCGTCGGCCAACGGCAGCACTTGGACCGCGATTGGCTCGGCCGCTAATTTTACCAGCATGGGGGCGGGCGCCTATGTGGGTCTTATCGTTTGCTCCCTAGACAACGGTTTCCTCAATACCTCCGTGATTGATAATGTCAGCTCCACTTTTCTTCCGGCCAATACCGCGCCGACTCTCACGGCGATTCCGAACCAGGCGGTCAATGTGGGCCAGACGGTTGCGGTGACCGCCAACGCCGCCGACTCGGATTCACCGCCACCGGTGCTCACCTTTAGTTTGCTCAATGCGCCAGCCA
>Ga0187852_1002224_pt1 | contig 16236 bp, 9 predicted proteins | sample June2016WEW_6_40_FD_134511 | JGI IMG/M metagenome (GOLD analysis project Ga0187852, IMG submission 134511) | Peatland microbial communities from SPRUCE experiment site at the Marcell Experimental Forest, Minnesota, USA - June2016WEW_6_40 | ecosystem: Environmental > Terrestrial > Soil > Wetlands...
TGTTTCGCGGCCGGCAGTTTGATGCTGACCTTCAGGAGGAGATGCACCTGCACCGCGAGTTGCGCGAGCGATTCGAAATGGAACGGGGCATTCCACCGGCAGAAGCTCACTATGCCGTGCAAAGACGCTTCGGAAATGATCTGATTCTGAGAGAGGAGAGTCGCGACATGTGGGGAGGGAACTGGCTCGAGCACTTTGCGCAAGACCTTCGCTACGGCTTGAGGACCACACTCAAGAATCCCGGCTTCGCAGCCGTCGCGGTTCTCACGCTCGCGCTGGGGATTGGCGCCAACACTGCCATCTTTAGCCTCATCAACGCCGTCCTGCTCAAGAGGTTGCCGGTGGCGCACCCCGAGCGCCTCGTCACGATCGGATGCTCGGCCGACGATGCATTTCCATACCCTGCATTCAAGCAGCTTCGCGACCACAATCAGGTCTTCTCAGGCGTGCTGGCGTTCCGCCTCTTTGAGGATTTCGATTTCGAGGTGGACGGCCACGCCGGGCTCGCGAAGGCTCAGGTGGTCTCCGGCAATTACTATTCGCTGCTAGGTGTCAACGCCATACTCGGCCGCACCATTGCGGCTGACGACGACCAAGTCGCGGGCGGAGCGCCTGTAGCGGTGATCAGCTTCGACTACTGGGTAAGGAGATTCAACCGCGATCCGTCGGTAGCGGGAAAAAAGATTACGCTCAACGGTTCGCCGTTTACGATTATCGGCGTAACGCCACCTGATTTCTTTGGATTGGTTCCTGGAAGTCCGGTTGAGGTCTCCGTCCCCATCAGCATGGTTGACCAAGTGAGGCAGGGATGGTCGGCTCTGGGCACGCCCTATTGGGTGTTGAGCGCGCCTTTCCGCAACTGGCTTTATCTCATGGGGCGTCTCAAGCCCGGTGTCACCGAGGAGCAGGCGCTGGCCAACGCGGACCCCATTTACCGCCAGTCCATGCGCGTGGCCGCCGACGGAATGAGCGGCTTGCCGTTTGATTCAGCGCGTGTGCGGGAGATGTATCGCCAGTTTCAATTGCGCCTCGAGCCGGGCGGGCGAGGCTTGTCAGGGCTGCGCCAGCGGTTTTCGAGGCCGCTGCTCATCTTGATGGCGATCGTGGGCGTGCTTCTGCTTATCACTTGCGCCAACGTGGCCAATCTGATGTTGGGGCGAGCCAGCGCCCGACAGCGGGAGATCGCCGTGAGGATCGCGCTGGGGGCCGGACGCCGGCGTCTCGTCCGCCAGCTTATTACGGAAAGCGCGCTGCTGGCGGTTGCGGGCGGTGCCGGCGGATTGCTTCTGGCTTTTTGGGCTACCACCAGCCTTGTGGCCGTGATGTCCCGCGGGTCCACTCCTATTTCGCTCAATGCTCATCTCGACCTCCGTGTCCTCGCTTTTACAGCATTTCTTTCGCTGTTCAGCGCCATTCTCTTCGGGCTTACGCCGGCACTGCGTGCGACATATCCCGGCGTGGCGGGGCTCAAAGAAAGCGGCCGAATTTTGGGCAGCATGCGGTCGCAGTCGCGACTCGGAAGGGCGCTGGTGGTTCTGCAAGTTGCGCTCTCGTTGGTGTTGCTGGTTGGCGCCGGCTTGCTCGTCCGCAGCCTGGAGAACCTGAGAAACTTCTATCCGGGTTTCAACGCCCAGCACGTTATGATGGTCTCTACCAACCCGGGTCTGGTGGGGTACAAAGACGAACAGGCTGTAGCACTTTACCGCAGGCTGGTTACTGAAATCAGGGCTTTTCCGGGCGTTCGGAGCGCCAGTTACTCGGATTTCAGTCCGCTCGGCGCACGCCTGAGCTTCACCCTGCCCACGGTTGACGGGTACACTCCGCGGCCGGGCGAAAACACCCCAGTTATGCTCAACATCATTGGTCCAGACTACTTCAAAACCCTTGAGACGCCCGTGCTGCTTGGCCGTGAATTCACCGACGCCGACGCGGCCGGCGCTCCCAAGGTCGGCATTATCAACCAGGCGATGGCCCGCCACTTCTTTGGCGATGAGAACCCGATCGGCCATCGCTTCAGCATCCCAGGATGGAGGGGCGACTCGAGCTGGATCGAGATCGTGGGTGTAATCCAGAATGCAAAATACCACAACCTGCGCGAGCAGGCTCCCCCGCAAGCCTACGTTCCGTTCCTTCAAGCGCCTGAATCCGGCACGACGACAATTGAGGTCCACGCAGCAACAGAACCGGCCGGCCTCGAAGCTGGGGTACGCCGCCTGATACAGCAGGCCGACAGCCGGTTGCCAGTGTTCGACGCCAAGACGCTCACCGAGCAAGTGGACGAGTCGCTGCTGGAAGACCGCGTGATGGCCTCCTTTTCGACATTGTTTGGTTTGCTGGCTTTAGTTCTGGCCTCGGTCGGCCTCTACGGGGTCATGGCCCACGCGGTCAGCCGCAGGACGAACGAAATCGGAGTACGCATGGCATTAGGCGCACAGCCTGGAAGTATCCTGGCAATGGTCATGCGCGAAACACTGCTGCTGGTTGTGGTCGGGGTTGCCGCTGGCGTGCCGGTTGCCCTCGGGACATCGCGCCTCGTTCGAAGCGAACTCTATGGGTTGAGCCCCGGCGATCCGATCACGATTTCGCTGACGGCCTTAGTCATGTTGGCCGTGGCCGGGTTGGCAGGCTACCTCCCTGCGCGCCGCGCGACCAAAGTGGATCCGATCGTGGCGCTGAGATACGAGTAGGGGCGCCCCTCGTGGGTGCCCGGTGGCGGCTACGAGGGCCGCCCCTACAACGCAAATATGCTAAGCGAATTCGGCAGACGGCTCCTGATGCTGTTTCGTCGCCGGTGCTTCGATGCTGAGATTGATGAAGAGATGCGCCTGCACCGGGAGCTTCGCCGGCAAGAGCAGATTGAGCGCGGCATTGGAGCGACGGAAGCTCGCTACGCTGCACAAAGACGTTTCGGCAATGACTTGGTCCTTCGAGAGGAGAGTCGCGACATGTGGGGATGGACCTGGCTGGAAAACGTTCTGCAAGATATTCGGTACGGGTTGCGGATGCTGGCAAAGAATCCTGGGTTCACGGCGGTTGCGGTCATCACGCTTGCGCTTGGCATCGGGGCAAACACTGCGATTTTCACTCTCGTAGATGCGGTAATGCTCAGGGCGCTGCCCGTCACGAATGCCCGGCAGCTCTACCGGCTGGGCGACAACAACAACTGCTGCGTCATGACCGGAACCCAAAACGGTGGCAGCTTTGTTCTCTATTCCTATCCACTGTATGAGAACCTTCGCGATCACAGCACGGAATTCAGTGAACTGGCCGCCTTCACTCCTTTCTTGACGGACCTCAGCGTCCGCCGCAGCCACGTCGCGAGGCCCGCCGAGCCGGATACTGGAGAGTTTGTGTCCGGCAATTACTTCAGCATGCTTGGCGTCAATGCCGTTACCGGGCGGACCCTTATGCCCAGCGATGACAAGCCCGGCACGTCGCCCGCAGCAGTAATGAGCTACCAGACCTGGCAGCGGCAGTTTGGCAGCGATCCTTCGGTGGTTGGTGCTACTTTTACGATCAACACCGTGTCCTACACCGTTGTGGGAGTAGCGCCGCCTGCTTTCTACGGCGACACCTTGCGCGGCGATCCGTCCGATTTCTGGCTACCCCTCGCCACTGAACCGGTCCTGAATCGGCAGGATAGCCGATTGCACAACCTGGAACTCGAGTGGATCTATCTGATGGGAAGCCTGAAGCCTGGCTCCAGAGCGGTGCAAGCGCAGGCCGGACTCACCGCCACACTGCAACAGTGGCTCAACAGCCATCGGGAAGTTATCCCTGATCGGGATCGAGGGGAGATCCCCTCGCAACACATCCATCTGACGCCCGCAGGCAGTGGCATAAGCAAGATGCAAGATGACTACGCCGCCGGTCTACGCCTGCTGGTGACGCTCTCCGGCCTGGTCATGCTGATTGCCTGCGCCAACCTCGCCAACCTGTTGTTGGCGCGCGGGGCAGCCAACCGCTTGCAGGCTGCTGTCCGCCTTGCCCTCGGCGCAGCGCGGCACCGGCTGATCCGGCAGATGCTCACAGAAACCGTTTTGCTGGCGCTAGCGGGTGGGGCAGCGGGCCTCTACGTGGCTTACGCCGGAACGCATGCTCTTCTGCTTCTCGCTTTTCACGGCGCGCACTACGTCCCCATTAGCGCCCGGCCTTCGCTGCCCGTGCTGGGTTTTGCGCTGCTGCTTTCGCTGATCACCGGCATCGTGTTCGGCGTCGCACCTGCCTGGATTACTTCCCATTCCGACCCCGCCGAAACCCTTCGCGGCGCCGGCCGCTCCACGCCCGACCGCTTGCCGTCAGCTCAGAAGCCTTTGGTGATTCTACAGGTCGCGCTCTCCGCGGTTCTTTTGATTGGGGCAGGCCTACTTACCCAGAGCCTGCGCAATCTCGAGGATCAGAATTTTGGCTTTGTCACACAAGGCCGATTGATCGTAAAGGTTGATCCGGCGCTTGCCGGGTACACACCGGAGAAGCTTGATGGGCTTTATCAGCAGATCGAGCAAGGAATGGCGCAAATCCCCGGCGTGCTCAGCGCCAGCCTCTCCGGCTACAGTCCGCTGGGTGGCGACAATTGGAACCAATGGGTCTACATTGAGGGGCACCCACAGGACTTTCAAGGCGTGGCTCCCTCCTGGGACCGTGTTGGCCCTCACTGTTTTGAGACCATTGGTACGCGCCTGGTCCGCGGGCGTGTCATCGATGAACGCGACACGCCCACTGCCCCCCACGTCGCCGTAATCAATCAGGCTTTCGCGCGCAGGTTCTTTCCCAAGGAGGATCCCATCGGGCAACACTTCGGGATGGATGACGCGAGGCACAGCGGCGACTACGAAATAGTCGGCATTGTCGAGGATGCTAAGTATCAGGACACGCGCGGCCCGGCTTACGCCACATTCTTTCTGCCTCTCCTGCAAACCTCAACCGGAATTCGTGACGGTTCAGTTTACATTCACGACATCGAGCTACGCACGTCGGGCAGGCCGCAGAACCTGGAGGCCTCCGTCCGGAGAGCCCTCGCGGGCGTCGACCCGAATCTTACCATTCTTGGGATAACGAGTTTTGCCGAGCAAGTCAGCTTGAACTTTAACCAAGACCGCTTGATTGCGCGGCTCACCGAACTCTTCGGCCTTTTGGCGCTCACCCTTGCTTGCATAGGAATTTACGGAGTCACGGCGTTCTCCGTGGCGCGGCGCACGAATGAGATCGGCATCCGCATGGCGCTGGGCGCTGAACGCACGAATGTGCTGGCGATGGTGGTGCGGGGCGCATCGCTTCAGGTGGCTCTCGGGCTTGTGATAGGAATCCCTGCGGCCCTTGCAGGATCGCGGCTGCTCTCTTCAATGCTGTATGGCGTCAAAAGCTATGACCCCGCGATCCTTCTCTTGGCTTCCGCGGTGCTTGCCGCATGCGCCTTAATTGCGGCGTTCATACCCGCACGCCGCGCTGCGAAGGTCGATCCGATGGTGGCGCTAAGATACGAATAGACCAGGTTGGCTGCTGTCACCCTGAGCGCGGCGAAGGATCTCTGCAGTTCATCGTGAGCGGCCGAAAAGGGGCGAACTACGGGGATCCTTCGCTGCGCTCAGGATGACGGAGTGAAGTGGCAACGGGCAAGGTCGCTGACGGGTAGGTAATACAACGTGTTGGGTAAACTCGGCAGACGGCTGTTAATGCTGCTTCGCCGGGGCCGGTTCAACGCCGACCTCGACGAAGAGATGCGTCTGCACCGCGAGTTGCGCGAGCAAGAACAGATCGAGCGCGGCCTTCCACCGGCAGAAGCTCACTACGCCGCGCAAAGACGCTTCGGGAACGACTTGGTCTTGAGAGAGGAGAGTCGTGACATGTGGGGATGGAGTTGGCTCGCGGAACTCGGGCAGGATATTCGCTACGGGCTGCGGATGTTAAGGAAGAACCCAGCCTTCACTGCAACCGCACTCCTTTCGCTGGCTATTGGCATCGGGGCCAACACGGCCATCTTCAGCCTCATCGACGCATTGCTGCTTCGAATGTTGCCGGTCCGGGACCCACAGCAGCTCGTGCAGGTGATCTGCATACTGCAGGGGCACAGAATCGATAGCTTGTCGTATCCCGCCATTCGTGCCCTTCAGGAACGTACGGACCAGTTTTCCGGGATTAGCGGCTTTAGCGGTGCGGCATTCAATGCCGGTCTACCGGGAGCGGTCGAAAAAACCCCGGGCGCCTGGGTTTCCGGCAATTTCTATCAAACCCTCGGAGTTGCCGCAGCGCTTGGACGTACCCTGGCCCCGGCGGACGATCTCCCGGGTGCGGTGCCTGTGGCGGTTCTCAGCTATCGCTACTGGGAGCGGAAATTTGGCTGCGATCCCGGAGTGCTGGGAAAGACTTTACTGATCGAGGGAACGCCCATAGCCATCGTTGGGGTCAGCGCAAAAGGGTTCACGGGAGCGAACGTCGGCGAGGCGGCCGATATTACGCTGCCCTTGGCTGCTGCCTCAACGGTTTTTCCTGAGCGCAACATGCTGGCTGTAAATTCGGAATGGCTTCGTGTCTTGGCTCGGCCCAAGCCCGGCGTGTCCACGGCTCAAGCTAAAGCTCAATTGGTCGCCATTTGGCCATCGATCACTCAAGACATCGCCGGTCCGATTCGCAATCCGGAGCGCCGTGAGGTATTGCTGAAGTCTAGCCTTGACTTAGAACGAGGAGGGACCGGTTGGAGCTATTTGCGCATGACTTTCTCTGAGCCCCTTCTGTTATTACAGGCGGCCGTGGCGCTACTCCTCTTGGTGGCGTGCGCCAACGTAGCGGACCTGCTCCTGAGCCGCGGCACCTCGCGCAGCCGAGAGATCGCAGTGCGGTCGGCGATTGGGGCCGGCCGGTCACGGCTTCTTCGGCAGTTGCTAACCGAGGGCGTGATGCTCGCACTTCTCGGGGCCGCGTTGGGGGTGCTCTTGGCCTACGCCGGCGACCGAATATTGCTCAATGTCTTTGCAACAGGGGCAACCGGCCCCGTCGTGCTGGAACTGAACCCGGACGCCCGAATCCTCGGCTTTACCATCACGGTTGCGCTTCTCACGGGTCTGTTATCTGGCCTGCTGCCGGCTTTGCAAACTACCGCAGTGCAACCCGGTTCCGTCCTGAAGGGCGGCATGCAGAATCTGTCGAGCCGGCATAGGTGGTTGGCCTCATCCCTGGTGATTGGGCAGGTCAGCCTTTCGCTGCTGCTGCTGATGGCAGCGGGCCTATTCGTGCGAACCTTGGAAAATCTGCGATACCTCGATACGGGTTTTCAAAGCGACGGCGTCCTGCTTGTAAATCTGGATGCCCGCCACGCCGGTTACCAGAACGCGAGGCTGCTCGACCTTTACCGCGACCTGTTGGAGCGGGTGAGCGCGTTGCCGGGTGTTACATCAGCAAGCCTCTCCGCGAACACGCCCCTGAGCGGCGGCATTTGGTCGGGATCGATACTCCTGGAGGGACAGTCACCGCAATCCGGAGGAGGTCTAAGCGCGCATTTCAATACGGTGGCTCCCGGCTATTTTGCGACCATGCGCACACCGCTGTTGCTGGGACGGGACTTCACGATGCGTGATGACGCCGGTGCACCGCCTGTCGCCATCGTCAACGAGGCATTTGTCAAAGAGTATTTGCACGGTCGAAATCCGTTGGGAGTTCATGTTTCGGTTCACAATTCTCCCGATTCGCAGAATATGGAGGTGATCGGGGTAGTCGGAGATACGGTTTCCTTCGATCTTCGGGACCCTGCCCCGCCTTTTGTTTATGTACCTTATTTGCAGGACGTTAAATCTGCGGGCTTTGCAACGATCGAGTTGCGCGCGCGCGGGTCCCTCCTCGCCACGGCGAACTTGGTGCGGGCGGCGATACGTCAGCGCCTATCTAACACGGCAGTGACGATCCTACCCTACGGTGAGCAGGTCGAAAGAACGCTGGTGCGGGAGAAATTGGTAGCCACGCTGGCCAGCCTTTTTGGAGCAATTTCTCTCGCCTTGGCCGCCGTGGGTCTTTATGGATTAATCGCCTACACAGTAACGCGGCGAACCCATGAAATCGGTGTCCGCATAGCGCTAGGCGCCAACCGAGTTCAGGTTTTGTGGATGGTACTGCGGGCTGCGCTTGCCCTTGTCGCCATCGGCATCCTGATCGGGCTTCCCATCTCGTTTGCCGTCTCGAGCTTGGTTTCCAAAATGTTGTTTGGCCTCAAGCCCACTGACCTTGCTAATGCTGCCGAAGTCGCGGGACTGCTCGCAGCGGTTGCGACGGTGGCGGCGTATTTGCCCGCGAGACGTGCCTCAAGCGTGGAGCCGATGGAAGCACTGCGTTATGAATGACGGAGTCGGCAGCCGTGGATCAGCCTCAGACCTAAAGAGCAGATCTGCGCCGCACGGGAAAAGGCGAGAACCTGAGTCGTAGCGGCACCCCTTGGCGCCAGGTGGGCGGCCACAAGGGCCGCCCCTACGAGCGAAAAATGCTGACTGAAATTGGCAGACGGCTCCGGATGTTTTTTCGTCGGAGGCGCTTTGACGCTGACCTCAGCGAAGAAATGCGCTTGCATCGCGAATTGCGCGAGCGGGAACAAATCGAGCGCGGCCTTTCAACAGAGGAAGCCCATTACGCCGCGCGAAGACGCTTCGGGAACGACTTGATTCTGAGAGAGGAGGGTCGTGACATGTGGGGATGGAGTTGGCTGGAAGACTTGGGGCAAGACATTCGTTACGCCTTACGCATGCTGAGGAAGAACCCCGCCTTCACAGTGGCGGCGGTGCTGACCTTGGCCCTGGGGATTGGCGCAAACACGGCGATCTTCAGCGTGGTCAATTCCGTGCTCTTGCGCCCGTTGCCGTTTCAAAACCCTGAGCGTCTGGTGGACCTGCAGGAAACCGAAGTGGCCCCCGGTGATTACCCGCTGAGCGGCCCCGATTATCTCGACTGGCAGGCGCAGAACCACACGCTGGGCGCGATCAGCCTTTATGGCTGGAGGCAGATCATGAGCGCCAGCGGCGCAGGTGAGCCGGAGCCCGCCGGCGTAGTGTCCACGCAGGCCAATTTCTTCGAGGTGATGGGCATCCGCCCTCTGCTGGGCCGGGGGTTCGCACCCGGTGAAGACGCGGCGGGGAAGAACCACGTTGCCGTTCTGAGCTACGGGTTCTGGCAACGCCGCTTCGGCGCGAGTCCCGAGGCCATCGGCAAAGCCGTCGAGCTCAACGATGAAGCCTATACTGTGATCGGTGTGATGCCGCGTGGTTTCATCTTCCCTTGGACGCCGGACCTGTGGACGCCGCTCGACATGACCCCCAAAGCGCTCGGGCAAAGGGGTAATCACAATTGGAGTGGCGTGGGAAGAATCAAGACAGGGATCACGCTGGCGCAGGCGCGAGCCGAGCTGCTATCGATTTCCGAGCGCGCGGAAAAAGCCTACCCGGACACCAACCACAACGTTCACGCCGTATTGATCCCGCTTCAGGAAACGCTGGTGGGTTACTCGCGCGCTCCCCTTCTGCTTCTGTTGGGGGCGGTAACGCTGGTGCTGCTGGTGGCCTGCGCCAACGTTGCGAATCTGCTGCTGACGCGTGCCACCGCGCGGCAGCGTGAGGTGGTTCTGCGCGCCAGCTTGGGAGCGGGGCGATGGCGCCTGATTCGCCAGATGCTCACCGAAAGCGTGCTTCTAGCCCTGATGGGCGCAGTGTTGGGGACGGCGGGCGCGTGGTGGTGCGTGCGGCTGGTGAACGCCACCAAAACTCTTCCCATACCGCGCGTTCAGCCGGTGGAACTCGACGCTTCCGTGCTCCTCCTGACGCTTTCCGTGAGCGTCCTGGCGGGCATTCTGTTCGGCCTGGCTCCCGCCTTGCATGTTTCCAAATTAAACCTAAGCGAACAATTGAAGACGGCCGTGCAGGGGATTGTCAGTCCGCTGCGAAGCGGCCGCCTGCTTCGCGATGCGTTGGTGGTGGGGCAAATCGCCGTGACGCTCGCCTTGCTGGTGGGTGCAGGACTGCTGCTGCGAAGCTTCGCGCACCTGCGCAACACGGAACTCGGCTTCCAACCCCATAACCTGCTCACCACGACCCTCAACCTGCCCGATGCCAAGTACCCCACGCTTGCGGCGCGGCGCGAGTTTTTCGATCAACTCGTGGACCGCGTCGACCACACTCCCGGAGTAGATGCGGCGGCCATCTCGGTTGAGATTCCCCTCCAAGGCGGCAGCAACGGCTATCTCAGCGTGGACGGCGAAACTGATCCCAACCTCGCGAGTCAGCTTGTGGGATGGAATTGGATCACGCCTGACTATTTTCGCACCTTCGGGATTCCGCTTCAGTCCGGGCGGGCCTTTAGGCCTGAGGACCTTGAACGCGCGGAGGCGACCGCTAACCGGGTCCACGATTTGTATGCGGCCTCTCCCAACGGTCCGCCGACGCTTCCCCCTGATCTCTCCCTGGTTTGCGTCATCAGCCAGACGGCGGCGCGCATTTTCTGGAAGAATCAGAACCCCGTGGGGCGGTCATTCCACTGGAATAACATGAAGGTCATCGTGCTGGGCGTGGTGGGGGACGTGAAAGAGTACGGAGTGCGCGACAAAATCATGCCCCAGGCGTACTTCCCCTACACACTGCTGTTGAGCTACGGCGGCTACGGACATTTAACTCTAAAGACGCGTGTTCCACCCATGTCGGTCCTCGGCGAAGTTCGCCGCCACGTGCACGCACTGGACGGCGGTCTGGCCATGTTCCAGGCGCAGACGGTGGAGCAGGTGCTTGACGACAACACTCAGGATGCCGGCATTCAGGCATTTCTGCTCGGAACCTTTGCCACGCTGGCGCTGCTTCTGGCGGTGGTCGGCCTCTATGGCGTGATGTCGTATCTGGTGGCCCAGCGCACGCGGGAAATCGGAATTCGCATGGCGCTGGGAGCGCAGGCCTCGAGTGTACTGAACATGGTTATGCGAGAAGGGTTGAGACTCAGCATCGTGGGAGTGGTGCTCGGCGTGGCCGCGGCCATCGGACTAACTCGCCTCATGGCCACGGCGCTCTACGGCGTCCGGCCGACCGATCCCATCACCTACGCGGCGATGGCCATCGTGCTCACGGTCGTAACGCTTTCAGCTTGTTGGATTCCCGCACGCCGCGCGACAAAGGTGGATCCCATCGAGGCGTTGAGGGACGAGTGATCCTCTACCCGCTGAGATCAGTTTTTTGAGAGATCAGTTTTTCCTGTACCGCGAATCCAATTTGTGCTATACCGCAGCCATGGTGAGCGTGCGCCGGAACAAATCCGCCTGCCTCGCCAGTGCCTTATGTTTCATCTGGGCTGCTCTGCCGCTGGCGGCCCAACGTGATGTCCCTTCGGGGCCGGATGTGTTGTTCTTCGCGGCCTATCGCCAAGGCGTACCGATCACCCAGTGGCCTCTCAAGAAAACGCTCCACCAGATCCCGGAACTCAAGGGACTCAAACCCGCCACAGACCAGCGTCAGCTTCCCCATATCCTGAGCCGCGTTAGTTCGAACTTGGAGCAGTTCGTCGAGCACTTTGTTAGCACCACCTCGCTTGAGACGATCGAGGAGACTGAAAAGGGCGGCAATCCTCGGAAGGCGCAGCGCGTCGAGAAGTTTCGCTATTTGATGCTGGCTCGGCCACAGGGCAACAACGCCGCTCTCACGGAGTACCGCACCGATCTTCAGGGCCGCGAGATATCCCCTGGAAAGTTCGACACGAAGTTCATGAAGACGGCCGGTTTTGCTACAACACCGCTCTTGTTCGGGCCATTGCAACAGCCCTGGTCTGATTTTCGTCATTTGGGTGAGCAGACGGTCGATGGCTGTAGCACGCAGGTAGTAGCTTTCGCCGAGCACGTTTGGCCAGTGGCGGTTACCGGTCGTTGGGTCGACAATGGGGAATCCATCCCGCTCCTTCTCCAGGGTGTGGCCTGGATTCGCACTAGCGACTATCAAGTCTTGAAGATGCGCACGGACCTCCTGGCACCTGTTCCGCCACTCATGCGATTGACGACGCACGTTCGATATGGGAAGAGCCTATTTGAAGGCGGTCCCTTAGTGTTCTGGCTTCCCCAGGAGGTGCAAGTTACAGCCTATTTGGGCCGCTCCGTACTCACCAATCGTCACACTTACTCGGATTACCGCTTGTTCAGGGTCGAGTCCGTCATTAAGCCCTGACGACTGTCCACTGGGCTAGTGGCTAGGGACTAGTGGCTAGGGACTAGGGAAAACCCCAGCGAATCCATGCCCTCTCCCTTGGGGAGAGGGTGGCCCGCAGCCGGCGCTTTCACCAGCCGGGGCGGGCCGGGTGAGGGGTTAGTTGATCAGTGGAGTCCGCATGACGGACAATCGTGGAACCAGGGAGCAGAATTGAAGCTACCAGCTGACTCTGTCATTTACGCTGTATGGAATCTGGCGGCAATTGGCGTAGCTTGGTTTGTCGGTTGGGCGAGCGTCGGGTTCGGACCGGTCGTGGGATTATTCCTGTTGCTCATGGTGTGCCCGTTGCTCTTGCTCTTCACGGTCGTACTTGCAATAGGGGATTTATTCCGGCAACGCAAGCGGACACAAGGTCTGCTCGCTCTGCTGTTAGCGGTTCCAGCTTCGGTTGTGGTGTGGTTAACGTACCGCGCACTCCCTTAATTTGAGGCAAGCCGTCCGTTGGCCTGTCCGGACACGAGGGAGAACTGCAAAAAGGCACTGCCTGCGCCCCGCCTGCGACCCTTCCCTGCAAAATCCTTGACAGGCCGCCCGCCGCTGAATAGGCTAGATACGTGGGGAACTGCCGTCTTTTATGGCCGCGACGATGACAATTCGTCCCGGTCTAAGGTCGCAAAGGATTGAGCCCGGCGTGCGTCGACAGTTTGACCACTGCTCTGAGGATATCCGGGAGCGCGGGCATCCTGCCCGCCTTTCGCGCCGCAATTGCACGCACGCTGCGGGCAGGATGCCCGCGCTCCCGGGTACCTCAGGGCTTCAGGCTGCCCGTCAACCTGCATGCATGACCGACTGCTTTCCGATAACACGTCTTGACGGCTGCCAAGAGTCCGAAAGCTATCTAACGCATACTTTCTTAGCGAGTCGGCGCACCCCCGGAGGGGATAAATGTAAAACGGTCGTTTTAATCAAGTGTTTAAATTCTGAGCAGGCAGGCAAGTCGAGCCAAGGCATTCTGAATAAAATACAAAAATCGTGGGAACGAAGCTAAGAAGTCATTGAAAACAAAGGAAGACGACTGTTACAGCGTGCAAAAACGAACCCAAAACGAACTCCAAATGCGCCGAGAAAACGTGCCGAATGGAGAGAAATGATGCCGCGCCGGATTAGGTCTCTGTACCTGCTGTTCGTGGTTTTCATCTCGAGCCTGATTGTTCCCGCCGCGCTCCAGGCAGCGGCTCAAGCGACAACACCTTGCGAGGTCAAAGACGACGCCGCTTATACAGCCGCGATTCGCAAAAACACCACCGAACCGTTCTTCTCCACGGACCTGATAGACCACTTGCCCTGGAGTTCCTGCGTGCCGGCTCCAGACACCTATCTGGGCCACATCGTGGGCGCGCCCGACGTGCTCGACCACGTGGCCGAAATCAATGGGTACATGCGCCTGCTCGCCAGCCGCAGCCCTCGCGTGCGAGTTTTCTCCATGGGCCACAGCGAGGAAGGCCGCGAGATGATTCTGGTGGCGATCGCCGATGAAGCCACGATCCGGAATCTGGACCATTACCGAAACATCACGGCAAAGCTGGCCGACCCGCGCGGACTGAGCGACGCCGAGGCCCAGGCGCTGGTTCAAGAAGGGAAGCCGATCTATTGGGCGTCCGGAAGCATCCACTCAACCGAAACCGGCTCGCCCGAGATGTTGATGGAATTAGCCTATCGCCTGGCGGTTGAGGACACGCCGCTGATTGACACCATCCGCAAGAACTGCATCGTGCTGCTCACGCCCGCGTCGGAAACGGACGGCCACGACCGCTATGTCGATGTCCACATGTACCGCATGCACCATCCGGAGGCCAACACTTATCCGCTCACCTGGTGGGGCCATTACGTCTCACACGATAATAACCGGGATGGTATTACCTTGTCACTGGCCCTTTCGAATAACATTACGAAGCGCTTCCTCGAGTGGCACGCCACCAGGGACACATCCTACTCTTTGCCTCGAACCCGATGTGGAGGAATGAAAACTCCGGCAGCTTTTTCCTGCTCTTCAACGCGCTGATGAACTACCGCCATCTGGACGTGGGGCGGGCGTCGAAATAGGGCGGCCCTGCGTTGCTGTCACTCTGAGCGGAGCGAAGAATCTCCGCAGTTCGTTCGGGACAGGTGAATACCGAGCCACTACCGGGATCCTTCGCTTCGCTCAGGATGACAGCGCACAACTCAAAGCGTTCGAAAAGGAGACACCATTCTATGAAGCTTCTCACTTACCTGAATTACGGAGGCAACTGCGAGCAGGCATTTCGTTTCTACGAAAAGCATCTGGGAGGAAAGATCACCCTGATGATGGCCCACAGCCAAAATCCGGGTCCAAGCAACGTGCCTTCGGAGTTGAACAACACAATTCTCCACGCCCGCCTGAGCCTAGGGGAAACTGAGCTATTGGGCTCCGATGTTCCGCCGGAGCGCTTTCAGCCCATGCGCAGCGTCTACCTTTCTCTCAGCCTCGATACCGCAGATGAGGCGGAGCGAGTTTATGGCTTGCTCTCCGATGGAGGTCAGATCTTCATGCCCATGCAGGAGACCTTTTTCGCTTTCCGGTTTGCGATGCTGCGGGATAAGTTCGGTACTTCCTGGATGATCATCCACGAACGTCCTAACCCGCCGGGTGCGTAACGACAAGCACGGGTTAGGGCGGACCTGCGTTGTAGGTTCGCGCCTGTTCGCCCGCCGGGACGACCAAGAACCGCAGATCTTGAAAAACAGGTCTGCCCTACCCGTGCTGAGTCCGAGTGTGATAGACTCTGGCCACGTGTTGGCTTAGCGCTCTTACTGCGATGGCTCGAACCGCCGAAGCTCGACAAAAGTTGCGCGAAATCTGCAGGGTCGCGGCGCGGGTGTTTTATGAAAAGGGCTACGACGGCGCCTCCATGCAGGACATTGCGGAAGCCGTCGGCCTGACCAAGGCGGGTCTGTATCATCATGTGAGCAGTAAGGATATGCTGCTTTTCGAAATAATGAACTATGGAATGGATATTCTGGAAGAAGCCGTGCTGGCGAAAGTCAAGGATATCCAGGACCCGCGTGAGAAACTGCGCCAGACTATTCTCGGGCACATCGACCTGGTGGTCCGCGCCCGCGACATGGAGATTACGGTCATTCTCCACGAGAACCGTTCCTTAAAGGGGAATCTGCGCAAACAGATCAATGCCCGGAAACGTGCTTACATCGAGTATCTCGAAGGACTGATCGCGAGGGTGCAGGAGCAGTCCGGCATGCCGCCCAGGCTTTCTCCCCATATCGCTGCCTTCGCCGTGCTGGGGATGATTAACTGGCTCTACCAGTGGTACCATCTGGAAGGGCCCGTCAAGGAAGAGGAAATCTCCAGCGCTTACGTGGATTTCTTCTTTCGGGGCCTGCTGGGCGATGCGTGAAACTCTATCACCTCAGGGGAGTGAGTGGATCGCGCCGGCGATTTCACCAGCCCGCGCGAGCCGGGTGAGGGGGGTCTCCTGATGCCTGCTCCAACCGTTGCCTTTCAAGGCGAGCGCGGCTCGTTCAGCGAAGAAGCTGCGTATAAACTACTGGGAAGGCACATCACGGTAAAGCCTTGCGAGACTTTCGGAGCCATCTTCGAAAGTGTGGTGAGCGGGAAGACGAAATACTGTCTGGCCCCGATTGAGAATACGCTAGCCGGATCGGTGCACGAGAATTACGACCTCCTGCTGTCAAACGACTTGCACATCGTGGGCGAAGTTAACCTCCGCATTGTGCACAATCTCATCGCTCCACAAGGCACGGCGCTCAAGGGAATAACCCAGGTTTACTCTCATCCCGTGGCCCTGGCTCAATGCGAAGAGTTTTTCAAGCGTCATCCGAAGATTGAGAAAGTCCCCTTCTACGACACCGCGGGCTCGGTGAAAATGCTGGCCGAGCGCCGCCTGCCCGGAGCCGCAGCTATTGCCAGCCGCATCGCCGCCGAGGTCTACCGGGCCCACATCCTGGCTACGCACCTCGAAGACCACCATGAGAACTACACGCGCTTTCTGCTGCTTTCCCGGCGGCCCCACGTCGCAGCGAAGGCCAACAA
>Ga0187852_1002230_pt1 | contig 16188 bp, 11 predicted proteins | sample June2016WEW_6_40_FD_134511 | JGI IMG/M metagenome (GOLD analysis project Ga0187852, IMG submission 134511) | Peatland microbial communities from SPRUCE experiment site at the Marcell Experimental Forest, Minnesota, USA - June2016WEW_6_40 | ecosystem: Environmental > Terrestrial > Soil > Wetlands...
GTCATCGGGATCATCAGCAGGAACAGATAAAGGATCTGCGCCGGGTACGAGAGCCGCGGCAGCTCGGGGATCTGACTCAGAATCGGCCACCACAGCAGCATGCCGGACGCCATGAAGAGCAAGTGCAGGAAAATGTGAAAATTCTCGTCGCGGCACATCCGGTCGAATATCGGCGGAAAGTGTGCGGTGACGAAGACCGCCGAAAAAATCAGGAACGCGATTACCGGATTCGTGAGCAACCGCGCGATGGGCTTGATCGGCCTGCTGAGCATCCACGGCGCCAGCATCCAGCCCGGCGTCCCCAGCAGGATTAGCGGCGGAATCACGAAAGCCTGCATCAGATGCTGCAGCATGTGCATCGAAAACAGTCGCGCATCGGCAAGTTCATCGAGTTCGGTCTGTGTGAATAGAATCGCGCCCATCGCTAGCGCGAACCACATCGCCTGACGCCGCGTCGGTTTGCGGCCGGCCGCGCGGCATGCGCCGAGGTAAATCGCGATCAGGATCGCGATGCCTATCGGTATGCTCGGATGTTCTCCGAAGATGTCCATCGTCAAAGACGCTCGCCCAGCGGCTATCCGATCGGCGCCATGTGATTGGACAGATATGCGAACAGCAAAATCAGCGAGACCAGCAAGAGCGTCGCAATTATCAACGGGAAGATGAACACTCCCGTCAGCAGCCATCTATCGTACTTCAAATGCATGTAGAACATCGCGACCAGCGCGAACTTGGCGGCAGCCAGTACCATCAACAGCGGCACCAGCACGGGATGGAGCGCATGCACGTAAAAGACTGTGACCTCCATCGCCGTCAATACGACCAGGAACGCGGCGATGGTCAGGTAGGTCGCCGCACCGGGATGATGAATCTGTCCGCCTTGGGTGTCTGCAATGTCGCTCATGCTCCAGGCACCGCCTGCATCAGATAAACGAGGGTAAAGATGATGATCCACACTACGTCGACGAAATGCCAGTAGAGTCCCGCGAGCTCGACCGATAGCGCGCGCGACTGGCCGAGCTTGCCCGTCATCGCCGCCGCCAACAGCACCGACAGCCACAGCACTCCGATCGCGACGTGAGCGCCGTGAAATCCGACCAGCACGAAGAACGACTGCGAGAACAGGTTGGTCGTCAGCCCCATGCCCTCGTGGTAGAAGCTGGTGAACTCGTAAACCTGGCCGCCAAGAAAAATCAGCCCGAATGCGATTACGCCGCCGAGCCAGATTCGCTCCCATCGCTTGTCGCCGCGCTGCGTGGCCGCGAGTGCCAGCACCATCAGCAACGAACTCATCAGCAAAATGAAAGTGCTGAACGAGGTCAATGGGATGTTGAGGATTTGCGGCCCGGGTCCGCTAACGCTGCGCGATTTGTAAACGATGAACGTCGATATCAAGCTCGCGAAGAACACGCACTCCGAGCCGATGAACGACCACATGCCGATTTTGCGTACATCGACTCCACCCGACGACGGTGCGTGCTCCGGATCGTGCGATTCTTCGCCAAAGTCTGCGTACTCGAATCCCATCCCGACAATCGACAGGACCGCGACCGCCGCGCCGATGAGGATGATGCGATACCAGTCGATGATGAGGCCGAGACCCATCATTCCCACGCCAAGACTCAACACCAGCGGGAAGATCGAAGGCGCCGGCATGTGGATGTCCTCGACGGATGCCGGCTGGCTGGGCTGCGGTTGCGAAGGCGCCTGGCCCGACATATAGGCTGCGACGCCGCGCGAACCGGCGTGCCCGTATTTCAGAATCCACCACGCGTCGCGGCCGCGGATTTGCGGGATCGTCGCGAAATTGTACGCAGGCGGCGGCGACGGCGTGGACCATTCGAGGCTGCGTCCGTCCCATGGATCAGCGGGCGCCTGCTCTCGGCTGGCGACACTTTTGAAAAGGTTGAAGTAGAAAAACAGGAACGCGATGCCGAGAATGAATGCGCCGATCGTTTCCAGCTGGTTGAGACGCATCCAGCCCATGTCGGCGCCGTACGTGTAGGTGCGCCGCGGCATCCCCCACATCCCGAGAAAATGCATCGGGAAGAACGTGAGGTTGAATCCAACGACCGTCAGCCAGAAGTGCCACTTGCCAAGCCGCTCGTCGAGCATGCGGCCGGTGATCTTCGGCCACCAGTAATAGAATGCCGACATGATCGTGAACATCACGCCGCCGAACAGCACGTAGTGAAAGTGCGCGACGACGAAGTACGAGTCCGTCTGCTGGAGATCGATCGGCGCCGATGCGTGCATGATGCCGCTGAGTCCGCCGACCGTGAACTCGATCAGCATCCCCAGCGCGAAATAGAATGCGGTCGTCATGCGCAGCGAGCCGCCCCAAACAGTCGCGATCCAACTGAAGATCTTCACCCCGGTCGGGATTGCGATCAGCATCGAAGTGATCGCGAACGCCGAGTCCGCGACCGGGCCCATTCCCGTCGCGAACATATGGTGCCCCCAAACGCCGTACGACAGGAATGCGATCAGGCAGATCGAATACGCCATCATGGGATAGCCGAACAGCGGCTTGCGCGAGAACGTCGGAATGACTTCCGAGATGATCCCAAAGGCCGGCAGCGCCATGATGTAGACTTCGGGATGACCGAACAGCCAGAACAGGTGCTGCCACAGAATCGGCGTAGCGCCCGCCGATGCGACGTAGAAATGCGTGTCGAAGAAACGATCGAAGAGCAGAAAGATCAGTCCGATCGTGAGCGCCGGAAACGCGATCAGAATCAGGATCGACGTCACCATCAGCGACCACATGAACATCGGCATACGCATATACGTCATGCCCGGCGCGCGCATCGCGATGATCGCGGTCAGGAAGTTCAGGCCTGTGAGCACCGTCGAAGCGCCTGACACAAGCAGCCCGATCACCCACCAATCGATCGCGAGGCCCGGCGTGAAATACCGCTCGGTCAGGTTCGCGTAACCGAACCATCCCGCATCGGGAAGTCCGCCGCGAATCCAGCCGAGATGGAGCAAAATTCCCGCGACCAGCGCCAGCCAGAAGCTCGCCGCATTGAGCCGCGGAAACGCGACGTCGCGTGCGCCGATCTGTAGCGGGATCAGGAAGTTGCCGAAAAATCCGAGCAGCAGCGGCATCACGACCAGGAAGATCATCGTCGTCCCATGCATCGTGAAAAACGCGTTGTAGGTCGCCGCCGACAGCGCGTGATTGTCGGGACGCCACAGCTGTACGCGAATCGCCATCGCTTCGAATCCGCCGAGCGCCATGAAAAACAGCGCGCTGACGAGGTACATCACGGCTACGCGCTTGTGATCGATCGTCGTCAGCCATCCGAGTATCCCGCCACCTTCGAGGTAGCTCGGCTGATCCGCTGGCAATGTTTTCGGCTGGGCAGCCATTCGACGCTCCCTATTTCAGACCCTCGAGATACGCGACCAGGGCGTTCATCTTCGGCCCCGGCAGCAGCAGCGCCGGCATGTTTGCGCCCGGCTTGGTTCCCTGTGGATTCACGATCCACTTCGCGACGTTTTCCGGCGTGTTCTTCAGCACCCCGGCGGCCAGCGTCGTGCGGCTGCCGAAATGCGTCAGGTCAGGTCCGATATACCCCTTCGAGATGCCTGGATCATGTGGCAGGTCGTGCACGGACTGTTGGCGAAAACGTTTGCGCCGTTTAACGCCAGCAGATCGGTCGCCGGAATTGCGGCCGGCCCCGCAAGCTGCGCCCTATCCCATTTCGCGAAATCATCCGGCGAATCGACGAACACTCGAAAGCGCATGTTCGCGTGCGACAGGCCGCAAAACTCCGCGCATTGTCCCGGATACATTCCCGGCACCGTCGCGACGAATGTCAGCTCGTTGATTTGGCCGGGCACCACGTCGCGTTTGCCGCCGAGTTGCGGGACCCAGAAGCTATGTATGATGTCGGCCGATGCCAGTAACAGGCGAATCGGCCGGTTGGCGGGAATATGCAGTTCGTTGCCGGTCTTCGCACCGTCTGGATAGTCAAACTCCCACCACCACTGATGCGCTGCTACTTTGATCTCCAGCGCCCCCGCTGGCGCGACCGCCGGCTGCGAGCGAAAGATCGTACGTACCGTCGGCACCGAGATCATCACCAACACCAGCGTGGGTCCAAGCGTCCACGCGATTTCCAGACCCAGGTCGGACGACGCGGTCGATGCTGGCGCGGCTTCGCCTACTCGAGACGAGAAAACGAACACCGCCAGGATAAACGCGCAGACCACGATCGCCAGGATAATTGCGTCCCACACCGTTACATCGATGTAAAGACTCTGAATCCACTGTGCCAGGTCCGACTTCGGCGAGAGGGTCGTCATCGGATGGTCCGTCGCTGAGCATCCCGTAATAGCCAGTGCAATAGCTATTTGCATAACTATCGTCGCGATCGAATACCTATTTGAACCCCGCCCGATCATTCCGCCTCATCTCCAACCGGTTCTCCCGAGGTCGCCGCCTGCGCGACGCGGTTTAGTCCCGGCACTGCCGAAATGAGAAATGCGCCCAGGAAACCGATCGATATCAGAAATTGCGTGGCGCCAAACGGGATCGCGTCGAGCGACAGCGACGGAACCACCAGCACGTAACGCTCGAGCCACATCCCGGCCAGCCCTAGTCCCGCCACCGTGCCGAGAATCACCGTCTTCTTGGCCCGTACGCTCATCAGCGCCGTAAATGGAATTAGCCAGATCAAAACCAGGCACGCCACCGATAGCGGTGACCACGGCATGTGATGTACCCGGTGAACGATAAAGAAAGTTTCGACCGGTAGATCGCCGTACCAGATCACAATGTACTGCGCGAACAGCAGATATATCCAGAACACCGAGAACGCGAAGACCATCTTGCCAAAGTCGTGCATGACGGTGGGATTCGTGAACAGGTTGTTCTCGCCCAAACGACCGCGCAGCACGGCTGCTGTAAGAGCCATCGCGGTCAATCCACTCCAGAAACACCCGGCGAAAAAATACCAGCCGAAAAGTGTGCTGCGCCACACCGGCGCGAGCGACATGACCAAATCGAATGCGATCAGCGAATAGACCGCCGCGAACAGGACCGCAACCAGCGGAGCGAACACTCGTATCGAGTGTGGCGGCAACTCGATCTCGTCGGTCGCAATCGTCCACGCCCGTGCGCCGTCACTACGCGAGACGCGAATGAACGCGAAGCTCGCCGCAGCCATCACGCCGAGCCCGATTCCATCACGTGCAAAAAGAAACGGAGTGTTCAGCCACGCAGCCTTCTGCGCTATCGGATGCGTTACCCACGGGAAAATCAGGCTGCGGCCGAAGTAGAGCCCAAAGAACAGAAAAAATCCCACCCACAGAAATGGCGCGAACGCCTCGCCGAGCCGATACGGCGTCGAACCGCCCCACTTTGCCTGCGTCAGATAGAACGACGCGGACGCGACCACCGCGCCCTGCGCGACGCCAAGGAAGAACAGCAGGTTGACGAGATAGGCTTCCCATGCGATCGTGGCTCCGCCTCGGATCAGCGCCAGCACGAACGCGATCGCGCCGAGCACGATCATGGCGCCCGCCACCGTCTTCATCGTCGTGCCGGCCACCGACTCGACGGCTCGCGGCTTCATCGCCGCGCGCTCGCGATGCGCCCGTTGAAGATTGATGCTCATCGCGGCTGCGCCTCGTCTTCGCGAACGACTTCTTCCGCGCCCGATTCCTAGCATCGACTCGACACGCGCCGCTTCCGCCTCGTCACATCGAACCACGATCCCAAATCGATCCTCGCCGAAGCGCCCGTCGTACCCCGGCGCCATCGTGGTCGTGGGCACACCCGACAGCATCAGCACCCCGAAGAAGCCGAAAATTCCGCCCAGCAGGACCATCAACTCGAAGCAAATCACGATGAATGGCGGCCACGACAGCAGCGGTCTGCCGCCCGCGTTGAGACGCCACTCGTAAGTTGTTCCAATCGTTATCGCGAGTCCGGTAAGAACGCCCGAAATTCCGCCCGCCAGCACCAGCCATCGCACCGGGCTCTTCGACCTGCCTATTGCATGTTCGATTTTGTGGCTCGGGATTGGCGAGAACGTATTGAAATCGCCGACCTGCGCCGCGCGGAGCTCCTCGACCGCTTGCACGCATTGAGTCTCATCCGCAAACGAACTTATGATCGCTATCGTGCTCATGCGGCTTTGACTCGATCCATCTTGAGCGCCTTCCGAAGCCAGACGATTCCTTCTTTAAGTTCCGTCATCGATATGATCGGCAGGAACTTTGCGAAGAGCGAGAACAGCCCGACAAACCACGCGAAGCTGCCGACCGTGATCATGATTTCTGTGATCGACGGACGGTAGCCGGCCCACTGCGAAGGCTCGATGTTCGCCGTCAGCGAACCCGCGATAATCACGAAACGCTCGAACCACATCCCGATGTTTACGAAAATTGTGATTATCCAGAGCGCCCTCATGTTGACCCGGATGCGCGGGGAAAATAGCAACAATGGTATTACGCAGTTGCACAAGACCATTACCCAGTACATCCAGCCCCACGGCCCGAAGTAGCGCATGTGGAATGTCATCTGCTCGATCGGATCGCCTGTGTACCAGGTCATAAAGGCTTCCGTGATGTACGCGTACGAGACTACCAGCGAGGTCAGCAGCACGACCTTGGCGAGATTGTCGAAATGCCACTCCGTCAGCAGGTCCTCGATGCCCAGCAGCTTGCGCATCGGAATTAGCAGCGTGATAACCATCGCGACGCCGGAAAAAATCGCCCCGGCGACGAAGTATGGTGCGAAGATCGTGCTGTGCCAGCCCGGATTTATCGCCATCGCGAAATCCCACGACACCACCGAGTGCACCGAAAGCACCAGCGGAGTCGCCAGGCCCGCCATCAGCAAATACGCCATTGAGTAATGCCGCCATTGGCGATCCGTACCCTGCCATCCCATGGCGAGCGCCGTGTAGAATTTCTTGCGCCATCCGGTCGCGGCCTCGCGCGCGTTCGCAACGTCGGGAATCAGTCCCATCGTCCAGAACAGCGCGCTAATAGTCAGATAGGTACTTACTGCAAAAGCGTCCCATACCAGCGGCGAGCGGAAGTCGGGTTGTAAGTATCGCTGATTAGGGTATGGCAATAGCCAGTAGAAAAACCAGACGCGGCCGAGATGGATCAGCGGGAACAGTCCCGCCGTCGCGACCGCAAATATCGTCATCGTTTCCGCAGCGCGATAAACCGCGGTGCGCCACTTGGTGCGGAACAGGAACAGAATCGCGGAGATCAACGTTCCCGAGTGCGCGATACCGACCCAGAAGACGAAGTTAGTAATGTAGATTGCCCACATCACGGGCTGGCGAAGTCCCGTCACGCCCAGTCCCGAGTAGATCTGGCGCAACCAGAACCCAGCCGCGATCGCCACCAGCGTGAAGCAGAATCCGATCCACGCCCAGTATGCGAGGCCGGCCGGCTCCATCACCCGCAGCACGCTGCGGTCAATGTCGCGGTAACTCGGCTCGACCGGTATCTTCGGCGCCGCTGCCACTCAGGCCCCTCCTTTCTCGCGATAGAGATCGCGTAGATACGTGATAGCTGGTTGCGTGTTGAGTTCTTCCAGCGCGCGATAGTTGCGCAGCTTGTTGTCCTCGCGCCGGCGCATCATCGCGCTCGCGGGCTCGTTGCTGTCGCCAAACGTGATTGCGCGCGTCGGGCACGCCTGCTGGCAGGCCGTGACGATCTCGCCGTCGCGCAGCTCGCGATCTTCAGTCCGCGCGTTGAGCTCGGCGAATTGGATTCGCTGCACGCAGAACGTGCATTTCTCCATCACGCCGGCGCCGCGCACCGTCACGTCGGGATTGAGTTGCAGGTTCAGCGGCGCGGGCCATTCCGGCACGAACCAGTTGAATCGGCGCACCTTGTACGGACAGTTGTTTTCGCAATAGCGCGTGCCGACGCATCGATTGTAAACTTGGCCGTTGATCCCTTCTTCGGTGTGATACGACGCAAACACCGGGCAGACCGGCTCGCACGGCGCGTGATCGCACTGCTGACACAGCATCGGCGCGAGGTAGAGCTGCGGCGCTTGCGCCGCTTCCCCGGCCGGCGGGAAGTAACGCTCGATGCGAATCCACGACATGATTCGGCCCCGATCGACCCCGTCCTTGCCTACCGTCGGGATATTGTTCTCCGCGTAGCACGCGGTCACGCACGCGCTGCATCCGGTGCACGCATTGACGTCGATCGTCATGCCCCATTTGTGCCGGGAATATTTCCAGGGCGGGTACATTTCGTACGGCCCGGTGACTTCTTCGGCCTCGCTCCTGGGAACCACGCCGCGCGCCAACTGCTCGATACTCATCGCCTCGACGATCGATCGGCCCATCATGTCGCTCTTGCCCAGCGGTGAAACGAGCGTGCGCGTCTTGCCGGTCGCGCGCGCGGTCGCGGCGGCACTGGCCGCGCCCGCCGCCAATATCGCCCACGCATTTGCGCCGACGTCTTTTGCATAACGGCCGTACGCGCGGTGCCCCTGTCCCAAAGGAACCGCGATCACACCCGGACGAACAGTGCTCTCCACCAGGACCGGCGCCTCGATCGCGCCGTGCTCCGTTTTGATCTCGATGACGTCGTCCTTGGCGACGCCGAGTTTGCGCGCCGTCTCGGGATGGATCTCGGCCCAGCTGTCCCACACGATCTGCGTGACCGGCTCGGGCAATTCCTGCAGCCACGGCTTGTCCGCGCCGCGGCCGTCGTAAAGGAAAATGTGTGGATAGGCGTAAACGGAAAGTTCCGACTGAGCCGCGGCCGGTACGGGCGCCTTGAACGCAGACGTGTCGAGGCTGAGCGCCGAGAGATGCTGTTCCTCGAACAATCCGCCTTCGCGCCGCACGCTTACCCAGAAATCTTCGGGATCCGCGCCGTCTGCCTTGAGAGCCAGCGCCAGCCATTCAGCTTTGACTGCCTCCGCAGCGCTCGCCCACGGAAGTTTCGCGCTCGACGATCCCGCGGCTGCCGCAAGCAGGATATCGCCGACCGGCTTGCTGTCGAACACCGGCTGCATCACCGGCTGTCCCAGTCCGCGGATTCCCGCGCGCGGCGCCGTGTCACGCCATGCTTCGAGCGGATGATGCGCTGGCAGGAGAAGACTCGCCATCGCGGCGGTCTCGTCCGGCACGCCTCCCGCCCACACGACGAACGGAACTTTCTGGATCGCCTCGGCTACTCGCGCCGACGCGGGCATCGTGAAGACCGGATTTGCGCCCGCGATGAACACCGCATCGATCTTGCCGCCGCGCATCGCGTCAACCGCCGCGTCCACTTCATCCGGCGTGCTGGTCTCTTCGGCCGGCGAGCCTTCGAGGAACATTACGGTCTTGCCGAAATTGCCGGTGACCGCATTGAGGATCATCGCCGCAAGATGAGCCGACGAATCGTTCGTGCCCGCGATCGCCAGCGCGCCTTCGGCCCTGCCGAACGTCTCGCCGAGCCTGGTAATGGTTTCCACCGGCACGCCGGTCCGCGCGCTCGTGGCGACTGGATCGAAATTCTCGACCGCCTTGGTTAGCGCCGCGAGATCGAAGCCCGAGTTCTGCGAAACCCAGCGCTGCTTGACGAGAACGTTGAGCACGCTCCACGCAACATCGGCTTCCACGCCCGGAGCAGTCGCAATCCAGTCGTCGCACTTCGACGCCGTCATGCTGAGCCGCGGGCCGACGTAAGTGGCGCGGCCAATGGTCAGCGTGCCGCGCCGCTCATGCGGTGTGCGGAACAGCGAGTATTGGCGCGCGAGTTCCACCGGAGATTGCCAGGTCTCGAGAAAGTCCGCACCGAAGGAAATCAGCACTTCGGCCTGATCGATTCGATACGACGGCAGATCGCGCCGGCCAAAGATCGTTTTCGCCGCAACCCGCGCCGGTTCCTGGTTGATGGCCTCGTAAAATATCGCGCGCGACGAGCCATAAGCGCCGACAAACGCGAGCGCGATTTTCCTGAAGGTCGGGCCCTGCGGCGAACCGAAGAACGCGACGCGATCCTTGCCCCCCTTCGACGCCGCCGCCAGCCTGTCGCCCAGCATTTTGTCCGCTTGGTCCCACGAAACGGTCCGGATCGCACCGTCGTCGCCGCGAACCTGCGGATGCGCAAGGCGATCGGGATTGTACAGACCTTGCAGCGCCGCCTGTCCCCGGGCGCACAAAGAACCCTGACCAATCGGATCGGCCGGATTTCCCTCCAGCTTGACGACGCGCCCTTCCCGGATTCGCGCCACCACACCGCATCCCGCCGGGCACTCCGAACACGTCGTGGCAAAAAAACTCGGCACGCCGGGGACTACGTTCTCATCGGGCACCACGTAAGGGATCAGCTGCCTCGCCGCCGGCTCGCAGCCAGGGATCGCCGCCGCACCCGCAGTCGCGGCCAGCTTGATGAATGATCGCCTGGATATCGACGGTCCCTCGCGCATCTACTCCCTCACTCAGTGATGACAGCCCACACAGTCGAGCGTCGCTTTTTTCTCCGTGTGACAGTCCACGCAGAAACCCATGTTGATTTCAAACGCCGGCGCCACGCGATCCATCGTTTCCACCGGGCCGTGACAACTCTGGCATCGCAGCCCGGCATGAATATGCGGCCGATGCGTGAAGCGCACAAAGTCGGGCAGCGTGTACACGCGATTCCACTGAATCTCGAACGCCGCCGGCGTGTCGTCCGTCCACGGCCGCGTCACCGGCTGGATTCCGCCTCCCGCAATCCTGTTGCCGTGGCATCCCACGCACTTGGCTACCGCCGGAATGCCCGGTTCAGACGATCGACTTGCATAGGCATGGCAATACGAACAGGGAATCTTGTTCACCCCGGCGTGTACTCGATGGCTAAATGGTATCGGCTGAACTATGTCTGCCCGGGGCGCCCATGGCCGCTGCGACAGCGCGATCACTGCCCCGCCCAGCATCAGCATCGCCAGGGCAAGCGGCAGCACTATCCGATTCATGCTCACGATCAGGCTTGTGAATAGTCCGAAAAAGCGCCGCCGCGCCACCACTCAACGGTTAAACTTTCTAACAACACGATCGTTTCCAATCAAGTAGGGTTAATTTTATACGCTGGATTGGATCGTTTAATAAAGGACGTACCTGTGGATTCCCATTGTGCGAGAACGCCGATTTATTGCGACAAGTAGTTTCGACAGCCCGCAAAGTATGTTACTTACGACTAGGTTCTCGTGGTCTGAGGCTGTTTCGACAGGTGCAAATCAAGACTGCTTCTCGACTGGGCCTTTTACCGCCCTACCTTTTTGCCGAGCTTGACCGCCTGAAGAAGGAGGTCGCAGGCAAGGGCGTTGACGTTATCAGCCTCTCGATCGGCGACCCCGACCTGCCCACGCCGCGTCACATCGTCGAGGCTCTCAAGCGCGCCGCCGACGATCCCAAAAATCACCGCTATCCCGACTACGAAGGCTTGCCGCAATTCCGCCGGGCCTCCGCGGATTGGTACCGGCGGCGTTTCGGCGTCAGCTTCGACCATCAGCGCGAGGTATGCGCTCTGATTGGCTCCAAGGAAGGCATCGCAAACTTCTCGACCGCCGTCGTCGATCCCGGCGACATCGTGCTGATTCCCGACCCCGGATACCCGGTGTACTACTCGGGATGCGTCTTCAACGGGGGCGAGCCGTATTTTCTGCCGCTCAGAAAAGAAAACGGATTCGTTCCCGATCTCGCCTCGATTCCCGCCGAGGTCTCGCGCCGCGCCCGGATGCTGTGGCTGAACTATCCGAACAATCCAACCGCCGCAACCGTTGACCTATCCTTTTTCGAAGATGCGGTCAAATTCTGCCTCAAGCACGGCATCATCCTCGCCCACGACAGCGCCTACTCCGAAATTGCCTACGACGGCTATCGAGCTCCGAGCGTTTTCCAGGCCCAAGGCTCGCGTGAATGTGCAATCGAGTTCCACTCGTTGTCGAAGACCTTTTCGATGACCGGATGGCGCGTCGGCTTCGCGATCGGCAACGCCCAGCTGATCGGCGCGCTCGGCAAGGTCAAGACCAACATGGATTCCGGCGTTTTCCAGGCGGTGCAGGAAGCCGCGATCGCGGGCCTGGAAGGCGCCGACGGCGATAGGCTCGCCGAATATTGCGCAATCTACAGGGAACGCCGCGACCTGCTGGTCGGCTCGCTGCGCGCGCTCGGGCTGGAATGCGAGAAGCCGCGGGCGACCTTTTACGTCTGGACCAAAGTTCCGCGTGGTTACACCTCGGTTTCATTTACCGAGCGCGTATTGAAGGAAGCCGGCGTCGCAATTACGCCCGGCTCCGGATTCGGCAAGGGTGGCGAAGGGTACGTTCGCTTCTCGCTTACGGTGTCGAGCGAACGGTTGGCCGAGGCGGTGGACCGATTAAAAGCGCTGCGGTTTTAACGGCGAGGATGCCCCATCGGGCTTTCATCGGAATAGGCAGTAATCTAGGCGATCGAGCCGCCAATTATCGCGAGGCGATTCAGCGGATCGCTGAGATCCCGGACACGAGGATCGTGCGCCAATCCTCGATCTACGAGACCGAACCGATCGGCGATCTCAAGGGCGCGTTTCTAAACGGCGTCGTCGAAGTCGAGACCGAGCTCCCCGCAGAAGTTCTGATGCGCCGCCTGCTCGCGCTTGAGCGGATCATGGGCCGCAAGCGCGTCAAGGGACGCAAGCAATCCCGCGGCAAGTACCGGCCGCGAATCATCGACCTTGATTTGCTGTTCTTCAACAAGGAAACCATCGATACCCGAATCCTCAAAGTACCCCATCCCCGCCTTCATGAGCGCCGCTTTGTGCTCGCCCCCATGAGCGAGCTCGCACCCGCGCTGATCCATCCGAAACTCAACGCATCCATTTCCGAGATGCTCGCGGGACTTAAGTCGCCGTTTCGTGTTACTCTTGCACGAGCGGACCTGTTGAGGCCGCAACCGTCCAAACGCGAGGCATCCACCCGATGAAATATTTTATCGACACCGCAGAGGTCGCCGAGATTCGCGAGGCCGCCAGTTGGGGACTCATCGACGGAGTCACCACCAATCCATCCTTGATGGCGAAAACCGGGCGCCCGTATCACGACGTGCTGCGCGAGATTTGCGAAATCGTCGACGGACCGATCAGCGCCGAAGTCATCTCGACTGAAGCGTCCGCAATGATCGAGGAGGGCGAAAAGCTCGCCAAGCTCCACAAAAACATCGTCGTGAAGTGCCCGATGATCGTCGAGGGCCTCAAGGCGACCCACGCGCTCGCCAAACGCGGCATCCGCGTCAACGTCACCCTCATCTTCACTCCGCTCCAGGCGCTCGCGGCGGCCAAGTCGGCGCCTCGTTTCTGTCGCCGTTCATCGGACGGCTCGATGACATCGGACAGGACGGATTCGCGATCGTCGAGGATATGGTGCAGATACTGTCGAACTACGACTATCCGGCCGAGGTGCTGGTCGCGTCGGTGCGCAACACGACCCATCTGCTGCGTGCGGCCGCGGTCGGCGCCGATATCGCGACAGTGCCGTTCGCAGTACTCAAGCAGACCCTCCATCATCCGCTGACGGATCTCGGGCTCGAGCGCTTCCTCGCCGACTGGCGCAAGACCAATCAGAAGATCTGATTGCTGTTTCCCTCTTCTGTCGGATTCGCGCGACGCGGTTGCAACAAGCGCGGCACGGCTGAACAATCGAACCGGCCCTCCCGCCGCCGCTGGAAACTGGAATCTTGCACAGGGAGGCCGTAGACTCTATGCACAGGGGCTGGGCCCCTATATGGAAATTCCGGTTTGCGTGAGTCAGTCCATAGGGGGGATATGAACGGTCGCTCCGCCTTCAAGGTTCTGGGACTTGCCGGATTGGTGGCAATCGTGTTCGTCAGCACGCTGGCGCTCTTGGCCGGCGTGACGATGCTTCCGGCGGCGACCACCGCCGCGCCGAGCGGCGCGCCGATTGCTCGCACTCTCGTCACGGATCAAATCGACGAGAACAATCTTGCCACGCTCGCGGGCAATACGCGTCCAGAAGCGACGGCGGCCAACGATCGCGGCCCGGTCGCGGATAGCTTTCCGATGGAGCACCTGTGGCTCCAGTTGCGGCGCCCTCCCGAGCAGGAACAGACACTCGACAAATATATCGATGGACTTACGGAACCCAAGTCGCCGAATTTCCATCAGTGGCTCACCGCAAAGCAGTTTGGAGAGCGCTACGGCCTGGCGCAGAAGGACCTGGCGGCGATCACGCGATGGCTCCAATCGCACGGCTTTACCATCAACCTGATCTATCCCAACAACGTGATCGACTTTTCCGGGACGGCCGGCCAGGTGCGCGAGGCCTTCCATACCGAGATTCACAATCTCGAGGTGAACCGTAAGAAGCACATCGCCAACATGAGCGACCCGCGGATTCCGGCCGCGCTGGCGCCGGCGGTAGTCGGAGTCGTGTCGCTGAACAACTTCATGCCGCATCCGATGAACAAGCCGCGCGCCGCATATACCTTTTCCGGCTGCGGCGATATCACAGGGACCGATTGTTGGGCGGTGGTACCCGCGGACTTGGCCACAATCTACAATCTGAATCCGCTTTTCGCGGCGGGTTATTCGGGCCAGGGACAGACGATCGTGGTGATCGAGCCCACTGACGCGTACAACACCAACCCGGCCGGAACCGACAACACGGATTGGGATACGTTCCGCACGACCTTTGGCCTCTCAAGCGCCTACCCCAGCGGCTCTTTCACGCAGGTCCATCCGGCGCCCGGCACTGGCGGCGCCTGTAGCGATCCGGGCGTCGTCGCCAACGCCGAGTTCGAACCAATCCTGGACGCCGAATGGGCCAGCGCGGCGGCGCCTAATGCGGCCATCGAACTGGCCTCGTGCAAGAATACCACCAACTTCGGAGGTTTAATCGCCCTGCAAAACATTCTGAGCAACGGCGGCCCGGTCCCTGGGGTCGTCAGTCTCGGCTATGCCTGGTCCGAGGTGCTGGAGGGCGCGTCGGGGAACTCGAACATCAACGGCCTGTACCAGTTGGCGGCGTCGAGGGGCGTGTCGGTTTTCGTTGCGGCCGGAGATGGTGGCGCGGCGATGAGCGATTTCAACGAAGGAAATAATGTCGCGCAATACGGGATCACCGTCAGTGCATTTGCCTCCACGCAGTATAATGTAGCCGTGGGGGGCACCGATTTCGGCGATACTTACGCCAACGCCCCCGCCGGCACATACTGGAGTGCGACGAACAGTTCCGACTATGGCTCAGCGTTATCTTACATCCCGGAAATTCCCTGGAATGACTCATGCGCCAGTGAGCTGATCGCCGAGTACCTTTTTGTCAACTACGGTATCGGTGACGATTTCACTTATGGCTCGAACGGCTCCTGCAACAGCTCGATCGCCTCGCAGTACTCCCTCCTGAACACCTCCGCGGGCAGCGGCGGCCCGAGCGGATGCGCGACCGGGGCGCCATCGACGGGAGGTGTCGTCGGCGGTACCTGCCAAGGGTGGCCGAAGCCGCCATGGCAATCGGTCTTTGGCAATCCGAGCGACGGCGTGCGGGACATTCCGGACGTCTCACTGTTCGCGGCTGACGGAGTCTGGAACCATTACTACGTGGTCTGCTGGTCCGACCCGAGCCAGGAAAGCAACGGCGCAGCATCCTGTTCCGCCGCTCCCAGCGAGTGGGCTGGCGGTGGCGGAACCTCGTTCGCCGCGCCGATTATGGCCGGCATTCAGGCGCTCGTGAATCAGTATACTGCCAGCAGCCAAGGTAATCCGAATGCCACCTACTACTCGCTGGCCCAAACCGAATACGGCGCAAGCGGCAGCTCGACCTGCAACTCGGCACTCGGCAACGATGTGGCCGGCTCGTGCATCTTTTATGACGTGACCCAAGGTGACATGGACGTGCCATGCACGGCGGGCACAAATAACTGTTACGACCCGTCAGGCACCTATGGCGTCCTGTCCACGTCGACTTCGGCGTATCAGCCCGCGTACGGAACGCAACCCGGCTGGGACTTTGCGACCGGAATCGGGACGGTGAATGCGTACAATCTTGTGAAGGCATTCGGCGCACTGGGCCCGACGCCCACCCCGACACCGACGCCAACGGCGACTGCGACCAAAACTGCGACCGTCACGCCGACCGCGACCTCGACCGCGACTCAGACCGCGACCCCGACGCCAACCACCACGGCGACGGCAACGGCAACCAAAACTGCGACCGTCACGCCGACCACA
>Ga0187852_1002234_pt1 | contig 16178 bp, 8 predicted proteins | sample June2016WEW_6_40_FD_134511 | JGI IMG/M metagenome (GOLD analysis project Ga0187852, IMG submission 134511) | Peatland microbial communities from SPRUCE experiment site at the Marcell Experimental Forest, Minnesota, USA - June2016WEW_6_40 | ecosystem: Environmental > Terrestrial > Soil > Wetlands...
CCGATCAAAACGGAGCGGGGATGGCTTTCCATCTATCACGGAGTCTTTCAGACGATGGATGGATCGGTCTATCGTTTGGGGGTTGCTCTTCATGACCTGTTGAACCCGGCAAAGGTCATCGGCGTTGGCGACTCGTGGATTTTGCAGCCGGAAGATCCCTGGGAAATTATGGGATATGTCCACAACGTGGTGTTCACCTGCGGGGCCGTTGCGGAGCCTGATGGAACCGTGAAGATCTACTGGGGCGGCGCAGACACGGTCATGTGCGTGGGTGAAGCGAATGTCTCGGATCTAGTGGCCCTATGCCTGGATTACGGCAGACCAGCCAAATAGGCAACCGAGTCACGATGAAGCCCACTCGCGGGAACAGCTCCCCCGCATGATTCTCCCCCTTCGGTCCCCACTCGCCGCGTCGTCTTCCATCTCGCCGCCTGATAGAGAAACGCCTTGTATTCGACCAACGCCTTCTGGCTTGGTTTTCCCACCGGGCGAGGGAGTAACTCGGCAATTTCCTTTAAGCAAACTGCGAAGGTTCGGCGACAAAGTCGAAAGCCAAAATCGGACATTGGAGCTTAATGCGGCACTCTGGATCGCAAGGAGTAACGAGAGTAGGGGGCGTTGCAGAATATCCACTTGCGATTCCTGCACAGTCTGACGGGGGGGTATTCAGACCTCGGATTTCGAGGGTGGCATAACAGTGAGCGGATCTCACCAACCGGTCCGCGCTTCCTTCAGACCCCGCCTCACGACGACGCCCTGGCGCTTCGGCGACTCGGAAGTAATCGTTAAGCAGCCGCCTCCCGGGCACCTGTTCGGCTCCCCCGTCAGTGCGTTCGGCTATCCAGAAACGGGGTTCGGGGAAGTCGCCGGGGCGGCGAAAACAATTCACGCGGGTTGGAAGTGGTTGTCACTTGCCTTGATCCGCGCCACGATTCGCCCGATCGTGCGGACCGAAACCCCCAGAATAGTTGCACACTCTGCTTGGCTCTTGCCAGCACTCAGGAGCTTTTGTAGGCGGGCAAGCGCCTTCCTCTCCAGGGCCACCGGCCTTCCGCCCTGTTCGCCCCAGACCCGGAGCTGGGCCTTGTTGTAAGCCTTCGCCCGTGCGCGGCCTCCCATACTTGCCATATTGCGGACCGTAAGCTCTTTCGCCATGCGCCAAAGCCTACACCCGAAATTGGCGGGTTGTCAAGACCTAATTTACAGGCAGGTTATGGCTGATAACACATATTATGTTAACTAGCTTAGCACTCATTCTAAACCGGATATAGGTTGAGATTAGGCAGTCCGCGTGCCTTCGGGCCGCACAGCTTTGTTGCCAAACGAGGCTTGTGCCGGTTTTTTTCGTGCTGTAACCCCTTGCGCTCATTACTGTTAAATTTTCTTTATGAAGGCTCGCAGGCACGTTCTGGTGTGCCCGCAGGTCTCGCCGGACTGCCTGCGTTGAGCCTGGTACCGCCTAGCGCAGCTGGAGGGCAAGCTGTGGGGCCACCTGACAGTGGGCAGGGCGTGCGCGTGCGCTAGTTAGGCCGCTGGTTTGCAGAATGCCGGCCACGTTCTTCGAGTAGTAGTGACGAAAGGAAGGGCGCCGCCCACAAGTTGTTAGAGGATCGCGGTCAGGAATCACATGGATTCTAACTCACACCAGCTAGAGTCAAAGCGCCAATTTGGAAGCTCGGGACTGAGGTTGCTCGAAGGCTTGCGTTTCCACCCGTCAAGGCACACCCTCTTCCAACCATTCATCGCTTGCCCAAATACCTCAGCTTTCGACCGAAGTGCCTGATTCTCTGATGCCTATATTAAATTGATCCCTCTGCCCGAAATCACCAGTTTCTGGGCAGTCCATATCCTTCGGACTTGGGGCAGATCTCTGACGGACCATTTTTTTGTGCCGAACCACTTGGCTTGGACTATATTGATCTGTCCGCCATCGTTCGTGATCCAGCGGACGGGCCTTCGGGCCGCATCGACGGCGCAGGCTTCTGCCAGCCGATCTCTGGGAGCTTATAAATCGTGTCCCTTTCGAGCGTGCCGAACCAAAGGCGGTCGGGCGTCGGTGAGTGTGCTCCTGGTCGAGATTATCAGGAGGATGATCCGCAAGTTTCTGGATCTCGATCTTCGGCTCCGTACTCGTCCAAAATCATCAAAGCGGGAGCCTTGATCGGGGACACGAAGACGCTGCTTTCCCATTGGGATGTCGATGCTTCGGTAGACAAGAACATCAACCGGGTGCAGCGGGATAACGTTTTTGGGAAGGCGTCCCGTTCTCGTGTAGAGGACATCTTGGCGATCTTCCGGCAGCGCTACCTCACCGAAAAATCAGTCACAAGAGCACTTGTCACCCTCGTCCGAGGAAAGTTCCCGACTGCCGCTCTGGAGCGGTTGTTGTATTTCCACTCCGCTCGTGCAGACCAGTTACTTCACGATGCCGTCACTGAGATTCTTGTTCCGATGCAGGCACGGGGTCTGGTGGACATCAACGTACGAGAATTCGAGCGCCCCTTGGCGAAGTGGGTCGATGAAGGGAAAACGCAGGGCCATTGGTCCGCACCCACGATCACCCGAATTGCCCAAGGATTGCTCTCGGCTCTTAGGGACTTCGGTGTGCTTCAGGGGGCAGTCAACAAGAAGATCGCTCCCTCCTACTTTCCCATCGAGTCGTTTGCGTATGTTGTGTTCTATCTGAGGCAGCACCAACCATCAGGGGCGAAACTGATCGAATTGCCGGATTGGAAGCTCTTCTTTTTGTCGAGGGAAGGAGTGGAGCGGTTCCTGTTTGAAGCCCACCAGCGTGACTTGCTGGAGTACCACGTTGCTGGCAGCGTCACCCGGTTGACCTTCCCGGCTGAAACACTTGAGGATTATGCGAATGTCCTCGCTCAAAGATAGCATCGCTCCGCTGGAAAGCGACCTGAAGGCCGTGCCGCCCAGGATCAACGTCTACCATGATCTGCCCTTTGCGATCATGCGCTACGAGCCAGCCGATGAATGGGAACTTCGGCGGGAGATCAAGTTGCTGGCTACTCGCTTGGAAGCTGTTGGCAAAGAGGTTCACATCATCCCGATGTCGGAACTGCTCTGGTCGGCCTTAGAGAAGGTTCGTCAAAAGGACGATGACGAAGGATTGGAGGCCATCATCGAACTGGAAAAAGAGCGAGGCTATGTTGAGGCCCAGCAACAGCTTACCACATACTTGTCGAGCAAGGTCTGGATTCCCCTCTGGGATTTGCTCGCCGAGCGTCTCGCCCCAATCAGGCCGCAGAATTCGGTGGTCTTCCTCACCCGTGTGGCGGTGATGTCGCCTGCAATTCTGCACGTGTCGATGCTACTCGACAAGATGCACGGCAAAACCAAAGTGGCAACGGTCCTGTTCTACCCCGGCTCCATCGAAGGCACAACGGGCCTGCGTTTCATGGACCTGAAGGACCGGGAGGCGCTCGGCAACTATCGAGTCAAAATCTATGGCTGAGGCAAGGGGAACCAGATGACGACAATCGGCGATCTGCTGACACGTGATCTCAGCCGCAAGATCGAGGAGATCATACAAGTCGATCAGGCGGACGGGCAATCGGTTTACGATGAAATCACGGAATACATCGCCACGGACAGCATCCGTGAACAGTACCGCCATCTCCTCAAAGCAGTCGCTGATGCCCCCGGCGATCCCCACGAAAGTGTGGGCGTCTGGGTGTCGGGGTTTTTCGGGTCCGGCAAGAGTTCGTTTGCCAAGAACCTCGGCTACGCACTCGAAAACCGCACGGTGCTCGGCAGGAAATTTGCTGATCTCTTCAAGCAGCAACTAGAAGATACCGATGTCAGCGACTTGCTCGACCTCATCAACGCTAGCACGCCCACCGAGGTCATCCTCTTTGAAGTGGCGAAGGAGGCCGACACACGGAAGGTCACGCAGCGGATTGCCGAGCTGATGTACACGGTCCTCCTGCGTGAGCTTGGGTATTCGGAAGACTTCGACATATCGCAGAGCTGGAAATCGAACTGGAGGCCGAAGGCAAGCTGCCTGAGTTCGTCGCCACCTGCAAGACACTGCTGAACAAAGACTGGGAGACAGTGCGGTCCGGGGCGCAGAAGCTGTCACGTGCGAGCGCCATCCTGCATCAGCTCGATCCCAAACTCTATCCTTCTGCGGATTCGTGGTCGCACTCGCAGCGCAATCGGGACGCATTGATCTCCGTCAGCAAGGTAGTCAGCCGCACATTCGAACTCTGGGGGCGACGCCGCAAGGGCAAAGCGCTTGCCTTCATCATCGACGAGGTAGGCCAGCACGTTGCCCGCAGCGGCGACAAGATTGAAGACCTGCGGGCAACCATCGAGGAGTTCGGCAAGGTCGGAAGAAACTTGCTCAAGCAGCGCAAGATCAAGGCCCCTTGCTGGATCGTGGTCACGTCCCAGGAAAAACTCGACGAAGTGGTTGCCGCCATCGATTCCAGGCGGGTCGAATTGGCCAAGTTGCAGGACCGCTTCCGCTACCGTGTAGACCTCGCCCCCTCTGACATCCGGGAAGTGGCCACCAAGCGTGTTTTGGCGAAGAAAACCGAAGCCGAGAAGCCGCTGAAGAAACTCTTCTCCGACAACCAGGGCCAGTTGAACGCTGCGCTACGGCTCGAACGCACGACCCGTCGCACCGACATCAACGAAAGTGATTTCATTCACTTCTACCCCTACCCGCCACATTACATCGATCTCTGCATCGGGATCATGTCGGGCATTCGACTTCAGCCGGGCGCTCCACGGCATTACGGTGGCAGCAACCGCACGATCATCAAGCAGGCGTACGAGATGCTGGTGTCGGACCGTACCGCGTTCGCCAAGAAGCCCATTGGGGCGCTCGTGACGCTCGACAAGGTGTTCGAGTTGGTGGAGGGCAACCTCTCGAACGAGAAACGCACGGATCTTTATCAGATTGCCGAGCGATTCAAGAACGATCCTGAAGATCACGGTTGGGCATTGCGGGTGGCCAAGGCCATCTGCCTCCTGGAGTTCATTCGTGATCTGCCCCGGACAGAGGCTAATCTTGCCGCTGTGCTGGTCGATGCAGTTGGCCAGGCAAGGCCCCTGAGTGAAGTCCAAGCTGCCGTAAAGCGCCTGAACACCGCCCAGTTCATTCGCAACACCGAGGAAGGATGGAAGCTCCAGACCGCCCAAGAAAAGAACTGGGAAACCGAACGCCGGGGCCATCTCGAACCGAAGCCCCGTGAGCGAAATGAACTGGCACGTACTGCACTCCAGCAAATCTTTGATGAGCCGGAATTCAAAACCTTCCGCTATCAGAACCACTCGTTCCGCATTGGCATCAGTGTCGATGGCAACGGTATTGGCGATGAGGGCGAACTTCCCCTGAACCTGTGCGTGGCCGAGGATGCCGACGAACTCACCAAAGACATCGAGGAAATTCGCACCGAAAGCCAGCAGAAGTCCCATGAGAACGATCTCTACTGGCTCTTCTGCCTGACGCCCGAAATCGATGAATTGGTCGGCCAGCTTCACGCTTCGCGGAAGATGGTGGACAAGTACAACCAACTCAGCGCCCAGCAGAAAATCAGCCCCGACGAGGCAACTTGTCTCCAGGATGAAAAGAACTCCAAGAACGGCTACGAAACCCGCTTGCGGGACAAGCTGACCGAGGCGATGGAACGTGGAACAGGCATGTTCCGGGGCGTGCAGAAAGATGCGTCCGCCTTGGGCAACGGCCTGGGCGAAATCTTGAAGAAACTCTTCGGGCAGTTCGTGCCTGACTTGTACCCGAAGTTACAAATGGGTTCTCGACCCCTGAAGGGCGACGAGGCCGAACACATCCTCAAGGCGGCTGACCTCAAGGCATTGCCCAGCGTCTTCTATGTCGGCGAACACGGGCTAGGTTTGGTCGTCAAGGATGGCTCCAAGAACATAGTCAACACGAACGCCGATGTTGCCAAGGAAGTCCTCGATTACCTGAAGAGCGAACACAGCTACGGCAACAAAGACAGTCGCATGGGCAAGGCGCTGGAAAAGAGATTCGGCGGCACGCCGTACGGATGGGAACGTGACATGCTGCGGTTGATCCTTGCCACCTTGTTCCGGGCTGGTGAAATCGAAGTCACCTATCAAGGCAACCGCTTTCACAACTATCAGGACCCGGCATCTCGCACGCCCTTCACCAATAACCCGGCGTTCCGGTCGGCGCTCTTCTCGCCCCGGCAATCGGTCGGCCTCAAGACGCTCACCCAAGCGGTGCAGCAACTGGAAAGCCTAACCGGGGACGAGGTCGATGTCGAAGAAGGGGCCATCTCCACGGCATTCAAGAAGGTCGCCGCCGAAGAATTGGAAAAGCTGTACCCGCTGAAAGCGAGCGCCGAAGCCCACCAACTTCCGATCCTGCCGTTGTTGTCGGAATTCCAGCAAACTCTCATGGGCATACAGTCGTCCGCCTCTGACGACTGCGTTCGCATCCTCACCGAGCAGGGATCGCATTTTGCCGAAACCAGAGACAAAGTGCGAAAGATGCGGGAATCGCTGAACGCCAAAGCCATTGCGCTCTTGCGGCAATCCCGATTGGCAACCGGGCAAGTCTGGCAGCGGCTTGCATCCCATTGCCCCTCGCCTGAAATCGCCACCAGCGTCGAAGAACTGAAAACCCTGCTGGGTTCCGAGCAGTTCATCGACTCATGGGACGACATTGCTCAACGCACCAAGGCTGTGCTGGGTGCCTACAAGCACGCCTACATCGATCTATTTGAACGCCGGAAGAAGGCGTACGAACCGGCCATTGAGGAGATCAAGAATCGCTCTGAATGGGGGCCACTGGAAGCAACGAATCCAGGAACAGCTTCTTCCTTGTTGTCGCCCCTGTTGGGACGAGTTGGCACTGATGAGGACAAGGATGCCGTGGCTAAGGGTACATCGCTGGGGAAAGCCAGCCTGACCGAGATGGAGTCCGATCTCTGTGCTGTTGGAGGATTGAAGGCATCGGTCTTGGTCAAGCTGCAAGAACTTTCGATGGGCGGCGAGAAGAAAGCGCCCGTGCGAAAAGTGCGAGTTTCAGAGTTCTTCAATCGCCCCATTCAGACGCAAGCGGAACTCGAAAATGCCCTTGACCTCATAAGGGATTCACTTCAGAAGTGCATCGATGAGGGCGTAATCATTATTCTGGAGTGAACAATGCTCAGTCCCCGACAAATCTTTGAAAACAACATCCGGCCTGCGGACCTGAAGCAACAAACGGCGGCATCGCAACCGCAGGGGATGGCGTGAAATGGACCAAGAGATTCGCAATAAAGTCCGCAACGTCGTGACGAAGTGCCGCAAGCTGCTGGAAGACTCAGTGGCGCAGGAGCTTGAGGGGAAGTACGGCATCTTCGCCAAGAAGGATCAAGTCACCGCCGATCCGAACGCCCAGATGACCCACTTGACCGAAGAGGAGCAGGCGGCACGCAAGGATATTCTCGATCACTTTGGCCACATCAAGGCCCGTGGCTTCAAGCCGAAGGAAGCCCTCGACCAATTAGTGCGGGAAATCGCCTTCACGCATCTGAACCGGCTCTGCTCCTACAAGATGATGGAGGTACGGGAAGTCTACGTCGGCGGCAGAGATTTCGTGATGCCGTCAGTCGGGGATTCAAATCGAACGGATTCCTTTTCTATCTGGGCATGGAAGGTCATGAGGCCGATGAGAGGCTCTACAGCACAGGCCAACAAGAACTCGCCTACCGGCATTTTCTGGACTGGCTGGGTGGGTTGCTTTCCGATGAAATCGGCGTGTTGTTCAACCCTAACGACCCGGCCAACCGCCTGTACCCTCGGCAGAAGACGCTTGATGAAGTGTTGGACCTGCTGAACGCCGGTGGTATCAAGACCGAAGAAACCGAATTGCGTGAGAAGTGGCCAGCGATTTGGGCGCAGGACGAGACCATCGGCTGGGTCTACCAGTATTTCACGCCCAAGGAACTGCGGGACCAGGCCCGCAAGGAAAGCGCTGCCCCTCGCAATTCGTACGAACTGGCTTTCCGCAACCAGTTCTTCACACCCCGCTACGTGGTCGAATTCTTGACCGACAACACGCTGGGCCGCATCTGGTACGAAATGCGGAAGGGTGAAACCAAGCTCAAGGACCAATGCCGGTACCTGGTTTGCCGCCCAACCGAGATTTTCCTTAAGGAAGGGGAGCAGCCGCCGAAGGAATCTGACGAGGGCAAGTACGGTCTTTCGCAGGAAGAACTGCTCAAGCTCTCTGTCCACATCCTTCACCGTCCCAAGAAAGACCCACGGGAACTGAAGGTTCTCGATCCTGCCTGCGGTAGCGCCCATTTCCTGTTGTATTGCTTTGACCTGCTCCTGACGATTTACGAGGAAGCCTACACCGACCCCGACCTCGGCCCGGTGCTTCAAAAGGATTACCCGAAGCTGGAGGACTTGCAGCGGGAAGTCCCCCGCTTGATCCTCGCCCACAACTTACACGGCATCGACATCGATCTGCGTGCCTCACAGATTGCGGCGCTTGCCCTGTGGCTGCGCTGTCAGCGAGCCTACCAGGGAATGGGCTTGAAGAAGGAGCGCCCAAAGATAACCCGTTCGAACATCGTCTGCGCCGAGCCGATGCCCGGCGAAGACCAGATGCTGAAGGAGTTTGTGGGCCAACTTGAGTGGAGGTTCCTTGGCCAAGTTGTTGAAATTGTGTTCGATAGGATGAAGCTGGCTGGCGAGGCTGGGTCGCTCCTTACGATTGAGGAGGAGATTCGGCATGCAGTAGCCACTGCTAAGAAGCAGTGGGTCCAAGAGACCAGGCAGGCCTTGGATCGCAAAGGCCAGCCGCTCTTGTTCACTCAAGCGATGATGGATCGCCTGGCCGGAAAGCCAGAACAAGAATCGCTCTTTGATTTAACGGACATCACCGACGCTCAGTTTTTTGAGGAAGCAGAAGGCAAGGTGAAGGAGGCTCTTCGGCGATACGCAGAGAAAGCCCAGAACGGTCACCAACTTCAGCGGCGACTCTTCACCGACGATGCCGTGCGGGGATTTGCGTTCGTGGACCTCTGCCACAAGCGGTACGATGTAGTGCTAATGAATCCACCTTTTGGCAACCCGCCAAAAGGTGCGAGAACATACCTGAGCGCCACATATCCTAAGCTGTGGGCTGACATTTATGCCTCATTCATATCACGAGCAATTGCTCTGCTAATTGACGGGGGTCGCCTTGGGGCAATAACATCTCGCACATTCTTGGCTCTCCCCTCATTTGAAATGCTCCGAAGCCTTCTTCTCAGCAACCTACAGTTGCTATACGCTGTCGAGTGTGGATTGGGAGTGCTTGATAATGCGACTGTACGTGCAGCGTTCACGGTGGCAGAAAAGAAAACTGTCCACAACGATAGCGTGCTATTTATAGACCTCCGGCGATTTACCAAACGAGATATAGCACTCCTGGAAGCACTTAGTTGGCGACAGACACAAAGCGTCTATCACGTGGACCCAAGCGAGTTTAACGCCATTTCCGGCAAGCCCTTCTGCTATTGGCTCCCACGTCGCTTTCGGAGAATGCTTGCAACGGGTCCTAATCTTGATGAATCTCGCCTAAACGGGCATCCAGCACCATTGTCACGAGTAACTGTTGGCGCATCGACGACGGCAGATGATCGATTCGTACGTTGCTGCTGGGAAGTGAATCCTCGATTGATTGGACGTGATGGATGGGCACGCTTTGCACATGCAATCGGTTTTTGTCGGTATTACGCACCGACCTACACCGTCGTGAAGTGGTTTGGCAATGGCGATGAGATGCTCTCCTTGGTAGACGCAAATGGGAACACGAAAGCTCGCTTGCGGTGTGCCGAGCACTTTTTCAAAAAAGGAATGATATCACCGTACATTTCGGAACTTGGACTTGGTTGCAGCTTCCTCCCGGCTGAACACATCTTGAGTAATTCATGTCGGGGATATTTTGAATCGACCGTCAACCAAGCTGCCCTTCTTGGATACATGAATTCATCACTTGTTGACATCTTGATTTGGGCATTGACGCCAGATCGAAAACATGAGGCTGGAATCATTGCGACTATCCCCGTGCCTGACTTGTCGTCGCAGGAGGCCGCTCTTGAGGAATTGGCTCTGAAGTCTTGGAGGTGCGTCAGGAAGATTCGGACGCAGGATGAGACGGACCCATTGTTTTCTGGTCCTCACCTTCGATCCGACGAGTATCTTGCGGAAGTCTTTGCTGAAGCAATTCGATTGCAGCATGAGATCGACTCGGCAGTTGCACGACTCTTTGGCCTTACGGCTGAAAGCACAAATGAACTGCTTACTTTGGCAGGAGCCCCTCACGTTTTTGGAAAGTGGGATGCCACTGATCGAAGCGAAGACGAGGAACCCCAGATCAATGAAGATGAAAGTATCATCAGCGAGTCCCGCCATGAAAGGCTGCCGTTTTCTGGCCTGAGTAGCCAACTGTCTTTTGGAATCGGCTGCGCTTTTGGCCGCTGGGACGTTCGAAGCAGCAGTATGGCAGATGTTGATGTCCGATTCACGCATCCATACGTTCCTTTTCCACCGATACAACCTGCTTCGTTACAGTCGAAGGACGGCCTTCCTTCGTCAGCCACGCCCAAGGGCTATCCTCTGCGCATCAACTGGGACGGTATCCTTGTTGATGACGCGGAGCATGATGAAGACGTCGTTCGAAGAGTGCGAGAAGTTCTTGAAGTCATCGCAAAGGACCGGGCCGAGGAAATCGAGAAGGAAGCATGCCAGAATCTCGGCGTAAAGGAACTTAGGGACTACTTCCGTAAGCCGGGCGAGGGTGGCTTCTGGGATGACCACGTTTCACGCTATTCTAAGAGCCGCCGGAAGGCACCTATTTACTGGTTGCTCCAGTCGTCGAAAAGGAACTACGCCCTCTGGCTGTACTACCACCGACTCGACAAAGATTTGCTTTTCAAGGCATTGGTGAACTACGTCGAACCGAAGATGCGTTTGGAAACCAGCCGCCTCGTAACACTGCGGAACCAGAAGGCTGCAGCGGGCGATTCGGGTAAGGAAGCCAATCGGCTCGCCAAAGACGTGGAGCGGCAGGAAGACTTCATATCCGAATTGCGGGACTTCGAGGAGAAACTGCGTCGAGCGGCGAACCTAAATTTTGGCGATAAGGACAAACTCAACTCAGACGTCATTTACGACCCCGATCTCAACGATGGCGTCGTCCTCAACATCGCCCCTCTTCACGAACTCGTCCCGTGGAAAGAGGCCGAGAACTGCTGGGAAGAATTCCTGGAAGGCAAGTACGAGTGGTCCACTATGGGCAAGCAACTTCGCCGGAAAGGATTGGCGAAGTAATGGGTGTCGTCACCGAAAGTCTCGTTCAACTGATCGCCAAGCAGGTCGATGACAAGGGGCTCGTCATATGGTACGACCCGGAGCAAGCCTACGGTGCTGCGGCTGCCGAGCTTTCCCTTCCAAACACGACCGTCGCCCGCTACGACGGCAGCTTCCTCAAACTGCGACACGAGATCGACCATCTGCTCAACGACACACGACCGCCCCGGCTGGTCGTCTACGTGCCGATTGAGCGAACGGAAACCCACAGCGCCCTCATCGAACTCGATTCTGCTGGGGTGATTATGCAGCCTCGGCAGCAGCCGCCCGCCTGCAACACTCGGCTCTCGGTTGTGGCCCGCAACGCCCTCAAGCCGATTCTTGGCGAGGACCAGGTAGCTGAGATCGAACGGCAGGTTGAGGCAGACAAGCTCTCGCTCGCCGATCTGGACTCCCTGGCCGACATGGGAAAAGACATATCGGCCAGCGTACTGATGCTGCTCTTCGGCTCAGCCAATCCACAGGAAGTCGCCTTGGCATTTCTGAATGGCGCTCAGTACGACCAGGAGATCAGCAAGAAGGAGGCGCAGAAGGAACTGCATCGCTTGCTCCGAGTAAGCTTCGATACCGACCTCCCCATAGGCGAGGTGCTGTCGAACTGGCGGGCCAGGCTAGGGCGGCATGTCCTCCTGACAGATTTGTTCGCCGCCCTCAAGACGCAAGTGCCATCGTCGCTCTCGTCGGTTTCCGTGGCCACCAGCACGGGCGGTATCGATGCCTGCCTAAGATTGGCTCGAACATGGCGAAACAGCCGGGACGTGCGGGACAGCTACGTGGCTGCGGCCAATAAGGTGGAACAGGAAATTGGCCTCGAAAAGCTTGAACTGCCGGTTGAACTGCTCAAGGAAAACGAAACCTTCTTGTGCGTCGAACGGGCCTTGCTGGCGCATGTGGAAAGCGAACTGCTCAAGGGTGCGACCCCGGCCTTGCGGGAACTAGCCGAGTATCGCCGGTCCCGATTCTGGGCCGACGTGATTCCAGCGATCCAAGCTCGGTGGGCGCTGATCTGTTCTGCTGCCGAGGTCTTGATCGAAGCCGACCGGGTTGGCAAGGCGCTCAAAAAGGCTCCGACCACAGTTCCCGCTCTCGTCAAAGCGTACGCCGATGATGACGAGCCGTGGTGCGTGCTCGACACGCATCACCGGAACATGGAGAGCCGCAAGTACAACTTCGATTTCGCCTCCAATAACGAGCATCACGGGCTGGAAAAGCTCATCACGAGGGCCGAGCAACGCTACACCGAAGTCGGCTCGGAATTGGCCAAGCACTTCATCACCCAGTTCCAGAAGGCCAAGCATCCGATCAAAGGGCTGCTGCGGCAGCGGGATGTTTTCGAGAAGCAGGTGAAGCCGCTCCTGGGTGAAGGCAAGCTCGCCTACGTATGGGTGGATGCCCTTCGATTCGAGATGGCTCGTGAGTTGTGCCGGTTGGTCAAGGACGACTTCGAGTTGGAAATTCAGCCCGCTATCAGCATGATGCCCACGATCACCGAAATTGGGATGGCGGCGTTATTGCCGAAGGCTCACGAGTCCGGCAAGGTGGTGGCCGTTGGAGGCGGCAAACTGGCGCTTGAGATCGGTGGCATGGTCATCAAGGATCGCAAGGATCGGGTGGCGTTCCTGAAAGAGAATGCGGGCGTGTCGGTCTTCGATGCGAAGCTGGAAGACCTGCTCCCCAAGCCAGCCAAGAAGGTCAAGGAAGGCATTCAGAACACTGATTTGATCCTGATTACCTCGCAGGAAATCGATGAACTGTGCGAGGCCGACAACATGGCCCAAGCCCGCCTCCAGCTTGACGGCGTGCTGAGTCATTTGCGGCGAGGCGTGAGGGTGCTGGCCGATCACGGCGTCAAGACTATCGTGTTGGTGGCTGACCACGGCCATCTATTTGCCGACGAGATCGGGGAGGACATGAAGATCGAATCCCCCGGTGGCAAGGTTGAGGACTTGCATCGCCGGGTCTGGGTGGGCGTTGGGGGAAATTCGGAACCGTCGTATCTGCGGACCTCGCTGGCCTCGTTGGGAGTGGACAGCGAATTCGACATTGCGACCCCGTGGACTTTCGCCGTCTTCAAATCGAAGGGCGGCGGACGGGCCTATTTTCACGGCGGGCTATCTCCTCAAGAACTGATCGTTCCTGTGGTCGTGATGCACTCAGCGGCGAAGCCCTCTGCCGCCTCGACCGGCATTCAATGGACACTGACCCCCGGAACGGCGAAACTGACCACGAGGTTTTTTTCCGTGCAGATTGCCGGGAGCGAGAGCGAGTCGAGCCTCTTCGAATTTGAACCGCCCAAAGTGCGGATCGAACTGCGGGCCAACAAGAAGTGCGTTTCGCTCCCCGTGAGCGCCTCGTACGGATTCGAGGATGCGACTGGCGAAGTGAAGCTGAAGATTGCGGAGAACGACAACAAACGAATCGAACCGAATACTGTCACCGTGATGCTCTCCGAAGAGATTTCCCAGAAGACGGTGGGAGTCTACCTGCTCGATGCCACCACCGGCGCAGAACTGGCGGCTCCACTGACGGTCGATGTCGCCATCTCGATATGAGGATGAGCCATGCCTGAACTAGATCGAAAAGCGGCTTCCGTGTTTGCGGGCAAAGTGGTTCGCAAGGACTTGGTTCGCAAGGTGAAGGTGGGGGCCAATGTCCCGGTCTTCGTCCTTGAGTACCTGCTGGGGAAGTATTGCGCCACTGATGACCCCGTGGCCATCGACGCCGGGTTGAAGGTGGTCAACAATACGCTGTCCTCGAACTTCGTCCGCCCCGATGAAGCCAATAAGGCGCAGTCGATGGTGAAGGAGAAGGGGAAGCACACCTTCATCGACAAGGTACAAGTACGGTACGTTTCCGAGGACGACAAGTACTGGGCCGAACTGAAGAACTTCGGTCACAAGTACGTCCACATTCCCGATCACTTCCTGCGGGAATACGACCGCCTGCTGATGGGTGGGATTTGGGCGCAATTGGATATTCGACATCAATACGACGAAGACCAGAAGGGCAAGCGCAGCCCATTCTGGATCGACAGCCTGAAACCGATCCAAATTGCGACGTTCGACCTCGAAGAGTACCGGGCGTGCCGCAACCAATTCACCGCCGACGAATGGATCGACCTGCTGCTGCGCTCCATCGGCCTCGAACCGTCGTACTTCAATCGCCGCCAGAAATTGCATTACTTGGTCCGGCTGATACCGCTGGCCGAAGCCAACTATAACTTGGTGGAACTTGGCCCACGTGAGACAGGAAAAAGCTACGGGTATCAGGAGTTGTCGCCGTACACCATCTTGCTCACGGGACCAACGACCGTGGCAAATCTGTTCTTCAACATGGCCACAGGAAAAATTGGTTTGGTCGGAATCTGGGATGCCATCGGCTTCGATGAGGTGGCCGACCTCCAAAAGATGCCCAAGGAAGTCGTGACGACGCTCAAGACCTACTGCGAGTCAGGGACATTTGCTCGTGGAAAGGATTCCATGTCCGGCATGGCTTCTATCGCCATGTTCGGGAATACGAACCAGCCGGTCGAAGTGATGGTGCGGTCGTCGCACCTGTTTATGCCAATGCCCGACGTGATCCGAGAGGACATGGCCTTCCTTGACCGAATCCACTTCTACCTCCCCGGCTGGGAGATGCCAAAGATGAAGGTGGATTTCTTCACCAATCATTATGGCTTTGTTGTGGATTACCTGGCAGAGGCCCTGCGAGAGCTAAGGAAGCACACCTTCACCGAAGTCCTCGACCGAAACTTTTCGCTGGGAACGCACCTAAAATCACGTGATGTCAAAGCGGTGAGGAAGACCGTTTCGGGTTTGGTCAAACTGATCTACCCGAACGGGGGACTTTCCAAGGAAGGGGTAGCCGAACTGGTCGAGTTGTCCCTCGAAGGGCGTCGCCGGGTGAAGGAACAACTCAAGAAGATGGGTTCCTTCGAGTTCCATCAAACGTCGTTTTCGCTGATCGACAACGAAACACGAGAGGAGAAGTTCATCGGTGTCCCCGAACAAGGCGGGCGGGACATGATCTCGCTCGACCCTCTGGCCCCAGGATCGGTATACACGTCTTCCGTGGACGATCACGCTAAGGTCGGCCTCTACCGTCTCGAAGTCGGTTGCTCGCCGGGTACCGGCAAGCTCAAGATCGCCGGTGGGGTCGATGGGCTGATGCGGGAGTCAATCAACCGTGCCTTTGCATATCTGATGGGCCAGAAGGTTAAGATGGGCTTAGGCCAGCAGGTTGACACGACCGATTTCCATGTAGAAGCCATCGATCTACTCTGCAATCACGTCCCTTGCGAAGCCGGAATTGCCTTGGTCGTCGCCGTCTACTCGGCGCTAAAGAGACTGCCAGTCCAGGCGGGCCTCGTTATCCTGGGCGACCTGAGCATCCAGGGGAACATCAAGCCAATGCGCTCCCTGGCCGAGCCGTTGCAGGTGGCAATGGACAACGGCGCACGCAAGGCACTGATCCCGCTGGAAAACAAACGGAACTTTCTCGAAGTCTCCGGCGACATCGTGGAGCGGGTTGACCCGGTGTTCTTCTCCGATCCGATGACGGCAGCGATGAAGGCGTTGGGGATGACGTGATGCGAGAGGGTTCTACTGATTAGAGGTCGCATTGGTTCACTCGCCCGGTCGCCCACAATCATCTGATTGTGGGCCGTCCAATCAGCATAAACCAGCCTCAGATACTCAAGTGTGGATTCCGGGGCATGATGATGGCGATTCCAAAATGATCGTGATGGCCGTTCCGAAATGATCGGAATATCGATTCCGGGGTCATCGTGATGACGATTCCGGGGATCGTAATAACCATTC
>Ga0187852_1002236_pt1 | contig 16176 bp, 16 predicted proteins | sample June2016WEW_6_40_FD_134511 | JGI IMG/M metagenome (GOLD analysis project Ga0187852, IMG submission 134511) | Peatland microbial communities from SPRUCE experiment site at the Marcell Experimental Forest, Minnesota, USA - June2016WEW_6_40 | ecosystem: Environmental > Terrestrial > Soil > Wetlands...
CATGGCCGCAAATCTGCGAATCATGTACTGCCGCCGGACCGCCTGCACATAGGCCACAACCTCCGGGTTGTGATAGTTCAATTGCTCCTGAGCGATCCAGTGGTCGCCCGCGTAGTAGGCCGCAGCGACCAGGCGCAGATCCCCGTGGAACTCCCACATCAACGCCGTGACGTAGCGGGTGCCTGCCGCGATGTTTTGCTCGATGTCGAAGGGTTCAAAGGCGCCAAATCGCCGCGCTGTCGCGGGCATCAGTTGCATGAGCCCCATCGCGCCCTTGTCTGAAACCGCCTGTGGGTCCCATCGCGATTCAACGTCGATCAACGCGGCGATCAGCTCGGGCGGCACACGATAGTGCGCCGCATATTGCCGCACGAAGTGCTCCGCCACCGCGGGATCGGCTTGGGCCAACGCAAACCCAGGAAACACAAGAAACAACAGGATGAGCGGCCATCGCTTCATGAAACTGGCCCTCCGGAGACCGTCAGGCTCTGCGCGAACCTGGCGCCATCGTCAAGCAGACTCTTGAACCCCTCGCGAAGCAAAAGATGCCGACGATCTTTCTCAGTCTTCGCCAGGAACGGCAATAGAACATCGCGGTGTTCCTCGGTCACATGGTCCGTTCCGAGCAACTGTAGAGCGTTGGCGAAATCGATCATCTCGGAGACTGAGGGTGGTTTTTCGAGAGAGTAATTGCGGAACGAGAGTGCGATCCCGGCCATTTCCCGGTGAAACTTCTCCTCGGCCTTCGGCGTGCGGCTGGCGATGATCTCCGCCTCGCGGTCTGGCGTAGGATGCTCGACCCGCACATAGAGGCTGCGCCTTCGGATCGGGTCTCCCAGCCTGCGCTCCTCGTTGCTGGTCAGGACAACAAAGGGAATGCTCTTTGCCGAAACCGTACCGAACTCGGGAATCGAGAGCTGCCAGGCAGAGAGGATTTCTAGCAGCATTGCTTCGAACCCGTCGTCAACTTTGTCCAACTCGTCAATGAGCAGCACGCACGGCCGCTCGCATTCGAGCGCGCGCATCAATGGACCGGGCCGAAAAAAATCTCGCCCCTTGAGATTTGCCTGCACAGTCTGCCAGCTCTCGTGTTGGCCCTTCGAGAACTCCATGTAGAGCCGTTGCAAACTCTCATCAAAACGCCCAATCGCCTTTTCTTCTGTCACCCCGCGGTAGCACTGCAGGCGCTCAACGTGCGTGCCGGCCGCAGCGGCAACGGAGATGGCGAGCTGCGTTTTGCCTGAGCCCGCGGGACCTTCTAGCAGAAGAGGCTTCTGGAGCTTGGCCGCGAGAAAAACGACCTGAGTCATGACCGGGTCGATGAAGTAGCCCGTCCCGGCCAGTTTGCAAGCGAGGTCCGTGATCGAATCAAACATCGCCTTCCCCCTGCGGTTCCGCTCGATTTGCTGCCGCGCTCAGTGCGAGCGCACTCGGCTTACCATCGAGCGCCCGACCTAACCCATAGATGGCTTGGGCCCAGACATTGGCGAGCGATGTTGCCGAAAGGGCTGCCAGAAGTAGCATTCGCAGGCGAATCCACACGACCCCCGACCACGCCGTCCAGATCGCTCCTCCATAGCGCAAAACCACGACAGCCTCCAGAATCGTCAGCAATAGGGCGATAGTGAGATACCCCTTGCGTTCCACCAAGGGCCTCCTTCAATGCGGAGACAGAATGAGGTGGTTTCGAAACTCGGTCAAATTCCTGGCCGTCTTTCCTGCAGCATTTCTCGAAGTCGTGAGCTTGGTGCGAATTGTCGTTCCTGGATCTGCGACCCGCGATCTTGCGGTCATCGACGGCTATGCCCTCTTCGCTGCTGCGAATCGCACCTCTACGCCACGAGGAGGGTACTTTTCCGTCAACCACCCGGCGATCTCGTGCGGATCGAAGCGGACGGCGTTGGCCACTTTGAATGATGGGATCTCGCCGTTAGCCGCCATCTTGTAGATCTGCTGCTGAGAAACCCCCAAGAGTTGGGCCAGGTCGCGAACGCGAAGCGCCTCCTGCTTCTCTCGTATGATTTCGACTAGACTCATGGGCGTATCCCTCCCTGATCTGTGCCAGCAGGATTGGCGGCACAGGTGTCGCTTCTCTTCACTCAATAGCGGCGAATGATGAATTGAACCGAGATTTCGGTCAAACAGGCTCGGATCGGCAAACTCCCGCCGGTTATATTCCGCGGCGCACAAAGAGCAAGGGCTTGCGGCCATAACCGTAATGGATTGTGTTGACTGGAAGCAGAAAGAATGACTTTGCATCGCCTACAGAATCTTCGGTATCGGGACGGCGATACCCTACAAGATTTGGCCCAATTTGACTTTCCGGTGATCTCTGCTCTTGTACGACAGAGGTCTTGCGCGAGAATCCGCTCTTCATTGTGGTCGAGGGTGCTGGAAGGGGTGCTTAAATGCCTCAACAACAGGAGATCAACGCGTCGGTGAACGAAAGTCGGTACTAATCGGTTTCTCGATGAGCGCATTGGCGGTTTGGCTTCAGTTAACCGGCCGAAGGACGCAAGCTTTCGAGCTACCGGCTACTAGTCCACAAAGCCGCCTCGTTGCATCCGTGGACCTCGGCAGGCTCGTGATGACGAATGCGATCTCGGTAGGCATATCGTTATTCTGCGGGAATTGCTCTCCAGATCTTTCCGGTGGCTGAAACGCTTTCTTTTGTTTCGTCACTACGAGGATGTCGAGGAAACTTTGTATCGCCAATCGAATTTCTGTTGCATAATGTTTTGCAGTGCCGAGTGGAATACGGGTAAAAGCTTATGCCGCCAGGACTTGATGCGCTGCAACATATCGTCGTGTTGATGCTTGAAAACCGTTCCTTTGACCACATGCTGGGCTGCCTCCAAACGAAGCATCCCCAGGTCGACGGCCTCGACGGAGCCAAGCCGATTCCCGATTCAACCGGCGCAATGGTCCCGATCCAGCAGCTGGCCCAGCCCAGGGGGCAGCTAACGCCCGACCCGCATCACGACTTTGCCTCTGTCGATTACCAGATTTTCAATGGGGATACGAGTCCCACGCGCACACCGACCATGGATGGATTCATTCGTATCTACCAGAAGCAGCAACAGCCGGACGTGCCATCTTCCCATAATGTGGCCTTCACTTTTAGTGAGGATGGCGCCAACAACCTGCCGGTCCTGCACGGTCTGGCAACACAGTTCGCAGTCTTCAATCGCTGGTTTGCCTCCATTCCAGGACCTACGCTCTGCAACCGGGCATTTGCCCACTATGGCTCTTCCTTCAACAACGTGGGAATGAACGTTTTCTATATTCCCTCGCCATTCAAGAGCATTTACGAGCGACTTACTGCCGCGGGGCGCACATCCAAGCTCTTCTACTACGACGCCACCAGCTCCTCGCTGGAGGTAGTGAACCTGCTGCAGAACGAACAGGTGATGTTCGGCACCTTCCAGGATTTTCTCGACGCATGCGATGCCAACCAACTCCCCGACTACACCTTCATCGAGCCGAATTACAAGGATCACCCCGATTCGAACGGAGCCATGCTGTTCGCCACAGACCAGCATCCTGATAATGATGTGCGCGCCGGAGAAGATTTCATTGCCACCATCTACAACCGGATTCGCAACAATGCGAATCTATGGCCCAACACCTTACTGCTCATCGTCTATGACGAGCATGGAGGACTTTACGACCACGTCCCGACGCCGACACTAGATAAATCTCGCGTGGACCCTCAGTTTGTAGCACAGCCGGATGCAACCCAAACGGGACAGCCCTTCTATTTCAACCGCCTCGGCGTCCGGGTACCGGCCATACTCATTTCACCGTGGGTGCAGGGCGGTTCGGCCATCCCCGATGAATTCGAACACGCATCGATTCCAGCCACGGTTACGGAACTCTTTATGCCGAACTTTGACAACAGCCAGCGTTCGATTCGCGAGGCAACGGCTAATACCTTTCTGAAGTATTTGACGCTGGGTACAATGCGCACCGATTGCCCTGACTTTGACTGACTTAATAGTTCTCTTCTTAGGAGGCGCCATGGTGACAATTCGCCGGCATTCCGTGCCCACCGATTCTTACGACCCCAAGCGACCTTTGAACGATCTGCTCGTTGCCCAGCTCGAACACTTCAAGCACATCGCCAAAAGCCTTCCTTCAGATCTCCGCAACGCGGTCCCAGCCGAGCCCTCGATTGAGGACCGCGAAGCTGTTGACCGATTTATTGCGGCAGTTACCGGCATACATGTGAGCCGTAAGAAAGCGGCACCGCGGCTGGTGGCCAAGCCTGGTCGCCGCAGGCAGCCCCTGACCCTAGACCTCGCCGCAGCCGAGGAGACATCGACGGAAAACAAGCCGGCCAAATCAAACTCTCAGGGCAAGCCGAAATCCAAAGCTAAACGCGGCAGCGCCCGGAGTTCAAAGCGATGAGAGCTCGAACCGTTCGCACTTCACTTTTCGTTCTAGCCGCCTCCTGCATTGCGCCTGCCCTCATCTCCGCTCAGGCCAGTGATCAGAATGAAAGCTTCGCCGCCAACTTTCATGACGATCTGGTGCAGGAAGGCGTGAACCTCGGTGACTGCAAACATGGCAACCTGGCCGGTATCAGCGGTTGCGCTGAAACCTTGTTCACCGGCACACCCTTCCACATCGCTGTGGGCAGCCTTGCTCCGCAAAATGGCGTAGGCTTCGGACTTGGAGCGGCGGAGTTCTATCACCCGACCTATTGCGCGTCGTGGATCGACTTTACCAAGTCTCCCGAGGCTGGAACGCGCAATGCCTGCCACTGGTCATTGAACTTCAACGCGGAGGGCCTGGCTACTTCGAATCAATCCTGGCGCGCCGGATTCTACATGAGCGCCGTTCACCTTTCCACGCGACGGCCGCAGATCCACCTCCCCGGACAGCCTGGGCCAAAACACCCTGTGCGGAATTTTACGGGTCCATCAACGACCGTCAATTTCTACTCTGAAAGCAACTCGCTTAATCGCGTTTACTTTTACAGCCTCGGACCCGATACCACGCCAGCGGGCCGCGCTGACTTCGGGCTCACGGAAAATGTCACAGGAACGAGTCTGATCCTTCCGGTTCGCGCTTGGTGGATTGATCCCGAGGGTATCTCGCTGCTTGGCGAAGTCAACGGGCGCTTCCCCTCGCAGCGAGGCAGCTATGGAGACACCAGCCCCTCCATTGAGCAGATCTACAACAACACCACTGCTCCCGGCCTGACCTCGCAGTCGAATTATTTCCAGGCGGGCGAAGGCATCCGTCTCAACCCAGTTCTTCCCCTCAAAGTGCTCCATCTTGAGCAGCTTCAGCTCAACTACCTGGCGCAGTTTCAGCAGTTCGTCGCCGGTGGGGTCTCCCATGATTCCTTCCGCCGCTTCAATGCGGATCTGAATCATACGTTAGAGCTCTATACCAGAGACGTCGGCAAGCCTGAAGCTTCGCGGCCTCCGGTCCCGGGAGCTCCTAATGTGCCGCCCATCTCGCCAACGCGCGACGTAACAGGCTCCCTTACCGCGCGCCTTTTCATCCAGGAATCCATTGCTAACCAGGGGCATATTGTTCCGTTTTTTCTGCAGCCCACTATCGGCGGGTCCGATCTGAATGGACAAGCAATACTCTCCAGTTATCCCGATTACCGCTTCCGCGGGCCAGACTTGCTGTGGATGCATGGCGCTTATGAGCAGAGCCTGGGAAAGTTTCCCGTCGGCCTGTTCCTTGGCGTAGACGAAGCCAAGGTCGGTCTGCGTCGCGACGATATTTCCTTTAATCACCTGCGCCACAGCTACAGCGCAGGTTTGACGCTCCATGCCGGTGGGCTTCCTCTTGTGTATTTACTTTTTTGCTGGGGCGGGAACGAAGGCAATCACACAATCGCCAACATCAATACGAGTTTGCTTGGCACTTCCGTGAGGCCGTCGCTGTTTTAGAAGGCGCCTCCTTAAAATCGAATATTCCAGATGGAATGTTCAAATAAACCACTACTATGTTTGAATAATGGAAGGCGTTGGGTAGGTGAACGGCAAGCCGAAAGACGAGCGTTAGCACGGGACAACAGCCAAGTCACTCATCCAGAATCGGCTTGCGGGTTCTGCGAGGGATCAGTAATTAAAAATGCCCATGTCTTGATCAATCCGAACAAACCGCTCTCTCATCGCATGCTGGTCTTCGAACAGGTGAGAGAAAGATGGATTTAATGACTCCGCCGACCCTACGCAGATACCTAATCCTTCGTCTTGTTAGGCAGGAAGTCGATCAAGGCCTTTGTCAAGATGGGGAATGCGATCGTGGCATCGCAATGTACTTCAGCGAAATGACCCAGTTTCTGGTCGACTTTCCCCCAGCTAACGGCTTCACTGTATGAGCTCCCCGATAAGTGTCCAAAGGCTGGAGAGTCTGGACAGATTCGAATACCAGCGCTAAAACGCGTTCTACGCCGTTTTCGTACAGAAAGCGGCAACCGCCCACATTCCAAGAAGGGAATCATCTGTTGCGCCCAATTCCGTGGGACACCTCCACCTACACTAACAATGGCAAGTTTGTTGACCTTGAGCAAGAGAGATGAGTACTGGAGAAGGTCGACCATCGGTGAATAGTCCAGCTGTATGTTATTCCCTTGGGTTCCGGCCCACGTCTCGAATATCCATAATCCCAGTTCGGAATCCGTGAGAGCTGGCACGAATATGGGGACAGAGTTCTTCACCGCCGCGCCTACGAGACCAGAAGGACTCAGATTGAGTCCTTCTGAAACGGCTCTCACCAAATCAGAACTTCCCCGCACGGTATGGGGTGGCAGCCGACGAAGTATAGTTAGAACCCGCGCCGCCACTCGGTCAAGATTCTTGTCCGATTCAATCGAGTCGTAGACTCGGTTCAATCCAAGCTCCCGTAGTTTTGAATCCTTTGTTTCCGGCGGCATTCGAAAATGATGGCCACCGGTCTCTTCTACCAAGCTATGTGTGATTACGGCCCCGGTAGTGATGACGCAGTTCACTATGCCGTGTTCAATCCATTGAGCGAAGAGTGGCCCCATCTTCGCGACGGTCATCGCACCGGAGATTGTTAAGACTGTGAAGTATGACGGGTCAGATGCAATTCTCTCTAGCACGGACCACGCTGCTCCAAGCTCCCGCCCTCCAAAGGCAGTACTCTTCATGCAATCAAGAAGGTCACCTAGACTTTGGGCCTTGTCTACCCGCATTGGAAGCAAGCGCCTCAACCGCGGACCATGCATATTCATCTGTTAAGGTCTCCTAGCTTCCCAAATTCGCATGAACAAGATCCTGACCAGTCACCAACTCTCGCAAGCATCGCCTTCCATGATGTTGCAGTAAGCTCGTACGAATAAAGGTTTGAGCGGTCCTTGCGGTTTTTTGCCTCGGTTACGAGGGTAAATCCAAAGTTCCGCATGAGAGTTTCCGATTCTTTTGTTACAGCCACTGCGCAAAGCGTCCGTTTCTTCTTCAGTCCGTAGACCGACCGAATGTATTGGAGCATCACCCATATCATGACGTGTGCTCTTTTTCGCCCTAGATGCTTGTTGGGGTCCCGAACGATGATTCCACTAATATATAGTCGGGCGCATTTGAATCGATCCTCATAGGAACATATATCGCCCGCTTGGATCTGATGGTCATCAAGCCTACCCTTGATGAACTGATCCATGAAACTTGATTCAAGCGGAAGAATCCCAAAGCAAGCAGTCAATACGCTTTCGCTGTTGATAATCTCAACGAAAGCACCTGGATTACGATTCAGCCACCCAAGTGCCACGTCGCCTTCAACGTATGAATGGCCATAGTATGGTCGTGTCATATCGCATGCATCGCGGAGGTTATCTCGCCCGCAGAACCGGCAAGCGTATTTTCCATCCGCGCTCAACTCGTCCACTAGTGAATCCGGCAAGAGGGTTAGCTTGCCTCGCACCCACGCTGCCACGGGACCTACGGCCGCACAAATACCAAATGCGGCTAGAATCTCCCAACCTCCCAAGACGGTCCCAGTTGCTGCAACTCCGGTGATTGCGGTGCCAGTTATTCCGGAGAGTGCCACGGAGGTACCGACTCCAGCCTTCCACCCGGACTTCATGCGCACCAACCAATTTGGCGGTATCCTCTTGATTGACATTCAAGTATCTACTCCCATTGGTCCCACCATTCCGCGGGAGATTCTCGCCTGCGCGCGACAGTAAGATCACCGTTCGCGTCTATCCAGACCACAGGGCACAATCCGCGTGAGAACCTTGTCTCCCACGGAATGTGGTAAGCGCCTGCATCAGTCCAAATGATTTTGTCGCCTACTGCAACGTCTTCAGGTAAGGGCATTCGAGCAAGGAAATCAAATGCCATGCAATTGGGACCAGCCACCGTTGTAAGGACCTTTTGCGCTGAACGCGTCGGAAAAATCAGGACGCAATGGCTTTCCCAATCAGAGACAAGAGCGTGGTTGCTTCTGCCTCCATCGCAAAGAATGATTCGGGTGGAGTTCCTAAGCTTGATATCGCATACAGAGGTCACGAGAACGGCCGAGCTCCCTGTAAGATACGATCCCGACTCCATCCAGATCTCCGAAGCTGAAGGAAATAGCACAGGAACATGCTTAAAGACATCCGATAATCCGGGGGCCAAATCTCCATAAGGCACGTCGGTCCCAAAAATCAATTCCGAAGGATTGGGTAGGCCACCCCCGATGTCCACATAGGCCGGCGATAAGTCGAGATCTCTCGCAACTTCGGCTAATTCGATCAAGCTGTCAAGGTAAGGCGCTGTTTCTCGTAAGTGACTGCGAAGGTGAAAGTGGATTGAAGTGATTTTGACTTCGGCGCGTCGAATGATAGTAATTGCATCTTTTCCTTCCGTGCCTGTCAGGCCGAACTGCGCATCTTGCGCTGGATTATCGGGGTCGAAACAATTCCGCAAGTGAAAGCGAAGGCCAATCTGCCAATCCAAGTCGCGCGCTATAGGTGTCAACTCTTGACACTCTCGAACAGAGTCAAAATGCACCCTGATGCCACGCTCGCCGTATCGAGGGAGCCAAGTGTGCTTCAGTGGTCCATTGACCAATATCTGATTGGGTTGAAAGCCAACCCGAAGGGCGGCTGCAAATTCGAATTCGCTCACTACCTCCACGCCAAGACCAAACGACCGCCACGTCGATAATAGGCTCTTGACCGGATGGGTTTTAAATGACAACCAATGTCGTAACGGAAGCGGCGAACCTATTTTTTCTAGTGCGGATAGGCGCATTGCGACCGGCTCCCAACCGCATACGAAGCAGGGAGTACCAACCAGCTCTGTTGCAGTGACGATTTGGCTTAGGGACAGCATGGTCAAATTTTCGCCATTATGGCTTGCATCTACGTAGCTTTTGGAGAATGTGGACCGAAGATCGTTTCGAGAGCTTGCAGGCGGTCAACCTTACCGGACGGTAGGCGCGGAATAGTTGGAAGAATCACGGGGTCGAGAATTACAACAAAAGATGAAGTAAACGCATCCCTAAGCGCTTCCTGGAAGCCCCGACGAACGTTGCTCTCATCGATGCCACCTGTCAAAGTAAGAATTGCCCCAAATGCCACGATGTTGTCATCCTTCGTGGCTATTACGCATTCCTTTACGCCTTCGATTTTGCGCACCGCAGTCTCCAGCTCAGTAACAAAATAGGTCTTGGCCCCAACAACCACACTCTCCTGGACCCGACCCTTCACATAGAAGTACCCGTCTCGATCTACGTAACCGATGTCTTCAGAAACTATCAGGTCGCCTTGCTTTGCCTTGCCCGTATCAAGTGGACGATTAGCATACTTCTCGAAGCCTGCCTCAATTCCCCCGGATAACCGCCCGAGTTCCCCCTCTCCAACTCGTTGGCCAGTTTCGTCAACAACGCACATATAATCGCTGAGAAAAGGTCGCCCGATTGAGTTTGGGCGGATGAGTACGTCTTCCGGCTCAGTTATTGTTCCCAGGGACTCGGAATTGCCCCAAGACTCGACAATCTCAGAACCTAGCGTATTTCGAGCGCAAATCTTCTCGTCGCCAGAGATCGGGGCTCCCATCAGAAGAATTGTCCGCGCCGCACTCTCAGGCTTATGAGTCGACGCTTCTGCAAGGAACGATCTAATCTGATCGGGAATGAAAAACGCCCAATCAATTGGTAGCGTCAGGCACGATGCTTGATAGTCGCGCCAGATCTGGGGAAAGTCCAAGTCTTTCTCATAATCATTGAGGACTAAACTTCCGCCAGCCAAAAGCACTGAGAGTGCCAGGACTGCGCCGCCCGTGTAGTAGACGGGTCTTCCGACATAAAACAATGTAGAGCGGTTGAGCTGAAGTTCAATCACCCAGCCCAAAAGCTCGGTAACCACGGAATGGTGGCTCCGTTCGATCGCTTTTGGAATTCCAGTTGTGCCTGAAGAAAAGAAAACTCCCCATTCGTCATAGCCTTGGCGCATTGGCCATGAGCGCTCTATATGCGATGAGTGCTTTACCGCGGTCAAGTCATCAATACAACAAATTGCTGAATCAGGCGGAAGAAGCTCCGCTAACCCTAAGCAGTCTGTCGCTGCAAGTAAGCCATCGACCGAGGCATCTATGAGATTGGTTCGCAGGGCATCTTTTGTCAGTCCTGCGTTTAGGAGTACAGCTGATTTACCTGCTCGAATGACGCCACATATCGCTAATAACGTTGCTAGCTTGGAGTTCGCCGCGATTGCGATGCGTCCAGAAACTGTTGGAATCTCGAAAACGCGAGAAGCGATCCTATCCACAATAAGGCCGAAGTCTCGGTATGAAAATGCTTCGCCATTGGACCAAACTGCGGTCTTCGATGGACGATACCTCACCCAATGTTCAAGGCATTCAGATGTTCCGAATTGCATCGAGGCCCCCGCAAACTATCCCTGCTTTTTCCATGCGGAGAGATACTTTTTCGTGGTGTGGATTCGCGCATATCCTGTTCCAAGAAGTTCAGCCACGATCTTTCGAATCTCCTTTTCGCCTAGATGCTCGGTGCCAGGTGTCCCAGTGGCGTCGGAAATGAAGTCGACAAAAAAATCACGGTCGTGCGCGTCCCGAGCGGTAGAATCGCAGCAAAAATTCGTCATGAACCCGCAGATGGTAACGGTCGTGACTTTCTTCTTCCTTAGCAGATTCTCGAGATCGGTTCCTACGAATGCTGAATATCTGTTTTTTATAACCTCTTCGAGTTGCCGCGGCCTGTGCAAGCCTGGATCATATTCGACTTCATCGCTGCCAGACTTGAAATTGAAGTCTTCTTCCGCCTCGCCACTAAAGTCGAACATGCGACCGAGGTCAGACCCGTCGTTGTTGTGGATGTGGCGGATGAAGATGATTGGCATCCGCGATTCCTGGTACAGGTCAATCAACGAATTGACGCGCTTAATCGTACCCGTGGAGTCCTTACAGTACATCTCGGAATCCTTCGTCGTGTAGATCTTCTGAGCGTCGATCACGAGCAAAGCTGACGTGTTCACGATAGAAAGCTCCTAAATTGTTGAGGATACGGAAACTGCCAGTAGCTTATCACCTTCTGGTGGGTCTGGGATGCGATGGGTCTCGGATAATTTGGGCGGTTGCGCAGGCAGGGGCTCAGAGGTGGATGCGCTGCTAAACGGTGGGTTGCAGGTGGGGGCGATCAGCGAGTGCACTGGGAACTGGAAACCTCAAGGCGGTCAAGCCTCACGCTCTTGTTTGTTGCCGGACGCACAGGAGGGTCAGGTCTGCGTACCTGCGGTTGCGAGCGACGCCTTCGATACGGAATCGTCCGCGACGAGTGGGGGCTTGAAGCAATTGCTTTCGGTACGGCACCATGATGAATCTGCACCGGACCGGACTGTAATATCAGAAAGGTCTCCAACACGGAGGGCCCGGCAATTGACGCAACTCGACCGGGCATTGCGCCCGGTCGACGTCTTGCGGCGGGCGGGTGGGTTCCTCTAAAAGGTCCTTTATCTCACCCGGAGTCGATTCAGATGAGGGTCGCCCCGTGGGCACAGTTTCCGCAAAATCGCGGATGCGCGTTTCGAGGCGTTCTCGGAGAGGAAACGTGATTTGGGCTGCTAGCAACACCTGAGATTTATCGCTTGTTCAAAATGGCGGCCAGCCGGAGCCGCCCAACTGGTATCTCCTATTCCCCTGACAGTTGATAACGTCCTTTATCATGCGCTATCCGAGGAGCATTTAAGCGGCAACACCGTCCAAGCACCTTTTATTGGCCCCGGTGATTCTAGGTGTACTATTACCGTATTCCACGGTTAAATAGTCCAAGCATTGAGCTTTAATGAAGATCAATATGGACAAATGGCCATCAGTCCCCCAGATTCTTGCGGCGGGTGCTGTCATAGTCGCGACGCTCATCGCGTTCGCATTTCTCTTGAAACTAGTGCTCCCAGCCATTGGCGTCGCCATAGGGCTTGGCGTCGCGACGGCCACGTCGGGTCTTGCTACGGCGGGAGTCGTTGCAACGTGGTTTGCTCCTGTCGCCGCAGGCGGGACCGCGGTCATAGCGCTAATGGTAAGCCTCCGAGTATTGAATATCGTTACTCAGTCCGCCGCGGACAAACCTTACGAGTGGACGCTTCCACTTTTGGGAGTTGCCGCAGGCATTCTGGTAAATCTATCCGAGGACCTAGTGATACAACAACCTCCCATGCGCCTGATGTTCGGTGGTATAGCTGCTCTTTGGGTCGTGATCGCCGGAGCTTGCTACAAGCGAAAGGGATGGAGATGGAAAGTGACGGCAGCACTGCTCTACCTACTACTGCCCTCAGCTGCTCTCGGGTTGATGTTCCTACGCACACTGCCAATACCACAAGACCTTGTTGGGACTTCACACGAGATCCCTTTCCGTGAGTATCTATCCTCAGTTTCGCTGCCCGCATGGATAGCACTATGCGTCTTCGCCCTTATCGCCATCATCGTAGCAGCCGTGGAACGGCTAACAGCAAGTAAGCAACAGGAGGGCCAGCCAAGCCAAACGCGATAATGGATTATCGCGTTACGCCTGCAAATCGAGTTGACCTTCGATTCGCATGATGTAGGGATCGACGTTGACGTATTTTCTTGCTCGCTTCCCATGACAGGCAATAGTCAAGGTTCTGCCTTTAAGCCTGAGACTCAGCAACTCCAAATCTGCGAGGCATCTGCCGATCTTCAATTGCATCGCTGCCGTTATCCACGCTATTTCAAGGAACCTCGTAGGGTTCGTTCCATATGCCTCATATAACGGGATAAATGGCGATCTCTCGATCTTCAGCAGTGCGTCGAGCCCCTGGACAAGATTCTCCCGCATGACCTTGTTATAATCGCTCGTCTGTTCGTACCGATTCTCGTCGAGAAGTATGCGCCTTGCGCGCATCTCTGCAAACTGCTCTGCCGTTGTGCCGGAAGTTCCCATTTCCATGCTGCAAGAAAAGTCGGTTTGCAGACGCCTGAAGTCTAGTTTCCATTTCTGCTTTCCAGACATGACGATATGCTCAACACTTGAAACCTCCCCAACTCCCGCGTTATTGGAAAAGGCGACGATGACATGATTGCGCCGCTGACGTAGGCTATCGAAAAACGGACCATCTGTCTTCTCATCTGATTCGACTACAAGCGTCGCAGAATCTTGCGTCCATGAGAGTTCGGCAACAGGCGGGAAAGCGACCGTGTCCAGCGGAATCGACTGGATTATGGCTCGGGGTGACGATTCACACACTTTGTCTTGGCTCGGAGGTGCTGGGGATACAGGTGCACTTATCTTCCGAAGAAACGTCTCGCAAACTCCTTGGGCACCTTCGCGGCGAAAGTCCAGGTAGCCGATCGTCCGTGGAATGCCTGGAATCTCCGTGTCGTCGAAGCGCACTGGGAGAATGTATTCGTTACCCTTCTCGACGAGTGCTCGTGCCTGGGCACTTTGCCGCTCAAGATTTGTCCAGTTCTTTTGTTGATACTCCTTCGAAGCGAAGATGATGCAGTACTTCGCCTGGTTCTGATACACATCGCTCAGGTGAACATAGAGGTCTTTGCCCCAGAGATTGCTTTTCTCGTAATCGTCATAGAAGACTTCCAGACTTGCAGCCCTCAGGCAACTTGCGACTTGCTCGACTTCCGTCCTTTGCTCACCAGCGAACGAAAGAGCTACATCGTACTTGAAAGTCATTGGTATCCCTCTGTTGAAACGCCGCTCACTCGGCCTGTTTGACGGAAGGTGAACTGTTGGATTCAGATTGACCAGTACTATACTCAACTCTTCCAAGCGCCAAATTCAATCAAAGCAAGCCGACTCTCTGAGAATGGTAATCGCGAAACCTTCCAATCCGCTGCCGAGAATTAGCCCGAAGCTCTTTCCATCGAGCGGACGTGACGACTTGTCCCTCCTCGACGGCCCGTTGTAGAGCATCGATTTCTGTGTCAATTGCAGCTAGGGCTTCAACCACATCGAGCCGAAACTGCTGTGCGTCTGTTAGCAAGCGTCCGCCGTCCATCTGAGCGCCTCCTCGGATTCGCTACTACTATAGCGCTTTGGAGGGTAGCGGATTAGTGATAGTGGGGGGATTCCCTGTCCTTTTCCCGTAGGCGTTTGGCGAATGATAAAGGACGTTATCAACTGTCAGGGGAATAGGGGACACCGATTGGGCTGCTGCCGATGGCTGCCATTCTCCAAGAGTGCCAAATCGACGATCAAAAGCACTTCTATCACGGCAGAGGTAGAGGTCAGGCGACGTATGCGGCAAGCGACCCGGCATTCACCTTCTCCAAAGCGTCCTTCGATTGAATCCCCTTGAGGTAAACCATCGTTGACTGAATGTCGCGGTGCCCCATCCAGTTCTGTAAGGTCCGAACGTCGACGCCGTGGCGGAGGTGCTCGGTTGCAAAGGTGTGCCGGAATTTGTGCAGGTAAAACCGCTGGCAGTACGGGCCCTGGGCGCACCGGTTGCCGTGCTTGGTTACGCACTGTCCGCAATTGAGTTTGGCCCCGTACGCAACCTGCTTTACGACTTCGATGTGAAGACTGTCCGGCTTTCCCTTGGTGTTCGGAAAGATCAACTCCGCCGTTGTCGCATTGCGCCGAGCCTTCAACTCCTGCAGCTGCTCGATCATGACCGCGGGCAGCGGCACCGCTCTTTCTTCGTAGTTTTTCGGTTTGAATCTCCAGATCTGCTTCGCGGTGACACGCACGACCGAGTTACGGAAATCGACGTCGCGCCAGGTTACGTAGCGGATCTCACGGTCGCGGAAGCCGGAGGAAAGGCAGAACTTGATAAGGATCGCCTCGTCCGGATCGGCATACTGGAGCATCGCAGCGATCTCTTCCGGCTCATAGATCGGGCGGATTGTCTCGACATAGTTGGGCCAGTCGCTTCGCTCGACCAGGCCTTTGTATCCGTGCCGTTTGAATAGTTGAAGCACCGTGACGAGGCGGTCATACACTGTCCGTGGGACCAGACCCTGGTCGAAGCAGTGGCTGGTGAACTTGAGGATATCCTCGCGGGTCACCTCATCCACGTAGGTCTTGGTGTACGACTTCCTGAACAACACATTCAAGGTGGGCCGGTAGGTTCTGTAGGTCCGCAGGCTACGATGCTTGCGGATGTATTCGAGATAGTCGTCGATCGCCGCGTTCATGGTGAGACGCATAGGCTGATGAACAACGGCAGCATCGTTAGGGAGCAGAAGGCCTGCCTTGAGAGCATTCAGTTCGATGGATTTCGCGCGGGCAGCCGGCAGGAGATTCTCGAACTTCGGGACTGGCTTCCGTCGGCGTTTTCCCGCTTCATACCACTCTAGGTAATAGCGGCCTTCCGGGTGGTGCTCGTCGCGCTTTGCAACCCAGACGTGATCGCGAACGATCTTGCCATTATGTTCCACCACAGGGGCGAACGGCCATTTGGAGCCGAGTTTGATTCTCTTGATGACGTTGACGCGGTCGGCGTACTGCTTTGCTCTGGCCATCGATTCCAAGCCTCCTTGTGAGACCTGGCATAGATATCCTGAGCGGCAATCTCGGTCAAATGGACAGCACGATGGACAGCATATCAATATGTCTATGAAAAGAAAGAGAATTGTTGCGAGGGCAGCGCTCTAACCAACTGAGCTACGTCCCCTCTGCAATTTCAATCGCTTAGCGCAAATCGCAGAATTTACTGTCTTTTCTTACTGTCCACTCCTTCGCCCGTTTCCATATTTTCCATCG
>Ga0187852_1002237_pt1 | contig 16168 bp, 13 predicted proteins | sample June2016WEW_6_40_FD_134511 | JGI IMG/M metagenome (GOLD analysis project Ga0187852, IMG submission 134511) | Peatland microbial communities from SPRUCE experiment site at the Marcell Experimental Forest, Minnesota, USA - June2016WEW_6_40 | ecosystem: Environmental > Terrestrial > Soil > Wetlands...
CGAAAACCTTCGCGTAAAACTCCTGGAAGGCCTCGGCAAAGGTGCGGCCGGGCTTATAGGCCGCGACCAGGGCGTCCGTCGCTGCGGAGGGCGAGAGCAGCTCCGCCGCCCGCTCGGTGAGCGCCGTGATCGACTCGTCGAAGACGATCCGGCCTGCGGGCAAGGCGGCTTCGAGCGCCGAGGTGTAGGTCAGGCTGGCCAGCTCGCGGCCGGCGGGAAACGCAACCTGATTGATCTCGGCAAAGTCGTGGTCTTCCGAGGCCAGCCAGAAAACCGCCACATGAGGTTTACCGCTCGCGGCGCCCCGGCGCGCGCGGGCGATGGCGGTGGCGGCTTTGAAGGGCGTAAAGAGCGGCCCGCCGAAGAGACCCACCTGCTGCCCGGTGAGGATGGCTCCGGCGCCCCGCTCGAGATCGGCAAGCGCGGCCGCCGCGGACGGCGAGAGGTTCTGCGCGGCGATGAGCCCGATCAGCTCCGGCCAGTGTGCGGGGAGGGCCGGCCGATCTTGCGAGATTTCGTCCGAAGGCAGAACGGAACGAAGTTCCCCGGCGCAAAAATCCAGAAAGAGCCGGGTCTGCCCCGGCATGGCGGTTACGGGATAACACTCTGCAGTCGTGGTTTCGTTCACTTGAGGCTCGATTGGGCTTGGGAGGGCGTGAAAACTCCCGCGCAAGACATTGATTTGCTGCTGAGTTAAGGATGCCACGGCGACCCCAATCGATGCAGAACCCGCCGGCCTGATGCGTATACTCGACTTGCATCGTGCGCACAGAGCGCATGGAGGCAAGAAGGGGCTGAGAATGCCAGCAAAGTCCACGGGAAAGACGGCCAAGGCCGGAGTCGCGAAGCGGAAAAAGGCGCCAAAAGCGCCGAAAAAAGTCGTGGTGGAACGCGCCACGGTGCTCAGCTCGGAGGTGGTCTACCAGGGGCCGCTCTTCCGGGTCCTGCACGACAAGCTGGTCGAACCCGGCGGCCGCACCAACGAGCGCGACGTGATCCGGCACAACGGAAGCGTGGTGATTCTGGCCATCGACACTGCCAAGAGCAAGCGCAACCCCTGGATCGTGATGGAGCGGCAGTACCGGCACGCGGCCAATCAATATCTCTGGGAGCTGCCGGCGGGAAAGCTCGATCCCGGCGAGACGCCTCTGGAAGGCGCCAAGCGCGAATTGGCCGAGGAGACCGGCTACCGGGCGAAGAAATGGCGTCCGCTGGTCGAGTACTATGCCAGCCCCGGTTTTCTTGGCGAGTCGATGAAGGTTTTCCTGGCCGAAGGCCTTGAGCCCGGCGAAGCCCGTCCCGAAGAAGACGAAGAGATCGAACTGCGGCTCGTGAAACTTTCCGAAGTGCTGAAAATGATCGAGAAAGGCGCCATCCTCGACGGCAAGACCATGACCAGCGTGCTCTTGTACGCGCGCCTCCAGAGCCGTCGCCGAAAGTGATAGCCTGCCCAGCACTGCTTCCTCGAGGAACCAGCGAACCGTTTTGTGCCCGGTTTTCCGCGTGTGCGGCAGCCGGGCATATCACTTTGTGGAACGGATAATTTTAGTCAACCTTTCGCTTGTTTGGCGCGTCTTAACTAGTACGGTGGGGTGTTCCCCCAAGAAGACTCACCGTATCTCCGCAAGCAACAAGGAAGGCAGAAACCTGTGGCTCAGTACAAAGGAAAGGTCAAGTGGTTTAACAACGCCAAGGGCTACGGATTCATCGGACGCGAAGACGGGCCGGATGTATTCGTTCATTACTCGGCAATCCAATTGGACGGGTACAAAACGCTCAAGGAAGGCGACGATGTTGAATTCGACATCGTGGAAGGACAGAAAGGCCCCCAGGCGGATGCAGTTGTTCGCCTTCGGGACGCTGCTGCTCATAACGCCGCTTAGCAGTCGATAGACCCCTAGGGCGTTCCAGAAAGACCGCCGCCAGGCGGTAGGGTTGGATTGTGCCCGCAAGCCAAACTCTTGTCACATCTCCGGGAATCGATTTTCGGGTATCCTGCACGCGGAATCGACGGCCTTGCAGGAAATCGTGGCCTACGGCATCCTGTTCGAGCTAAGATAGTCTCGCAACACGAATTGAGCCCGTATGAGCCTGCTGCAACAGGAAGAATCGGACGACGCCGCACGTGGCGAGGAGTTGACCAGGGGCACCAGCCACGTGGTGATTGCCGCCATCGCTGCCGGCCTGGTGGTCAGCGCGGTCATCGCCCTTTACGCGATTGCCGGCCAGAAACCGCCTTTCGCCAAGGGCGAGATTACGGCCATCTTGATGCATCCCCAGCACACGGAAACCTCGGGATTCGACGCCAGCGGCGCTCCCATGCCCAAGCAAAGCGTCGACCAGGTCATGGTCTTCACCACCGTCCGGCTGCATAACCAGACCGACCATCCGATCTATCTCGGGAACGTCACCACCAACATCGCGATGGACGATGGCATCCACTCCAGCTACGCCGCTAACAAGGGCGATTACGACCGTGTCTTTGTCGCCTATCCGGACCTTCCCATACCGCACCTGACGCCTATTTCGGCGCTCGACACGACGATCGGACCCGGCCAGACGGTCGAGGGAACCTTCTTTTCGGCGTTTATGATGACCCAGAAGCAGTGGGACGCCCGCAAGAAGCTGGACTATACCTTCGATTTCCGGTACCAGGCTCCTCTTACGGTCACGCCCCACGTGGCCATTACTGAGCGGTAGGCGGCACGGGCACGCCCTTGGGAACCGAGAGATAGCCGGAGACCTGATTCTTCGAGTTGATGGCGTTCACCACCACTTCGAACAGCGCCGGATCCTTGCCGCTATAGAACTGCAGCGGCTCATCCAGGCCGCGGTTTGGCTTCTGCACGGCCTTGTCGTCGGAGTAGACAACCAGCGTGAAGAGGTTCTTCTTCGGGTCCACCTTCTTCAGCTCCAGGCTCACCGTGCCCACGGGCTTTCTCTGGCCCTTGGTGAGAGTGAACTCGTAATAGTTGCGGTCGCCTCTGTGCGCCAGCGCCATCAGCTCGTCGTGATTGCGGGCGATGACGCTGTTGGTGCTGCTCAGGTCGCCGCGCACGCTTTGGAGCTGGCTGATCGTGTTGGCCAGGTCGCTCTGGGTCTTGCTCAGATCGGTCTTCACGCCGCCCACGTCGGACTGCACGGTAGAGACCTGGCTTGAAACCGAGCTCACCTGCTGCGCGGTCTGCTTCTGCTCGTTCTCCAGCCTCCGGCTGTCGGTTTGTTCGCGCTGCAGGATGGCCTGGGCGCGCTCGTCGAGTTGCTTCTGAGTCAGGCCGTTCTCTTTGCTCAGCTCGTCGGTCGCCACCTGCAAGCGGGCTTCGGTTTCGCGCAGGTCCGCGCCCATCTTGGCATTCTGCTGGCGCGCTTCCGTCAGTTCGGCCTGCTGGGTGGTCAGCCGGCTGCCTAGCGTCGAGCACCAGATCAGCCCGCCAATCGCGGTCACCAGCGCAATCGCGATCGCGGCTAACAATGCGCCGGAGTGCGTGCGAGGAGTTTCGTCTGTTTCACTCATGTTTTGCCTTTCGTGCTCCGGGGGCCCTTTGAAACCAAGCCCCTCCGGGCGGGGGAGTCGGCGTCCTGTCCGGTTGGACGCCTTTCTGTGAATCGATTGTCACAATCCTTCGGGGATCGCGGCAACTTCGCCGATTTCGCCAGGAGGGCCTCCCTGAGATCCAGGCCGGCAAAACCCACCCGCACCGACGGCGAACCTACAGGATATATCCAAGAGACGGTTCTTGTGCACCTAAAACAGCGGAGCTGGCGGGGTTAGCGGCGCGAGTGGAGCTAGATCGGACGCAGTGGGCCTTCCGGTTTCATGCGCGGCGGCCGCGGAGAAGGACAAATCCCCATATTCTGACCCCGGCCTCCTCTCTCCCCGCGATCCCACGGGTGTTGCGTCCCAGGTCCCTGTCTCCTTGTTCCCTGTCGGGGTCCCCATCGAGCGGTCTTGGCTCGGTGGGGTGGCTCGTTCCCTGCCCTTTCGTCCCATCTTCCGTGACAAGGGCAGAACAGCTAAGCTATAAACATCTTTACTGCACTTTTTGGGCGCCGGGCCCCCATCCAGGGTGCCGGAACTCCATCGCGCCGCAGGTCGCATCATAAAAACAGGAGATGCTAAGGGTATGGGGACTGCTGTCGCAGGAAAGGGTCTGGAAGGAGTCGTGGCCGCGAACTCCGGTATCTGTTGGATCGACGGAGAAGCGGGGATCCTCTCTTACCGCGGCATCGACATTCACGAGCTGGCCGATCACTCGACCTTCGAGGAGACCACTTACCTGCTGTGGAACGGCTTGTTGCCCAATGCGCTCGCCCTGCGCGAGTTCTCGGTGCAGTTGGCCCTGGCGCGTTCGCTCGACCACCGCGTCGTCGACATGCTCAAGAACTTTCCCACCACCGCCACGCCTATGGAAGTGCTGCGAACCGCGGTCTCGGCATTGAGCTTTTACGATGCCGACGAAAAGGACAACTCGCACGACGCCAACGTGCGCAAGGCCTTCAAACTCACCGCGCAGATGGCCATGCTGGTGGCCATTTACGACCGCATCCGCAAAGGTAAGGAAATTGTTCCCCCCGACCGCTCGCTCTCCCACGCCGGCAACTTCCTCTGGATGCTCAACGGCGAAAAGCCCTCGGAAACCGCCACGCGCACGCTGGACATCGCCCTCGTTCTCCACGCCGACCACGAACTGAACGCCTCCACCTTTGCCGCCCGCGTCATCGCCGCCACGCTCTCCGACATCCACTCCGCCATCACCGGCGCCATCGGCGCTCTCAAGGGGCCGTTGCACGGCGGCGCCAACGAAGGCGTCATGCGCCTGCTGCTCACCATCGACAAGGAAGGCGCCGATCCGGTGGAGTACGTGAAAAGCATGCTGGCCGCGCGGCAAAAAATCTCCGGCTTCGGCCATCGCGTTTACAAGACTGAAGACCCGCGCGCCACCCACCTGCGTAAGATGAGCGAGCAACTGGGCAGGGATTCCGGCAATCCCAAGTGGTACGAGATGTCGCGCGCCATCGAGCTCTACATCAACCAGGAGAAGAAGCTCAACGCTAACGTGGACTTCTATTCCGCCTCCACCTACGCCACCCTCGGCATCGACATCGATCTCTATACGCCCATCTTCGCCTTGAGCCGCATCTCCGGCTGGGCCGCTCACATCATCGAGCAGCTCGACGACAACCGCCTCATCCGTCCCCGCGCCGAATACATCGGCCCCGCCTATCCCGCGCACTGGATCCCCATCGAAGAGCGGCTCTAGCGTCCTGTTCCTGAAACTGGTCTCGTGAATGGCCCTTGAAAGGGCACGGCTTCTAGCCTGCCCTGAGCGAAGTCGAAGGGTGCCGCAAAGAGCCTAAAAATGGCGGGGCTTTAGCCCCTGAAGAATATCTTTTCTGGCCCCAGATCATTTATGAGACAGCCTTTGGAGTTCGGATGCGCTTCAGAAGCCAGTCGACGGCCGCGCCTTCGTCTTCAATCTCGACGCGCAGCGGAATGGTCTTGAGAGAAACTGAGGCGGGAAAACTCTCAGCCAGCGCGCCCAACCGCGCACGATCCTTTTCCGTCGTCACAACCGCAGCAGCTCCAGCTTTGTGCGCCGCCGCCGCGAGTCGCTCAAGATCGCCAACCGTGTAACGATGATGGTCGGCGAAAGCCATCCGCGCCGCCAGGCGCAACCCCGCGTGCTCCAGCCCCTCAAAAAACTGCTCCGGCCGGGCGATGCCGCAAAACGCAACCACCGGCCCATCGACCTGCGGCACATCCATTTGGCGCTTGAGCCGCCACACCGTTTTCTCCCAACCCCGCGACTTCACCCATTCCGCAACCTCTGGTTCGTCTTCGGGAATTGCGAAAACGTCTGCCCGCTCTGCTGCATGCAATGCCTCGCGCAAATTCCCGGCCGGAAGCAGATGATCGGCGAGATCGCGGCTGCTCAAAAGCAAAATGTCCACATCGCGCGCAAGCTGCCGGTGCTGAAACCCGTCGTCCAGCAAATGCACGCCAAATCCTTTGCTCCCTTGCTCTCCAACCGCCTCTGCCACCATCCCCGCTTCATACCGCTCGGCCGCCACATACACCGGAACCTCGGCCTCGCGCGCAATCACCATAGGCTCATCGCCGAAATCCTCCGCTGTCCCATTGGGCTCGACCAAGAGTGGAAGCGCGGAGCTCCGCCGGCCGTAACCGCGCGAAAGCACGTCCACGCGCACGCCGCGCGCCGTGAGCGCCTTGGCGAGCGCAATCGTCAGCGGCGTCTTTCCCGCTCCGCCCGCCGACAGGCTTCCTACGCTCACCACCGGCCAGCGCAAGCGCCGTACCGGCTTCAATCCCGCACGCAACTGGAATTCGCGCAGAACCAGGCCGAGCCGGTAAGCCGGCACGAGCGGCCAAAGCAGCGGGCGTGCGGCGCGCGTCATGGCTTACGCTCCTCGCGAGTCCGGCTGGCCAGCAGCTCGCGGATGGCCGCCACGCACCGCTCCGTCGCGCCGGCCTGACGCTCGAAGACTTCCCTTGCCCGCGCGCCCATCGCCTCCGCCGCCGGCCGGTCGCCGAGCAAAGCAGTCAGCACACCGGCCAGTTCTTCCTTCGCCGCGATGCGCAATGCGTCATGCCCGCGCAAGCTGTCGGTGATCGCGACGAAGTTCGCGTAGTGCGGACCCATCACAATCGGCACGCCGAACTGCGCCGGCTCCAGGGGATTGTGCCCGCCCGCGGGAACCAGGCTGCCGCCCACGAACGCCACGCCGGCCAGCGAGTAGACCGACGCCAGTTCGCCGATGGTATCGAGCAGAACAATCACGCCGGGCTCAAGCGGCTCCGCCGGCTCACGATTCCAATCCGACCGCCGCGTCCAGGAAAGGCCCGACCTCTCGAGCAGCGCCGCCACGGCCGCAAACCGCTCCGGATGCCGCGGCGCAAGAACCATCGCCTGTTGCGGATCGGCGACGAGCAGTTGCGGCCACGCCTCGAGCAAAGCCGCTTCCTCGCCCTCCAAGGTGCTGCCCGCAACCACCAGGCGCAAACCCGCCGCCGACGCCTTCAACAGCCGCGTAGCCTCGGCCTCCTCTGCTGCGCGCACATCGAACTTCAGATTGCCCGCTACCACAACCCGGTCCGCCGCGCACCCAATCGCGAGCAGGCGCGCGGCATCGGTCTCGCTCTGCGCCATGACGCGGCTCAGCCGGCCCAGCAGCGGTTTCCACAGGCGGCGCAGCATTTTGTAGCGCGGCCACGAGCGATTGGAGATGCGCGCGTTCACCACCGCCACGGGAATGCCGCGGCGAAAACAGCCGTCGAGCAGATTGGGCCAGAACTCCGTCTCCGCCAGCACCAGCATGTGCGGTTTGAGAGCGCCGAGATACGCGCGCACCGCCCACGGCAGATCGAGCGGGCAATAGAAGACGCGATGGACGCCGAAGCGCTCCCGGGCCAGTGCCTGCCCGGTGCGCGTGGTTGTCGATATGGCCACAAAGAATTCCGGCAGCGCCGCATCCAGCGTCTTCACCAGGCGCGTCACGGCCAGCACCTCGCCCACGCTCACCGCATGAACCCAGATCAGCGGCCGGTTGGCAGCCGCAGAGCCGGTAATCATCCGCTTCGGGACGCGCCCCAGCCGCTCCAGTAGCCCTTCGCGGTACTTTCGGGTCGTGGCCATGCGCCAGAGCCACCACGGCGCACCGGCCACGAGCGCCGCAAACAAGGCCAGATTATAAAAAAACAGCGTCATGCGTTACCGAATCGCGCTCCAGCCGGTCTAATCGTAGAGCGTCGAAACCAATTCATGTGTTGGTTCACCCTAGAATGATACAGTCGAGCACGATGAAGAATGCTGGCGGAGCTTTGCTCTTGATCCTTTGGCTGGCGGCCACCGGCCTCGCCGCCGACCACACGCCGCCCCCGGTGCAGCCGGCCACTGCCTTCCCCGCGGTCGAGATTCACCCCGGCGAGCACGTGGCCATCGCCGTGGAACCGTACGACACTAAAGAAAAAGAATCCATCTTCCGCGTCGACTACCTGGACCACGACGTAATGCCGGTGCGCCTCATCGTCACCAACCTAGGCGACAAGCCCATCTCGCTGCGCGACGCGCGCATTCTCTTTGAGACGGCCAGCGGCGATCGCATCCAGGCCGCCGAGCCCGAGGATGTGGAGCGATTGATGACGCGCAAGGAACGCCAGGGTGGCAAGATTCCCCTGCCCGCGCCGCTGCCGCCCATCCACACCAAGCCCAAAGGCAGCAACGCGGAGATCGAGCAGGACTTCAACACCTTCGAGTACTCGGCCCTGGCCGTCGAGCCGCATACCACGCGCGCCGGCTTCCTGTTTTACGATGTCTCGGGGCTGAGCCACCCGCTGGCCGGGGCCAGGCTCTACGTGCGCTCCATTCGCGACTCCGAGGGCAACGAGCTCTTCTACTTCGAGGTTCCCTTCGACAAGTACCTGCAGTCGAAATCGGGCAGCATGAACTGACGTGGCGGTCTGCACTGCGCCCGTCTACTCGTAGTACGTAGCCGTGGTCGTGTCCGTCTCCCAGATGGTGCAGTCTTTCACGTGCACGCGGCCCGCGGTCACATCCGCAAGATGGCGATTGGTTTCGTCGTAAAAGTATTTGGCCAGGTTCTCGGCCGAGGGATTGAGCACCGTGAACGGCTCCAGCTCGTTCAGCATCTGGTGGTCGATGCGCTCGATCGCCGGACGCAGCACCTGCTTCAGCAGTTTGAAGTCAAGCAGCAGACCGGCTTGATCGAGCTCGGCGCCGGCCAGCGTCACGCGGACCTTGTAGTTATGGCCATGCGGGTTCTCGCACTTGCCTTTGTAGTTGCGCAAATAGTGGCCGGAGGAGAAATCTGCCTCCACGGTAACTTCAAACATCGCTGTCAGCTCAATCCTGCGCGGGTCGCGGCCCGCACCCTTCTATTCTAATGAGCAAGCCGTGCTTATGGCGCGGAGCCCTGTGGGCGAAGCCTTTTGCTTTTGCGATTGGCTTGGGGTCAGGCCGACTCGCTAACTCGCTATGCTTGTCTGCTGATGCCCCATCCCAACGTTCGCAGCAGCGCGGCGAACTTTAGAACGGCATACCGCGACCCGCGTTCAAGCTGACTTGCCGACCCGCTATTCCCGCCTGCCTCGACGCCTTTGCCGTGCCGCGTGCCGCACCTCTTCGCTGCGCCGATCGACCTGCTCGAAAAGATTGCTCATCACTCCGACGAATGCCGATCCCAGCGCCGCCAGCAACAGAAACAACGCCACCGTTCGCCACAACGTGCCGTTGGCCGGCAATCCGGGCTGAAAACTCGAGGGCAATAGCGCCATGCCTCCGGAGACAAGCGCGAAGAAGCCGAGCGTGGCGGCGAGAATGTAGAAGTTGCGGGACATGGGCTCAAAGGCGTTGTGCGCGCCTGTTGCGATTCTACGGCCCACAAACTCAGCTGGAAAGTTCCGCAGAATCGATTACGGCCACTTCCGCCTCGGCAAACTGCGTTTCCATCGCCGCCGCCGAGCCTTCCAGATCGATGGCACGGCAGGCGTCGCGCAAAACCACGGCGGGAAAACCCCGCCGCCGCGCGTCGAGCGCCGAGTAGCCCACGCAAAAGTCGTAAGCAAGCCCGGCAAAGAACAGGCGCGTCAGGCCCCGCTCACGCAGATAACCGGCGAGGCCAGTTGGCGTGGCGCGGTCGTTCTCGAAAAACGCCGAATACGAATCGATCTGCGGCCGGAATCCCTTGCGCAGGATCAACTCCGCTTGCGGCAGATCGAGCTCCGGGTGAAACTTCGCGCCCTGCGTCCCCTGCACACAATGCGGCGGCCACAGTGTCTGCGGACCATAAGCAAGCGCGATGGCTTCAAGCGGTTTTCTGCCCGGATGCGACGCCGCAAACGAGGTGTGATGGGCGGGATGCCAATCCTGCGTGAGAACGATGTGGGCAAAGCATGGCGCAACGCGGAGGATGGGCGCAATCACCTCGTCCCCGTGCGGCACGGCCAGCGCTCCGCCTGGACAAAAATCGTTTTGCACGTCGATGACGATCAGAACATCGCTGGCTTCAATCCGCATAGGGTTCCCCGGCCCCGCAGCCCCGTAGTACCGGCCTATTTCCCCATCGCCTTCAGCACCTCGGCCGTCACCGACTTCACCAGCGCTTCCAGATCGCTGCTGGAGAGCACGGAGCCGCTCCCCGCCGGGCTGTCGCAGGGCGCAGGCGCGGCCGCAATCGAGCGCGGCGTTTCGAGATGGGACGACTGGGGCGTCTTCATGCTCGACGCGTCGAAGCGAACATCGGGCAGGCCCAGCTTCTTCTTGATGGCTAGCAGCTCGGAGCTGTGCTCCTCCGAGAGGTAGGAGATGGGCGCGCCCAGTTGCGCGGCCAGCATCAGCGTCCAGCAGTAGGAATCCAACACCTCGGCGCACCACTCGGCATGCGTCACCGTGTCGGCCCAGCACACGACGCCGTGATTCGACAGGAGCACCGTGTTGTGCTGCTTTACGTAGGGAAGAACGGTCTCGGCAAAGGCCTTGGTGCCCGGGGTTTCGTAGGGCGAAATCGCCACCTTGCCCACCATCACCTCGAACTCCGGAAGCACAAGGTTGGGCGGCACGCGCGCCGTGATGGCGTAGGCCGTGGCGTGCGGCGGATGACAATGCACCACCGCCTTGGCCTCGGGCACGGCCTTGTAAATCTCCAGGTGCAGCAGCAGCTCGCTGGTTCGCGGCTTGGTTCCGGCAATCTGCGCGCCCTCCAGATCCGTCATGCCGATATCTTCCGGCGTCATGTCGTACTTGCTCACCAGGGTCGGCGTGCAAAGCACTGCGTTGGGCCCGATGCGATAGGAGATATTGCCGCCGTTGCCGTCGGCATACTGGCGCAACCACAGCTTGCGGCCCACCGCGCAGATTTCGTCCTTGATGACCTCGGCCTGGGGCGAAGTGTAGAGCCGGCGATGTGCCTCCGGCGCGGCCTCGGGCTGCGCGTCGTGCGCGTCGCGCAATTCGGTCGATTGGCGTTCGCTAAGATCGATGCTTGGCTCTCCGCTCTTCAATTTCCCCCCTCGGGAAGAATCTCTGTCCTCATCTAACGCTGACGACGCAACCAACCCCAGTTCCCTTTTTCTAATCCTAATTCCTGGTCCCCGATTTATGTTTGCGTTCTCGCTCCGCCAACTCCGCTAGCTCCGCTGCTCCTGTGACCGCCGCCGCAGACCTGCCCTGCCTCTCGTCCTCTATCCTTCGGCTGCCATGCGGCGCGCCATTGCACTCACGCTCCTTGCGCTCTTCAGTTGGATGCTGATGGCGCCGCTCTTTGCGCGCGACGCGGAGGCCGCATTTCCACCGTGCTGCCACAGGCACGGCAAGCACCACTGCATGATCGAGCGGCGGCTCGCAATGAGCGGTAAGCCCGGCGGCCCTCCAGCCGTCCAGGAGCATTGCCCGTGCCGTCCCTCCGGCGGCGGGGCCGTGCAGTCGCGCGCGTACACGGCCTCTGCGCCTCGCCTCTTGGAAACCGGGCTCGTGCAACCGGCGCCGGATCCGGAGCGGCGTGACAATCCCCGCCAACCGGTCCCCTTCCGCAACCATCCCAAACGCGGTCCACCCGTCTTTTCCGCCTGACAACTTTTTCCAATCGGCGGTCGAGCGGGATGTGTCTCCCTGCTCGCGCCGTGGATGTGCCGTTTCTCTGAAAAACGCAAGAGGTAAACGATGAAGAGCAGGAGCCTTCTGGCCTGTCTTGCCGCAGTGTATGTGTTCTGCGCCACCGGCCAAGCAAATGCGCAAGCGCACAACAAGGCCGATCAAGCGCAGATCGCTCCAGTGAGCAACGCCGCCGCCGGCCGCGTCACGGGAATGGTTCGCGATCCCATGGGCGCGCTGGTCGCGGGCGCAAAAATCGAACTTAAGAGCGCGAGTTCTCCCGCCGAGTGGACGCGCGAGACAACCCGCGAAGGGCAGTTCACGTTCGACGGCGTCGCGCCGGGCCTCTACCAATTGACGGTGATCGTTTCCGGCTTTGAGATGGCCGTGGTGCGCGATGTGCGCGTGGACGCGGGCCGCGAAACCGTGGTCAGCGTCACACTGCGGATCGCTCCCGCACGCACCGAGATCGAAGTCCGCGAAGAAAATGAACCTGCCGCGGGCCATAAGGTGAGCGCGAGCGACCAGGGCCGGCATCGGAATCTCGGCGAGCTGGCCGCGGAGGAACCGGGCGTGAGCCTGCGCGAGAGCGGCGCTCTCGACGGCGCGCCTGCCTTGCACGGCCTTGGCGATGAGCGCACCAAGGTCGTCGTCAACGGCACGACCGAGGAGAACTCGTGTCCCAATCACATGAACCCGCTCGTGAGCGAAGCGCCGATGGCCGCAGCGGCAACCATGCGCGTCACGGCCGGCATCACGCCCGTCAGCATGGGCGGCGACAGCCTCGGCGGAACCATCGAGATCGACGAGCCGCCGCCGGTCTTTGCGAGCGCGCAGGAGAAGGCTTACGAGCAGGGCTCGGCCACAGGCTTCTACCGCTCGAACGGCGAGTATTACGGCGGATCGGTGACCGAGTGGGCGGCCACGCGGCGCCTGGCCATGGGCTACACCGGCACATGGGACACCAACAACGACTACAGCGACGGCAGCGGTCACAAAGTCACTTCCACCTACGCGCAAACCACCGAGCACACGATTACGCTGGCCGCCGAAAACGCCAACAGCCTCTTCACTGTGGAAGGCGGCTACCTGCATACGCCGTACGAGGGCTTTGTGAATCAGCAGATGGATCTGGTGCGCGACGTTTCGGAGCGCGTAAACGCGCACTATCGCAGAACCTTCGCGCGCGGCACGCTCGATGCGCGCGCCAACTGGCGCGGCACCTGGCACGCGATGAATGTGGGCCGCGACAAACTCACCTTCCCCATGCCCATGTGGATGCCGATGAACACGCACGGACGCGAGATGGGTTACTCCGTGAGATTCGAGCTGCCGCTTGGGAGCCGTCACACCCTCCGCGCCGGCAACGAGTTCGACCGCTTCCGCCTCGACGACATCTGGCCGCCGGTGGCGGGCATGGCGCCCTACATGGGACCGAATGCCTTTGTGAATATCGACGACGGACGGCGCGTGCGGCTCGGAACCTATATTGAAGCCGTGAGCCGCTGGAACGCCGCGTGGACGACGCTGCTGGGCGTGCGCAATGACACGGTGTGGACGAACGCCGGCCCGGTCTCGGGCTACTCCAGCATGTATGCCGCGGACGCCAACGCGTTCAACGCCGCCCATCGCGCCCGCACCGATCCCGACTTCGACGCAACGGCCGAGGCGCGATGGACGCCCAACGCCGCGTGGATCGTCGAGTTCGGCTATGCGCGCAAGACCCGCGCGCCCAGCCTCTACGAGCGCTACGCGTGGTCGACAAACTGGATGACCAGCGGCATGATCGGCTGGTTCGGCGACGGCAACTATTACGTCGGCAATCTCGCGCTCGAGCCCGAAACGGCGCACACCGTGAGCGGGTCTGCGCGCTGGATGAGCCGCGGTGATCGCGCGTGGGAGTTGAAGGCCGCGCCCTTCGTCACCGAGATCCGCAACTACATCGACGTGGACACGCTCGCCACGACGACGTACGGCATGAGCGCCTTCGCGCAGCTTGAGTTCGCCAACCACGATGCGCGCATCTACGGCGGAGATCTGTCGGGCAGCGCCGAACTGTGGAACAGCACGCGCGGCGGCACCGGCACGCTCAGCGGCGTGGCGGGATGGCTCGACGGCGAGCGGACCGACTCGTCGACGCCGCTCTACCAGATGATGCCGCTCCACGCGCGCGTCAACTTCGATGAGTCTATAAAGGGATTCGCCGCCGGCCTCGGCATGGAAGCGGTGGAACGCAAGAGAAACGTTGATCCCCACCGCTATGAGCAGCAGACGCCGGGCTACACGCTCTTCAATCTGCACGCGAGTTACCGCAAGGGCGCATTCGAGGCAAGCGGCGGCGCCGACAACCTGCTCAACAAGGCTTATGAATTGCCGCTCGGCGGTGTCAACATGGACGATTTCATGGCCGGAATGTGGATGGGCACAATCAAACCCTTGACAGGCCGCGGCCGCAGCGCGTTCTTCAACCTGACCGCGCGGTTCTGAGAAAAACAGGGAGCAAGGGAACGAGGGAACGAGAAAGCCGAAGCCATGACTCGGTGAAGGGATGAGGAGACGCGCGCAGTCCCATCCTTTCGCCAAAAAACGGGCGAAAGGATGGTGCATGGGCACAATTCTCTGCCGACTTGCTGACTCGCCGACTTGCTAACTCGCGAATGTGCGCTTGAGCGCACGCGAACTCGCTAACTAGCTAAGTCGAAGCGATCCAGGTTCATCACCTTGGCCCAGGCCGCCGCGAACTCCCTGACGAACTTCCGCTCGCCATCCTTGCTGGCGTAGACCTCGGCAAGAGCGCGTAACTGCGAGTTCGAACCGAAGACCAGATCGACCACCGTCGCGGTCCACTTGAGCTGGCCGGTCTTGCGGTCGCGGCCTTCGAGGACGCCTTCGGCCGCCGCCTTCTGCCACTTCGTGCCCATGTCGAGCAGGTTCACGAAAAAGTCGTTGGTCAGCGTCTCAGGGCGCGTGGTGAAGACGCCGTTTTTCGATCCGCCGAAGTTTGCGCCCAGCGCGCGCAGGCCGCCGACGAGCACCGTCATCTCCGGCGCGGTGAGGGAGAGCAACTGCGCCTTGTCGAGCAGCAGCTCGGCCTGGCACCCTTCGAAGCCCTTGCGCACGTAGTTGCGGAAGCCATCGGCCTTCGGCTCCAGCACCGCGAAGGAATCCACATCGGTTTGCTTTTGCGAGGCGTCCATGCGGCCCGGCGCGAAGCCCACTTTCACGTTGTAACCGGCCTGTTTCGCCGCCGCTTCCACGGCTGCCGTTCCGGCGAGCACAATCAGGTCGGCCAGCGAGATTTTCTTGCCGCCTTTTTGCGCCGCGTTGAATTCCTTCTGGATGGATTCGAGCTTCGCGAGCACCCTTTTAAGTTCCGCCGGCTGATTCACCTCCCAGTCCCTCTGAGGGGCGAGGCGAAGGCGCGCGCCGTTGGCGCCGCCGCGCTTGTCGCTGCCGCGGAAGCTCGACGCCGCCGCCCATGCGGTCGAGACAAGCTGGCTGATCGACAGCCCCGAAGCGAGCACTTTGGCCTTTAGCGCTTCGATGTCCTTCTCGCTCACGGGCTTGTGATCGACGGCGGGAATCGGGTCCTGCCAGATCAGTTCTTCTTTCGGCACCAGCGGACCCAGGTAGCGCGCCCGCGGGCCCATGTCGCGATGCGTCAGCTTGAACCAGGCGCGCGCAAAGGCCTTGGCGAACTCCTTCGGGTTCTCCAGGAAGCGCCGCGAGATCTTTTCGTAGACGGGGTCGAAGCGCAGCGAGAGGTCGGTGGTCAGCATCGTTGGCGCGTGCCTCTTTTTGGGATCGTGCGCGTCTGGAATCAATCCCGCGCCGGCATTGCCCTTAGGCTTCCACTGGTGGCAGCCCGCCGGGCTCTCGGTCAGCTCCCACTCAAATCCAAAGAGATTTTCGAAGAAGTTGTTGCTCCACTTGGTCGGCGTTTTGGTCCACGTTACTTCGAGGCCTGAACCGATGGCGTCGCCGCCCTTGCCCGTGCGGAAGCTCGACTTCCACCCCAGGCCCATCTCTTCAATGGGCGCGGCTTCGGGCTCGGGGCCTACGAGGCTGGCGGGACCTGCGCCGTGCGTCTTGCCGAAGGAGTGTCCGCCGGCAATCAGCGCCACCGTCTCTTCGTCGTTCATGGCCATGCGCGCGAAGGTTTCGCGGATGTCGCGCGCCGCGGCCACCGGATCGGGATTGCCGTTAGGGCCTTCGGGATTCACGTAGATCAATCCCATCTGCACCGCAGCCAGCGGATTGGCCAGCTCGCGATCGCCGCTGTAGCGCTTGTCGCCCAGCCACGTGGCCTCCGGACCCCAGTCGGTGTCGATCTCAGGCTCCCATATGTCCTCGCGCCCGCCGCCGAAGCCGAAGGTCTTGAAGCCCATCGATTCGAGGGCCACGTTCCCGGCCAGGATCAGCAGGTCGGCCCACGAGAGCTTGCGCCCGTACTTTTGCTTGATGGGCCACAGCAGCCGCCGCGCCTTGTCGAGGTTCACATTGTCGGGCCAGCTATTGAGCGGGGCAAAACGCTGCGCGCC
>Ga0187852_1002241_pt1 | contig 16141 bp, 16 predicted proteins | sample June2016WEW_6_40_FD_134511 | JGI IMG/M metagenome (GOLD analysis project Ga0187852, IMG submission 134511) | Peatland microbial communities from SPRUCE experiment site at the Marcell Experimental Forest, Minnesota, USA - June2016WEW_6_40 | ecosystem: Environmental > Terrestrial > Soil > Wetlands...
ATAACGCTTCTGTTTTTTAGCTCCGTTCTGCGTTGTGGAACCCCCACCCATATTCAGCGCGCGGTCGCTCTCGTTTTTACTTTGGTCTCTCGCACCGGCGACGATATGTTTCGAAGGAGAGAGCAGGGCTTTTCTGGCTTGTTCAGGGGTTCTATTTTTTTACGAAGCTGGTCTCCTGCGACGCGTCAACGACGTGGCTCAACGAATAACTCTTGAAAAGAAAGAAAAGGCCCAGCATCGTGTCGGCGGAGCGAGGCTAGCATATTGTATATAGGTTGAAGAAGAACGTCCATACGGAGAACGAATGGTTAAGCTCACCCAGTATAGCGCAAAAAACCTTTTCGCAGAAGCTCACGTTGACCCGGAAAAGTGGAATCAACTGCCGCCAGACAACGAAGTTGCCCAGACGGTCGAAGCAGTAGGGCAGCGCGGGATAGCGGTAGTTCGTGCAAAAAATGGAAAAATCGCCCTCGAAATACTAAAAGACTTGATTCCGCCAGAGGCAGAAGTGATGCACGGCTCGTCAACTACCTTGGTCGAGATTGGCTACGAAGCATATGTGAATAGTGATGAATCACAATGGAACGATCTTCATCGCGCTATCGTTGCCGAAAACGACGAAGAAAAGAGACGTGTGCTAAGAAGGAAATCAGTCGCTGCGGATTATTTCATCTCGGGAGCCAATGCCATTTCGCAGTCAGGCGAAATTGTCGCGTGCGACAAGGCAGGGGGCCGTGTCGGAGCGTGGCCCTATGCGGCAGCTCACCTAATAATCGTGAGCGGCACTAACAAGATCGCCCCCACGCTTGACCACGCCTTACGCCGCGTCTGGGAGTATGCTTTCCCTCTAGAAAATGCCCGCGCACAGAGGGTATATGGGGCCTCGAGTGAGATCGGAAAATGTGTCATTCTCGCGAATGAGGAAATTGAGGGCAGAGTGACCCTGATTCTCATCGAAGAGCCTTTAGGCTATTGAGCACAACCGGAAAATGCGCTCTCCAACACGCGCCCCAAACCGACGCCGGATTTGACGATATTTCGTTGGCGAGTGGGCGTTTCAGCAATCATCCTTGTTGCAAACTAGTGGCGTTCCGTGGGCAGATCGACACTGTCGGTTTTTGGAGACTTGCACGCTTGCCTCAAATTGCTGATCATATTTTTTGAGCGCGCGATTCAATGCGGGGAACGCGATGGCTCACTGCAACAAGCAGCATAAGGGGGACTCGCACTCAGCGGGAACGCACGTGTACCGTACATCGTCGTGCGAAGATTTAGCGCAGCGTTGCTCGTTCCGGAAACCAGCCCAGGTCCGCTCTCCATGGCGAGTCCTGCAGTCGCATTGTCAGCAGCTCAGTGGCGCTCCTTCTTGTTTCTTATCATGCTGTCGAAATAGTCCTCTAGATAAAATAGGCGAAGATAGTCAGGCAATGAATTCATGCGCATGTTCATGTCTTTGACCTGTAACTCAGTCGGCGGCGTTATGGTCTTTGCAAGTTCTGCACGTATCGCGTGGCGTTCTTTTCCACTCAAAAGAGCACTCTCAATGTTTACGTCTGCGGCGAGCCAAAAGACGAAACGGCTAAACGGGTCCTCTACGCACTCTTCGCTTATCTTACCCAGGACAAGAGTTGCTTTGCGAGTCCGCCCCCCCGCGTCCGCGTAGGGATATACGAGGGTTGCCACGAGTAAGTTATAGCTGAAAACAGTAGCGATCTTTTTCCATTTGATGACATAGTCAGGTGGGCCCACCTTTCCCATTCCGGGGCCCTTTTCCGACGGTTGCGCGCCTGCCTCGTCAGGTGCCATTATGTCACGCCTTTGGAATCAATCGCTTTCCACCGCACCGTCCTATATACAGATACCCACATACATTTAACTTCGTCCGCTGACGCGAGAAAATGAGCAAAGAGCTTAGTGGCATTCGAGAGCCGGATCTAAATAAGCAGCTGCTACATAGACAGCAGAATTGGGGCACTCGTGGTGCGTCAAAAGAACGATTGGTATTACTACAGTTGTAAGCGTCGTCCGGTTAGTAAGATAAAGACAACAAAGCGTCGGGGCGAACAAAGAAACTTGAGCAAAAGAAGAGGTACGCAGTTATGAATGTGATAGATGCGCTGCACGGCCGCTCGACCGTGCGTGCTTACAAGCCTGATCCAGTGGGCAAGGACACGATTCTGAAGATTCTGAAAGCTGCAACCCGCGCGCCTTCATGGGCTAATACCCAGCCGTGGGAGATTTTTGTCGCGGGGGGCGAGGCGCTCGAGAGGCTGCGCACGGCGTACGTGGTACGCTCCGAGGAACGCGTGCCATCTAATCCGGATCTGCCGGCACCGCAGACGTGGCCGCCTGTCATCCGACAACGTATGGCCGAATTGATGTCAGCAAGGGCTCGACTGATATTCACGGACAGAGAACGTGACGACGCTGCAATTCGACAAAGCTTGTTCGAATCCAACTATCGGTTTTTTGGTGCGCCGACCGTGGTGTTTCTTTGCCTGGATCGAAACCTTTCGTCTTGGTCACTATTTGATATGGGGCTGCTGGCACAGAGCGTCATGCTGGCGGCACAAGAATATCAGGTGGATTCGGCACCCGCTTTCCTGTTCGCATCGTACCCTGATCTTGTTCGTGCAGAATTAGATATTCCAGAAGATCTATCAATTCTCATCGGACTGGCACTTGGGTACGCCGATACGAACCACCCGCAGAACCGGTACCGAAGCGCTCGGCGGCCTATTCAGGACGTTGTTCAATGCAAGGGCCTTTAGTTGCAGAGCACAATCGATAGCGGCTAGAATCTTTTGCAAGCATTTGAGCTTGAGAGCAAGAGAACTTCAAAGCGGTTTTTGTTGATCTCTTAACCCTCGAGCGTAGTCAACTCCCTGAGCTGTGAGGCACAAAGATGCTATCTTTCCTCCGAGAATGGGCTGTGCTTTTAAGTATCCCGACAGGTCCAAATCCATCGCGTAGCGGTACACTTCTTGTTCACTGAAGCCGTTCGTCTTAGCAAGCGCGTACAGCTCACCGCGTTCGATACGTCTGGTGGGGTGCTCCTCTACATGGTTTGACAGGCAGAGGATAAAATCATTTTCGCGGTCCGACAAATCCACCATAAATGCCAACAATCAGAGTATTTCTACGAGCGGCTTATCTTCGTTTCGCCTCCTTTAGTTGCCATGGCTGAGTTACGTGCGCCATGATCACGTTTTCAAAATCAGGCTCTGTCTTTCGCCTGCGACTGTGATTTTTCCTTTATTCAGGAACAAGGGTTATTAAGCTTTAGTGGCACAATTACTTATGATGTCGGAAGCGCACCGTGTGCTGTCCTTAAGGAGCCGGCAAAAAAGCGCACAAGAGGCAGAACCGCTGTACTCGGCCCTCAATACGGTTAACGTCTTGTTGGGCAATGTCCTCGTTCGGAAGGCTATTCATAGCCTCTGTGTCGACGACACGCAGGCGATCTACAAAGCTTTGACCTACTACAGTGGCCAAAGCGATCTGAATCTCTTAAAGAAGCTCAAGCTGCTGCCGATCTGTGCGTTCGTCGAACTAGGAAGAATGTCCTTCCACGTGGACAAGTCCACGATGCAAGGATACTTCAGTCAGCAGGTGACGCGACGCGGTCTATCGAATATCGTTAAGAGCATAGCTGAGTACGGGATCAGCAAGCCCCTCAAACTTCAGGCGCCCTTTTTGGTCGTTTGGAACTACACGGATGCGTGCAATCTGCATTGCAAGCACTGCTACCAAGGTGCAGGCAAAATGTCAAATGATGAGCTCAGCCTCGACGAGCGGCTCAACATCGTCGATCAGCTCGCTGACAACGACGTCGTCGCTATTGCGTTCTCTGGGGGCGAGGCGCTCTTGCGGGACGACTTCTGGGAAGTCGCTCGTTACGCCTCGAGCAAGGGGCTGTACCTCTCAATTGCGACCAATGGCACTTTGCTGACGAAGGACGTGGTTCGCCGACTTAGGGACGTCGGCGTTGAGTACTTCGAGATAAGCCTTGACTCAGTCGATCCTGCAAAACACGACGCATTTCGGGGTGTTACAGGCGCTTGGGAACGCACGGTAGCAGGTATCAAAAACGTCGTGGCCCAAGACGGAGTGTTCTCGTGCATCGCCAACACGATCACGAATGAGAACTACCGCGAGCTGGATGCGCTCGTCGAATTCAGCAGGAAGCTTGGCGTCAATAGGACCTTGATCTTCAACTTTATCCCAGTAGGGCGGGGTGCCGACATCATCGACATGGATTTGCCCCCGGATGCGCGCGAGCACGTTTTGCAGCAGATGTACGGGTACCTGAGTGGGCAAGACGAAAGCTTTGAAGTTCTGACAACGGCCCCGCAATTCTCACGCGTGTGCATGATGAACTCACAAAACGGGATTATCTCACTCGCACACGTCGGGGCAGCGGGTTTCAGCGATAAGGTGGGGTTACTCGCTGAGTACATCGGGGGATGTGGGGCCGGCCGCATGTACTGCGCTATTCAGCCCAACGGAATCGTGACACCGTGCGTGTTTATGCCGATACCTGTCGGCGACTTGCGATCAGAATCTTTCGTCGACATCTGGAAAAACTCCGAGGTCATGCAGTCGCTCAGGGAACGGCACGATCTTAAGGAGCACTGCGGGTCGTGCGATTACAAGAACGTTTGTGGCGGCTGCCGCGCTCGCGCGTATGCGTATTTCAACGACATCAAAGCCCCGGACATTGGATGCATTTACAACCTGCCCGCGTACAACGCGCTCAAGGATAAATCGCGTGCGCCAAGCGTCGCGGTCGAGACAACAGAGACCGCTGAATCAAGTTGAACGATCCAGCAGACTGTGAGGTGACTTTACTGATTTTCGGAGTGCGGGTCAACCGACGTGCCGAGAATGGGCGTTGATTTCATCTTGAGCGCGCCTTTGAACACTTTGTACATTACCATGGCGAACAGAAGCTTGTCTCGGCTTAATTGCTTGAACAGATAGTTTGGCCTTAAGTAGAACTCTTTGAATGCCTCTCTTTGAGTGTCCTGAAGCTCCCTGAGCGTGAGATCGACGGTTTCAATGACCGGCGTGAGCAGCGTAAAGTGCGTCCAGTCCTTTATTCTAATGAGTCCCATTTTGCTAGCGAGTTCGTAGAACTTGGTGCCAGGGTACGGTGTAGCGAGCGAGAAGAGTGCGTAGTCAGGGTTCACCCGTTTTGCGAAGCCAATTGTTTCATCGATAGTAGTTTTGCTCTCGCCGGGCATTCCAAGAGTCATTGAAGCGATCGTATGCATGCCGATGTCTTTTGCGGTTTTGAAGGCGCGCTTGGCCTGTCCTACTTTGGTGCCCTTCTGGACATTGTCGAGGATCTTCTGATTCCCGCTCTCAACGCCAAAAAGCAGCGTTCGGCAGCCCGCCTTCCACATCTGCGAGAGCAGCTCTTTATTGAACCGATCGACCCGCGCTGTGCATCCCCATACAACGTCAATTCCGCGGCTGATGATCCCTTTACAGAAGCTGTCCACCCACTTCGGAAACAGGGTAAAGGTATCATCCATGAAGCCGACCATTCTAACTTTGTAGTCATCTACTACCTGTTCCATCTCGGCTGCAGCGTTCTCTGGCGATCTGAAACGGACTCGTCGCCCGTGCATCGCACTTGACGCGCAGAATGAACAGCCCATCGGGCATCCTCTGCTGCAGATCATGGTGGCTAAGACCTGTTTGCGTCCAAAGAGCATGTATTCGCTCATAGGAAGTAGGTGACGCGCGGGGAACGGCAGTGCATCGAGATCTTCGATAGGCCTTCGTTTGGGCGTTTCAACGATGCGGTCGCCGTCGCGGTAATTGATGCCATCAATGTTGCGGAGGGGCTTATCATTCTCGATAGCGTCGACGAGCTCGAGGGTAGCGTATTCCCCCTCATTCCTGACCACGACATCGACGAAGTCGTTTTCCAAGACCTGCTCTGGCATGAAGGTGGCGTGATATCCCCCCATTGTGACTGTGCACTCAGGGTGGAGCTCTTTGGTAATTTTGCCCACGGCGAGGGCTTGCTTGATCGTCGGCGTCGTCGTCTGCACCCCGAGCAGATCGACGTGCTTGTTTGCAAGCTCTCGTTGGTAGCCCTGGAAATCCATATCGAGCGCCGGCGCGTCTAAAATGGTGACCTTGACATCGTTCTCTTCGAGTACGGCGCCGATGTACGCGAGACCAAGGGGAGGCGCAGTGAGACCTAACACATCCTTATACTTGGATGCGATGTCGGGAGGATTAACAAGGAGGACTTCCATCGCGATCTCTCAATAGGTAAGGGTGCCGAAAATATAAGGTTAACCGCAGAGAGCAGCCTGGCATACCGCGTCGCATTTGGCATGCGCGTGATACGCCGTGCCATCAAGTCTCGCTGACGGCTTCTGTCTTAGTGAGTCGTTGTTTGAGCAGTGCCAAGTGCTCACGTTTGCCGTTTGTCAGAGCGCTTAACTCTCGCTTAGAGAGCGCTCTGAAATAGCACGCGTCGATGCACGCCATATTTTCATACCCTTCGCACCTGTCGCACTTGTATGCTCTTCGTGTGGTTTTGCGCTTTCGCGTGCGTCCGGTCTCGGCACTCGTCGCTCTCCTGTCAAACAGCATGTGCAAAACGCTTCGCTCGCGCGCTTCAGGCGTCGGCGCAGCGGGGCTCTCTTCGATGAAGATCGCATTGAAGGGGCAGCTGTCCGCGCACCGGCCGCAGCCGATGCATTTGTCTTCATCGATGGATATGACGTCGTTCTCCCGCACAATGGCCTTCGGCTTGCACACCTCGATACACGCAGGGTTTTCACATTGCTTGCATACGGTAGGGAGCGCTTCTTCATCGAATATAAGCCCCCTTGACTGTAGCACATCTTTCACTTTCAGGCGCGCTTTTCCGCCGTGCCGTTCCGCGCACGCCATTTCGCACACGCCACAGTTTTCGCACCTTTTCAGATTGACGGTCACTACCTCAGTCATAGAGTCACTCCGCTCTTCGCGCGGCGTTCAATAGCCAACGACAGCATGTAGCCCCTCTTTCAATAAGTATTTGTAGGCGCCTATCGCAGCCTTTGCGCCCTCCCCAGCTGCGACGATGATTTGTTTTTCGGGAACGGTGGTGACGTCGCCCGCTGCGTATATGCCAGGAACACTCGTCGAACAGTCATAGCCGATGACAATCTCTCCATTCTCGTTGAGCGTGACGAGGCCCCTTACGACGTCCGAATTCGGAATCAGGCCGATTTCGATGAATATACCCGTGACCGGAAATGACACCAATGAGTTGTCAGAGAGGTTCTTGAAGACCGCTGCATTAACCGCGTCGTCTCCTTTCACCTCGATGAGCTCATACCCAGCAAGTAGGTCTATGTTTGCTGCCTCGCGAATTTTCTCCAAATATACCTCATCAGCCTTCCAAGGGCTTCGGTTGATGAGATACACTTTGCGCGCAATGCGTGTTAGCTCGTATGCGGCGGTAAAAGCGGAGTTCCCGCCGCCGAGTACCGCGACGTCCATATCCATAAAAAGTGGCGCGTCGCACGTAGCGCAATAACTAACGCCGCGACCAACGAATCTCTCCACACCCTTGGCATTGAGCGTTCGTGATCTTTTTCCCGTAGCAATAATAATCGTTTTTGAGCGATACTCGGTGTCTGTCTCGGTGCGCGCTACAAACGCATCGCTTTCTTCCTCTATAGTTTTTACTTGCGCAAATTTTCGTGGCACGTTGTACTTTTCGACCTGTTTTTCAAAGCGATCCATCAAATCGGGGCCTGATATGAACTGATAGCCCATGTAGTTTTCGACATTGAGGCTATACAGAACCTGACCGCCGATGTTCTCGGTAATCAGCAGTACGTTCAACATCTTTCGAGTCGCGTAGACTGCCGCGGTCAACCCTGCTGGGCCGCCGCCAACGATTATCAGGTCATATAATGCAGCCCTCTCTTTCATGGTGGTGCGAAATGAGATTTGCGCCAAAGTTTTTAAGAATGTTGCTTGTTACCGCGCCCATCACAGAATGAAACGAGCTGGCATGGCCGAGAAACGTGGCGGGTGCCGTTCGGACGGCTCACCTACTCGTTGGTAAGGCCACTTTCGTTATCTGCAGATGGCGTTTGCGGGGGATCTTCAGCTTGAGGCGTCGATTCCCGACTCTCGCGTGCTACGCTGGATGTCTGTCTCTCCTTCGGTCGTGGCCGACGTTTTATTTCGCGTTCGCTCATCGTATCTCGAGAAAGCCGGTCAGTCACCACAGTGTCCCAAACCTTGCTCATGGTGATGGCAGAAACCGGACAAATCATCGCGCACTCACTACAAAACACACAGTGTCCGACGAAGAGGCGCACACTTTTCTCAGAGGCACTTGTGCGCAGTGCGATGGCTCCGGCAGGGCAAACTTTTCCGCAGCGTCCACACAAGATACATTTTTCGGGATCAATAATCGGCGTGCCACGGTAGGCTGCCGGGACTTCAACCTCAGACGCGCTCCGTACGGTTGCCGTCTTGCCCACTATGCCGACTGTAAACGAGCGTATTAAATCTTTGATAAATCCGGAAGCCATTCTATAGCCCCACCCATCCGAACAGGAAGTGCATGTACCTCACGCCTGCAACATACAAGATGAGATCCGTGACTGCGAGTATGGTAGGAATAGTCCAATAATATCTGAGCACGCGGGTAACACGGGTTCTCCCGGTAGTCGCCTGCCAAAACGCAATGAAGGCGCTGACGAGCACTGCTATGATCGCGAATTGAATGATAATATTTATGGCCGGCCCGAAGTGGTAGATCGCCGTTCCAAAGAACACGGTGGCTATGAGCGACGCGTAGAGAAATGTCTTAAGCCACTGCCCAAGTCGCAAAAGGGCGAGATTCGGTCCCGAGTACTCGACGTAAGGGCCAGAAACGATCTCCGTCTCGGCTTCGGCGATGTCAAAAGGTTGAACTGCCGCTGCGGCAGGCAACGTCCAGATTGCAGCAATCGCTGCGAGCGGCAAAACGGTGATCCACGCGGTCGCCGATATCGTATTTAGCTCGAACGATCCTGCCGCGAGAGCGACCGTTACCATGGCTATGATAAATGGAGTTTCGTAAGCGATGAGGAGTGCAACCTCGCGAGCAGCGCCAATGGCGCCGTACGGGCTTCCGCTGGCCGAACCGCCGAGAATTAGTGCAATTGGCGGTATTGCGAGGAGGTAAATCACCAATATGAGATCGCCCGCGCCGACTGCCGACGCAGAAGCGGCCAAAGGTATAACGAGTGCCGCAACGAGCATAGAGGCCACGCTGAGGATCGGCGCGAGGTTGAAGAGCAGTGGGCTTGTCACATTCGGCGTCCAGCTCTCTTTGCCCATCAGTTTGAAGAAGTCGTAAAACGCTTGGAAGATGCTTGGACCTTTGCGAAACTGACTGTGCGCCACGACAATACGGCGAATCCCCTGCAGTAGCAAGGCAGCAACAAAGGCATAGACCAGCACGACGACTATTGAAGCGATCATCAAATCCTCCCTGTTTTCAATTCCTGTGCACTGACGATCTTACGTCTGCCGTCTTTTATCACAGTCACCCGATCAGTACAGCTAAAGCAGGGATCGATTGATGCGGCGATGATAGGGATATCGGCTACTTGACATCCTATGAACTTCGGCACGTAGGAGGGGATATTGGCGAGCGTCGGGGATCTGATCTTTATCCGCTCGAAGAATCTCGTGCCATTTGTCTCGGCGTAGTGGATGAGTTCGCCACGGGGGGCTTCAACTCGACCAATGCTCCGCCCTGGCGGTATCTCATCGTACTCAACTTGGAGCGGCCCCTCAGGCAGGTTCGCGAAAAGCTCCTTGGTGAGCTTAATTGATTGTTTGAGTTCTGCTAAGCGCACCAGTGCTTGAGCCACGACGTCTCCATCTTTCGCTATCTGGGGCTCGAGATCGAAATCGCCGTACGCTGCGTACTTGCACATAACTCGCGTGTCCTCGGGAACGCCGCTCGCACGTGCATTCGGGCCCACCGCCCCTAGACGGATCGCGTCCTCTTTGCTTAGGCAGCCGACGCCCTTACATCGCTCTGCGATGCTGCTGTCCTTTAGCACTGCTTTAGTGATTTTGTCGGCAGCGGTGTCGAGATAGCCGAGGACACCGAGCGCGGAACGTGCTTGTTCATCGGAGATATTCCACTTGACGCCGCCGATTTTATTGCATCCGTGCATGACCCGGTTCCCGCTCAGCATTTCGAAGAGATCCATCACCTTTTCCCGCTCGCGCCAGGTGTACATGAATAAGGTATGATAGCCGATCTCTTCACCCGCAATTCCCGCCCACAGCATGTGCGAGTGAATCCGCTCGAGCTCTGCGTAAATCGTCCGTATATATTTCGCTCTCTCGGGCACCTCGATATCAGCGATGTCTTCAACGCGTTCGACGTGGTTTAGCGGGTGGGCGTGTGAACAGATGCCGCAGATGCGTTCAACGAGATATACGATCTTAGAAAATGGCCGCTCTTGGCAGAGTCGTTCGATGCTGCGGTGGTTGTAACCGATTTCATAGTCGACGTCGACCACCTTCTCGCCCTCTACCTCAAACAAGAATCTCGCAGGCTCCTCCAAGGCGGGGTGGCTTGGCCCGATCGGGACCTTCAACTTCGCAAAGCCACGATCGTTGACCTGTGCCACGGTTACGCCCTCCTGAGCGGCGGCGTCGGATCGCTGTATTTCGGGGGCAGTTCGAGCGGCCTTGAATCAGGAATCCCGATCACGTTGATGCCAAGCAAGCCGATGAGCTCTCGCTCATAGAGCAACGCTGCGATAAAGTGGTTGGTAATCGTCGGGACGTTTGGATTGTCATAGGGAAGGTTCACGATGATGGTGTGAAGCTGTGCCGATAGGGCAAAGTGGTACAGCACTTCGAGATGATCTCGCGCGTCTTTGCCGGTAATGGTAGCAACTCGTGCCCCCTCCTGCTTAAGAAATGCAAGTGCCGCATTGAGGTCGTCGGGGGCGACACGGTAGTATGAGTTTAACCCCTTGTGACTCGATTCTGTGACCTGTACTACGTCTTCGAGCGATCGCTTCATCTTCCTGCCTCGGGAACGTTATCTGATGACCGAAACTTCGGATCGATGACCGTCTCCTTTGACATCGCTTCGTCAAATCGTGCCGTAGGTCGAGCGCCTTTGCCTTTCCTCTTTGAGTCGAGCATCTTTGCTGCGGTTCGAATGCCGGACAGAATGTTAAGCGGTCTAGGAGGGCAGCCCATGACGTAGACGTCGACGGGGATGACCGTGTCAAGCGGTCCCGTTAACGAATACCCGCCATCAAAGATTCCGTTTGACACGGGACAACTCCCCACCGCAACGACGGCTTTTGGATTTGGAATCTGGTCATAGATCATCGTTAAGCGGTCCTCCATGCGTTTGGTAACGGGGCCCGTTACTACGAGCACATCAGCGTGCCGCGGAGACGCAACGCGCAAAACGCCGTAGCGTTCCGCGTTGAACCGCGGATTTTGAATCGCGAGTACCTCGATATCGCATCCATTACACGATCCGGTGTTTATGAAGTAAACCCACGGTGACCTTGCTCGAAACATCATCAACCTCCTAGGATGGCGAGTGACAGCTTATTGATCTGGTCCATGATTGCTGTCGGAAACACACCCATCAGCACACAAAGAACGCTCAAGATAATTATAGGGATTATTATATAAATAGATAGATTCGACACTCTAGGCGCTGCTATCTTTTGATCGACAGTGAGGAACACCCGTTGAAAAACTTTGATGTAGCCCGCAAACATCGGAAACGTCAGCACGAGCAGCGCCACCGACAAGGCGGGATAAACCCCCCCCTTTGCGAAGCCCGCTTGAAGGATCAAGTATTCGCTGATAAAGCCGCTGAGTGGCGGGATCCCCGAGAGCGCAAGTGCTCCTATCAAGAACCCCCCCGCCACGATCGGCATCTTCGTAACCAAGCCGCCAAGCCCGTCGATATTTCGTTGCTTGGTTGCCGCGATAATGGCCCCCACACAGAGGAAAACTAGTGATTTCATAACCATGTTATTAATTATTTGAAAGATCCCTCCTGTAAGCGCAGCAGATGATCCAATACCAATCGCAAATAGTATGATTCCGGCTTGTTCTATCGATGAATAAGCGAGGAACCGCTTCAGGTCTTTCTGTGTGTACGCCATAAATGCGCCTACCCCCACGGTAAGCACCGCCGTGACTGCGATGAACAACAGCACAATATCGAGAGTCGGGTGCAGCGCAAACAAGAATCGAATGAGGATAAAAGCGGTGGCCGCCTTGACCGTGCCTGCCAAAAACGTGCTGACAGGCGTCGGGGCCTCACCGTACGTATCAGGAACCCACGAATGCATGGGAACGACGCCAATTTTCGTTCCCAATCCTATGAACAAGAAGAGGCTTATCAAAAGAACCGCGCTGCTCGATGTGCTTCCGAAGCTTCCTATGTTGAGCGTTCCGTAGTTGACGAACATCAAGATGAGCGCGATCAGCGTGAACGAGCTTCCGATGCTGTTTAAAACGACAAATTTTGTTGCTGCCTCAAACGCACGTCCCTTTCGGTACGTCACGAGGATTGCCGTCGAAAGGGTGCCGATTTCCAAAAAGACGTACAGCGTCGCAACGTTGGTGCTGAGGACCGCGGCAGCTGTGGAACTTATGATGATCAAAAGGAGAGGGTAGTAGATGCGCCCGGCGTTTCCGATGTAAGGGAGACTAAACCACGTGACAAGTGTTCCGATAACAATCACCACGTACGCTATCATAAGCCCTACCGTGGACAGCCCGGCTGCCGTTGCAAATGAATCGAGGCCGGCGGTCGCGCTCGTGGCGACAAACAAATTGGCCGTGAAAAGGGCAGCGCTTAGAGTCATCCCAACGACAGCTACATACGCTGCTATCTTCGTTTTACGACCGAAAATCGCGCATATCGCCGAAGTGATCAACGGAATGGCCAAGGTGTACAGGATATACATTTAGGTTCTCCGCTATCCACGAAGGTTAGTCAGCTTGCTGCTGTCAATGGAGCCATATTCGGCGAAGTCCATCAGCGCTATCAAGGCTATCGTGAGTGTGATTAGCACTACGAACACCTCAGCGACGACGGAAAGCAGCGCGGTATTTGCCCCCCACGCGATGAGCAGCGTCCCGATGTTCTCCAGGACGAGTATTCCGAGTAGGAGCTTCAAGATGCTTCTTTGGCTCACAAGGATCAGAACAGCGATACCGAAGAGCGCTATAAGAGCGTAACTTTCGGTGGTCCGCCCAGTCGGAAATTGCGATTGCGTCGAAAAAGCTACCAGATACGAAATTACTAGGGTCAAAAGCGCCATCGAGATCAGTGGCGCCGTACCAAACCGAGGCCTGGGTTGTTTTGTACGAGCGACGACAAGTAGGATGATGATGGGCGACACGATCCCGAACACCGCTTTTATGAGTGCCCCTGTCAAATCGTTTTCCGTCAGCAAGAACGCGGCGATTGTCAAGTTTAGAGCGAGGAGTGCCAACGTTGACCATTTGTCATTTAAGATCACGATGAGAATCGCGCATATCACCCACACGATACCAAACGCTAGTGCGGTCTCCATTATAACCCCCTAAAAACTAGAAAAACAGCTCCTGCGAGGAGCAGCCAAACAAATATCCACGTGGCATAACTGGTCACGCTTCCGTTTTGTGCCCGACGTAGCAATCTCGACAGCGAGGCTGCGCCTCGCCCGATTGCAGCGTAGGCATAGTCAGGGTCAATCCACCGCAGTCGCTCAAACGGCTGCGTCACTTGGTAGAGAAAGTGTCTTCCAGATGCGTACACGTATCCCTCAGGCAGCTCGTATCCCGCTCCGAAAAGCTGTTTGGATGTTGGAGCAGTCTCACGAGGTCGCCGCGTTAGGAATTCGTTGAGGATCAGACCGACAAGTATGGCCGTCAAAAGGAGAATCGCCGCCAAGGCAGGAGCGAAACTGGATACGCCTGGTATTTCGATGTTAGTAAGCACAATTGCGGACTGCGTGACCACTGTCCCGGTGTACGGGACCTGCGTTATGATAGCGAGCGGGTATTGCGCGAAGACTCCCAATGCGATGCACCCCGCCGCAAGAATCGCCTGCGGCACCCACATCGTCGCGGGCGCCTCGTGTGCGCCTTCCAAGTCGGCCGGAAGCTGACCATAGAATACGCTAACCGTCGCGCGGAAGATGTAGCCTGCGGAGAGCACGCTCCCTGCCAGCACCACGATCACGAAGACCTTTAAGCCCGCAGTCGTCGCAGCGATGCTGCTCGAGTAAATGAGCCATTTGCTCACAAAGCCGACAAGAGGCGGCAAGCCTGCAAGTGCCACGGCGGCGATGGTGAATGAAGCAGCGGTATACGGCATCTTTCTCGAGAGTCCGCCCAGCTTGTTGAGATCCATCGTATGCGCGGTGCGATCAACCGACCCCGCCCCTAGAAACAGGCAGGCCTTAAAAAAGCCGTGCGCAAGGAATTGCATTAATCCCGCGACGAGTCCTATCGGCCCGAAGCTGAACGCAAGGAACATGAATCCGAGGTTTGTGATGGTGCTGTACGCAAGAACCTCTTTTAGGTCATTAGCGCGCATGGCGAAGGTTGCAGCTAATACCAGGGTGGATCCACCGATGATGGCCAGCACCCATGGCCAGGCACCGGTAAACAATGGAAAGAGTCGTGCAGCGAGATACACGCCAGCGGGGACCATTGCTGCGCTGTGCAGCAACGCAGAAACTGGCGTGGGACCCTCCATTGCGCTCGGCAACCATGAGAAGAACGGCAGTTGTGCAGACTTGGCGAATATAGCGATGAGTGCGAGGGCGAGCAGAGCATTCATCTGCCACGCTGCGGGCGTCGACGTTAACAATGCGTTGATGCTAAGGCTGCCCGTCCACGCGTAGGCGCCGATCGCAAACAGCAACAACGCCTCTCCTGGTATGTGTGTAAAGAAGAAAACCTTTTTAGCGGCTTTGTTCTTAAGGGGGTCGGCATACCAGAAACCGACCAAAAGGAACGAGCAAATGCCTACGATCTCCCAGCCCATGTAAAAAACGACCAGATTGGCGGCATTGACAAGCATCAGCATGCCGCCGATGAAAAACAACATGAGGAAGTAGTAACGCCCTCTTCCGCGCTCATTTTGTATGTAGCTATTTGAGTACCATATAGTCACGCACCCCATGAGCGCAACAACGATCGAGAACAGAAGACTAAGCGCGTCGAAGCGGAATGAGAACAGCTGTAGATTGTCGACTACCACGTTCGACACGGCTGCGGTCACTGGGCCGGCGTACGTGATGGTAAGGATTGAAGCGAAGATAAGGGTAATGAGCGCGATAAGGGTCGAAACGTAGTCTACAATTTTTGACTGTGTGAAGGCGCCAAGAATAAGAGGCACAAGCGAAAGCGCGGTAGGAGTGAATATTAAGGCAAGCAGAAGGTAAGACGTCGATAAACCATCCATAGCACGACTCCGTTTGCGGGTCGTATAGATGTGACGGTTGCATATTAAACTGACGCTTTTTGCGAGAGCGCCGGATCCGGTTCGAAACGGGCAGCAATCAAAACGCAGCCATCCTGTCCGCTAAAAGCTTGTAGATGAGCCATCATTATACCGATGATGGTTATACAGATTCTGCGGATTTGATTTAAAATTGAGGCCATTTTATTTTTATTTACCTTTTTTATGAAAAAAGATGAGTAGGAACTCTTAGATAGGGACTCATAATGGCGCGTAAAATGCACTCAACTACCATGCCGAGGTGTTTAGTTGAAATATGCGAAAAGAGATGCTAATAAAGCGCTTTTTTTGGTTGGCAGTTTCGCTGCTTGTTGCAGGGTTTGTTGCGGTTATTTTTGCGACTTCTTGTAAGGTCGGGGTATTCGAGGCGCCGCGTTGTGGATACGATAGTCAAAGTGGAACAAAGGTTTATAAACGCATCTTTGCTAATCTATCCAAACGGGTTTTTCAATGCGCATAACCTTGCTTGGTGGCACGGGAAACATCGGAGAGGGACTGGCGCTTCGCTGGGCTCCAAAACACGACGTGGTCATAGGATCACGAAGCGCTGAAAAAGCTGAGGAAGCGGCAATTTCCTGCGAATCGCGACTACGCACG